>ERZ791922.464-NODE-464-length-25917-cov-10.190898_pt1 | contig 25917 bp, 22 predicted proteins | sample MGYA00510134_ERZ791922 | MGnify/ENA primary metagenome ERZ791922 (study PRJEB30046, sample SAMN00792101) | human gut metagenome | study: EMG produced TPA metagenomics assembly of the A metagenome-wide association study of gut microbiota in type 2...
GGTCTACGTTTTAGGTCTGGCACTGGCTCAGCCTTCGCCGCATCCTCTTCGCTGACCAGAGTGCCGGGAAGTTCCGCGTCAGACACCGCCACCGGCGGCGCGGTGGGAAGCGCTGGCGCAGGGTCGAGGCTCTCGAAGCGAGTTGCCGTGCTGTGCAGTAGCGCCCGCAGGTCGCTCAGCTGGTTTTCAGGAGCGATCTCAAGGCGCTGGAGCACTGCGTCGAAGCTTTGCAGCGAACGTTCAGCCTGCTCAAGCGAATCAACATCCTCTGGGGTAAAATTCAGGGTACGGATCACCTGCCGCAGCCGCTTGCTCAGGGTGCGGAAGATCTCTGTCCGGGCCGGGAGCGCCTGTGGCCACAGGTTTTTCCCCTGACGAACCAGCAGCGACTCCATCAGCGTCAGCCCCTCATTGATCCCTGCCACCCCGCCCAGCCGGGCGCGGGCCAGGGTATACCAGGCGACAGTCTGCAGGTCCGCGCCGTGATGCTCCAACAGCCCGCGGGCAAGCTGCTCGGCATACGGCCAGTTAATATCCGGCCGCGCCGGGTGGCTGAGCTTGTTCATTTCCGCACGCAGGGCCATAAAATCAGCCAGCGTGCGCGGGTCGCCACCGGCTTTATAGTGACGGTCGTGGTGTGTTGTCATCATGATGTCTTTCAGCGAGAGATTAGAGGGCGGAGCGGGCGTCAAGGTACTGCTGACGTTTGAGGTGGCGGATCAACACCCTGCCCTCGGGCATAAACTCCGTGCCGTAACGCACCAGGCCAATATCCTTCAGCTCCGCATCAATGGCATAGCGCAGTTCGCCGGGCGCATGCTGATCGAGCATCACCACCGCGATCCGCTGCAGACGCGGTTCGTATTTCAGCAACACCGCCGACAACGTGCTCATCAGCTGGTGCGCCGACGCTGGCATCCCCTGGAGGATAGCGGTCATATCCGGCAGGCCGTAGTCCGGCAGATGCGCCAGCGTTCCGGCCCGACAGTTGAGGATACGCTGCATGTTATCGAGCACCGACAGGATGACCTGATCCGTTTCGCTGACAGTATTCAGGTCAAGCCCGCCGGCGAAATTGCCGTACAGGATGTCATACAGGGAGGGACGAGGCATTTTCACTTCTCCTTAAACGGGTGCAGCGTCAGTTGATTTTGGCTGGCTTCGATAATGCGCGGCCTCGCCGGATCAAGTTCGTCCCGGGTGAGTACCAGCCGCCAGCTGTTTTGCGTCAGGTCTGGATCGATAAACATGGCCGCCACCGCCACAAACTGCGCGCTGGTTTCCATGGGCATATCGACGGTCACCGATTCGCCCGGACGCAGGCGAACATCTTTTTCCGCCACCCGGTCCGTCTGCAGCGCCTGGCCATCGCCGGCAAACAGCGACGGGTAGTCAGTATTGTCGAACGCTTGCCGGTCCTTCAGCTGATAAATACGCACCACCGTCGCCAGGGAGGCGCCTTTGGCGTTGTTATTCACGCCTTCCCGGGCGCGAAGATCCAGATGCAGGGTTTTCACCTGGGGGTAAAAAATGGACTGGGTCACGGAAACGGCGCCGTCTTTCACGGTCTGCGTCAGGCCGCAGCCGGTTAAGACGGTAACCATGAGGAATGCCAGCAACCTGGCGGAGGGTTTAACTGCGGTAATCGCCATCTTCATCGCTCTCCCTGCGGTGGATATTTTCCCGGACGCGCTGATAGCGCCCCAGATAAATCGTGACTCTGTCGTCAGCCTGTTTCTGCGCATCCAGAGGACGCAGCACAGCGGTACGGCCGAGCTGGACGGCATGCTCCTGCTGGCAGCAAAGTTGCGCATCCGGCAGTAAATGGCGGGCGACGCAAAGCTGCAGCCGCACGTCAAGATGAGATCCGAGCCAGACGTGCAGAAGCGCCATCAGGTCGCTGAACAGTTCGCCGCCGGGCAGCCAGCCGCGAACCTCATCAGGCTTTTCCGTGGCCAGCTGCAGCAATACCTGACCGTTCACATCCGTGGCGTGGATTCCCATCACTGGCCTATGTTGCAGGCTAACCGGCTGACGGACGCTCATCGTTAACGGCTGCGACAAGGGGATCCGGCAGGGATCGTGGTGGTACACCGTCGCCCGGGTCCCCGGGGCCAGGAGCGCCACCAGCGCCTCCATGCCTTCCCCGGATCTCCCCGGCAGCATCATCACCGGCAGCAGCGCCAGAAATCGCGACAGCGGCGCTGCGGCAACGGCGGCACATCCCGGTATGCCCAGCCCCGCCAGGCCCAGCAAATACTGCGAGATGTTGTCCGTGCCGCCCGCCCGAAAGGTTGCCGGGTAGGAATATTTGCGCCAGATACGGTAATACTGGGCGATCAGCCGATGGTTAAAGATATCGAGGAAATCCTCGGTGGCCTCGACGCCTTCCCGCCGTTGCGCAATGTCATCGCTATAGTGGGTCGGCAGCGGGGATTCCACGCCGTAGAGTCCCATAAAAGTCACGCGAACCGCCGGCGGACGGGGCGGTTCAGGATCGTCCATTCCACGGATTTCGCCAGCCGGAAAGCCCATCCCCGGATGCGGGCGAAAGCGTATGGGTTCATCACCTACTAGCCAGCCGCTGCCGATGATCGGCGCCTTCGGATGGTTCTTCTCCAGCAACTGGCAGAAGCGGTAAAAATTCATGTACGGCAACTGAGGCCGGAGCTGCGCCATCAGCCGGGCAGGCGCAGACTGTGATTCTCTTTCCACCGGATACATTTCCCTTCAGGTTGAACAATGAGCGTCAGCTGGTTGAACTGATTCATATCGGCATACAGTGCGAAAAAGCGGTTGAGCATGTCGCCAAACAGGTGGACATCGCCCGCACCGGTAAATCCGCTACCGTCGAGCGTCACTTCGATATCCAGCCCGCGCAGCAGGAAGCCCTGCTCGAAACGCTGAATTCGGTGATGGCTGACCGCCAGAATGGCGTCCAGACGGCGATTATTAAGCTCATCCTCCCGCCAGTTGTAGAGCGACAGCGTGCCGCGCAGCACCTCGGCGCTGCTCATCATGTTGAGAAAACGGGTGCCCAGATGGCTCATGACCCGCCAGTGGTAGCGGTCTTCCGCCGGGGGATAGGCCGGCAGCGTGGGCTTACAGAGATTGCGGACGGTAAGCGGCGTGGCTGATATCGACTCACAGCGATCCAGCAGCGTGCTCTGTAGCGCCCGGCGCGGCAGCTGGCCGTTAGTGCCGGTGATGCGCAAGGAGACCGTTTCCCGCGCCAGCTCCCGGTCAGCCTCCCATTGCTGTCCGCCGAGGATAAGCCAGGTATCGTGCATGCCGGTTACGCCCCGTTTTACGCGGGTGTGGTAGTAGCGCTCCGGCGCATGGCGACGCATCATCCCGCCCTGGTGACGAAAGCGGGTGAAAGGCACATAGCGCGCCTCCCCGGTGCGCCCGGAGCCGGTCACGCTGTCGACAGAATAGATTTCGGTATGCCCGTCCTGCAGGCGCTTCGGACGCAGGAGGTATTCGCTCTCCAGCCCGCTGATGGTCAACGGATCGGCCTCAAGGGTAAACAGGTTAATCACCGGCACACAGTGCAGGCGCAGGCTGCTTGCGCTGACGGGTAAATCACTTTGCCAGACCTCGCTGAACACCACCTCAAGCGTGAAATGCGATATCCCCGCCGGCAGGGTGATGTTTTCCAGGCCATTTAGCTGCACGAACATAAATTTTTCGCGAAAGGTGAAATACTCGAGCAGCAGCTGATAGCCGCTGAAAGCGCTCTCCCCCTTCGGCCATAAACGATCCTCCTCGCTGAATCCCCCCGGGGAAAAATAGCCGTCGAGGCTTACCCGCTCTGTCTGACCCGGCAGACGCAGGTACAGCGCGGCCTGGCGTCGGGTCAGCCACAGATGGAGGGCGCTGCCGGTAACAGCGTCTTCCCCCAGGTACAGCGCCAGGCGGCGGAGATCGGTCTGCGACCAGTCCGCCAGCTCGCTACAGGCGAATCGTAGTCGCAGGGCCGAACGTCCGTCCGGCTCCGCCGTCATCACCGCCTCCTCTATCGCCAGCGGGTTAAGCGTCAGATCGCGGGTGGTTCGGTACCGGCACACGGTATTTTTCGGCCCCAGTGGGCGGGAGCTAATCTCAAACCCGGCGGGCACCGTTTCCGCCATCTTCATCGCCGGCAGCGTTGGGGTCAGCACCACGATCGATAGCGATGGAATAGTGCGCAAATAGTGCGGCCACAGCATGCTGACCAGCCCCTCGGTCAGCTCCGGCAGATCATCATCAATTTTTTCGCGCAAGCGACCTACGGAAAAGGCAAAGCCTTCAAACAGGCGCTCAACGTAAGGGTCCGGCGTACCGGCTTTATCGAGATCCAGCATCGCCGCCCGATCGGGGTGAGCCTGCGCGAACGCTTTTGCCGCCTCGCGCAGGTAGCGCATTTCAGCATCAAAATATCGCAGGGTTAAATCGTCCATTATGAATATTCCCTTATTCGTCTACAGGGAGACACGCAGCATGGCTGCGCGGTCAGATTAGTTGGCCGTCGGGCGGCCATGAGCGAAGGAGGCCTGGCGTTGCAGGTTAACGCCAATCAGTGAGGGAGAAGGTTCAATATCCCTCTTCGCCGGGTATATCGTCGGTCAGCGGAACACGTTCCGCAGACGCGCGCACGCTGAATATCGTCTCCGGTAGCGTAAAGTTTCGCAGCGCCAGCAGCGCCAGCGGTCCTTCCCCCGCCTCGGTACGCAGCGTGTAGTTCAGCAACAGACCATCCGGCGCTTTCCAGCTCAGGCTCCAGCTGCTGCTCGTTCCGGGATAAGCGCTGACCACCGCCTTATCCAGCAGACGGATCCACCCCCAGGCGCCCGGGAAATCGCCATACTGGCGGGTGCCCGTCCGGGTACTGACCCAGCTCAGACTGGCGCCCGGCGCTTCGGTGTCAGCGGGCCAGCTGAACCGCCGCCAGACCGGCATCTGGTTCATATAGACAAGTTTCTGACTGTCGATGACCAGCTCCGTCTGCATCACGCCGTCCGCGGTGCCGGGACGTAGCGCAAAATGCAATCCCGCTTCGCCGTTGGCGAACGCGACGTCGGAGAGATGGCTCAGGGTATTCATCGCCTGCAGAAAGGCCGGGTTAAACGTCAGCCCCTGAGCATTGATACTGTCCGCCATCCAGCGGCTCCCCTCTTTATGCAGCACGCCGTTCAGCCGGGTCTGCAGAAAGCGGGCGATGCGCCCGGTCTCGCTGTCGAGGTATTTTGCCAGCAGCGGCAGAGAGACTTCACTGCTGGTATTTTTAAAGGGGTAGCGACCGCCAAAAGCGCTATTCCAGTCCTCCACCACCGCGCTGCGCCACTGGGCGTTGAGACTTTCCGCCGCCGGGGTCAGCACCTGCTGCCAGGCCTGTTCCATCGGGCGAACAAACAGCGTTTGCCCAAATCCACTCCACTCCTGGCCCAGCCCCGCCGCCACCAGGCTGCCGTAGTCGCGCGTTTCGGTTAAATCCACGGCCTTGCCCTGGAATACCGTCTGCGCAAGCAACCGGGTCATCGCCTGCGGATCGGTGGCGTTGGTGACCTGCTGCAGGCGCAGACGCACCTGGGTGACGCGGGTCAGGAAGGTCTGCAGGCTAAGACGGCTGGTGGGTGTCCCGCCGTCGCGATTGTCCAGCAGCGCCAGCACGGGTCCGAAGGTGGCATCCAGAGGACCGCGCGCGCCGGACCGTTGATCGATGACGGGCGAGTTATCACGGTTAAACAGCTGCCTGGCCGATTTGACCAGCGAATCGGCGATGGCTTCCCCGGTCTGGCCGGTTCGCCCCTGCACGCTCAGGGTGTTCATCAGCGCCACCAGCGGCGACTGGCGCACATCGGCCATCAGGGTCAGCTGGTCGATAGCATCGGAGAGGGTCGCCGCGCGCTGCCAGCGCAGACTGTTGAGGAAATCCAGCCAGGAGCCGCTGAAATCAGCGAAATAACGCTCCGCCAGCCTGGCTCGCAGAGCTTCCGGCGACGTCGACTGCGCGGCAGTCTGCTTCGTATCGCTCAACACCCAGTCCATTTCATCGCGGCGTTCCGCGACCACTTTCTCAATGGCCGGCTGCACGGCCTGCTCCCAGGCCTGACGGGTAAACATGCCCGGCACCACCTCATCAGTGCTGAACAGACGCGAAGCATCGGTGTCGGCAGTCATATCCGCCAGGCGCATATCGGCATACTGATTCGCCACCTGCGCGAGCATCTTCTGGTAAAGCGTGGACTCACTGTTGCGCTGGCCCATCTGTCGAATTAACCGTGTGCGCACCTGGCTGACCAGACCATCATCGACAGGCAGACGCCACTGCGGATGCGACGCCAGACTGGCGGCATAAAATGCCAGCAGCGAAGGGCCGCTGCCCTGCCAGACGGCGTCGGCGATGCCTGAGCGCTGCGGCCAGTCCTGCATTAGCGTAGTGGCGAACCACGCGGCGTCCATTTTTTCCGGGCGGGTCAACATCAGATATTGTTTCAGTTGTCCGTAAGCGGTCTTCGTCATCTTCTCACGCAGTGGGCTGTCCGGCGGCAGCTGCACGAAGGCGGTGAGCTGCTCTTCCAGATGATGCGCCGCCGCATCGCGCAGCAGCGGTTGCGCCATCTCCCCGTAGCGCGGGAACAGCGCCGCCAGCAGGTCATCGTTCTGACTGAGGCCAGCGCGGAGGTACCACGGCGCTCCGTGCTGCGAGCGGTATTCCAGTTGAGAAAGCGTTTTCTGTAACGCGGAGAGCGCATGCAGGCGTACGGCCAGCGGCTGTTTTCCCGCCGAGGCCTGCTGCACCTGCTGCTGTGCGATCGCCACCAGGTGGCGGTTGGCGATAAAAGAGACTGTCATTGAGGCGGCCCAGAGTAACATCAGGGCGGCGGCGGCCACGCTCATCCCACGCATCCAGTTGACTCCCTGTTTGCGCGGACGTAGACCGGCTGGCAACCACAGCACTGAGTCTGGTATCGTTTCCCAGCGGTTATCCCGTCCCCAGTGATGACGGACACTGCGACCAGCCTCTACTGACGCCTCACTAAATACCACCCCGGCCAGCGGCTGCGGGCGGTAAGGATTAAGCAATACCGATAACGGCTCCGTCACCGTTTCCGGTTTACGGGTCAACTGATCGGCCAGCGCGAGTAAAAAATTGTGCTGTGGTTGCCCGCATATCTGCTGGATGCCCTGCTCTATCAGTAACGACGCCAGGGCAGTGAACTGTTCGGCAACTATTTGCGGCGTACAACCTGCAGGTAACAGGCAGCCTACAGGCTGAGTGATACGTCCATTTTTTTCGTTGCCCCCCTCATACAGCGACCAGACGTATAGGGGTAGTTTCCAGCCAAGAGCTTCGTAGCGTAGCTTTAGAGAGTGAGACACACTGTCCATTTCATCTGGCGTGAGCCTGGGCTTCGTTCTGTTCATCGTTGTCAAAACGCCGTCAAAGCCCGATGTTACCCACACCATACCATCAGCCGGGCGATAACGCAGTTTACGCAGCGCTGTGAACCAGGCGTTATCTACCGCTGCCCCAGGGTCTCCACCCCACAGCAATAATGTACCCTGATCTTCCTGCCAGAGTTCCTGCGTGAGCTTTGGGGTCAGTTGTTCTACGTCTCTGACTGAGCCAATTATCAGCAGAATACGGACTTTGCGGGACCAGGCGCGTCCATACTGATAGCGTAGAGTCTGGCGAATTTCCCCCACCGTAATATGATGGGGAGGTGTCAGCGCCACGCGCCCTTCTTCGCCGGGTAAGACGCTGTCCTGCTGCGACTGCCGGCGATATAAACTCTCCTTCACACGGCGGGACATTGCAGGAAGGTAAAAAACAAATACCAACGCCAGACAGACCAGGACAAACGCCAGTACCTGCTCGCCCCGCGTATTGATATTCAGCATGCCGCCATAGCGGGTGATCCCCCACCATATTGCAGCCATCCCGGCCAACGTAAGCCCGGCCAGGCCAAACCGGCCCAGGCCATTACCCGGTATATTCATCTTCACTCCCTGGGGTGATGGTACTGATAAAATGTTCCTGTTCGCTGGAAAATAACGCCAGCAGGGGCTGTTTACGGAGGCTGACCAGATCGGCTGCCAGCGCGGTCAGGAGCCAGGGCGCTGCGGGTCCCGGAATACCGCACCATTTTTCCAGCAGCGCGATATCTTCAGCTTTCCATGGGGTATGCATTTTGCCGCCCTGCGTGATAAGCGCGGCGCTTCTTTCCGTCCATTTTTTTGCGTCCCCGATAACGGAGGGCGTATGGCAGGCGACAGTCTGGGTTTCCAGAAACAGGGTGATATCGTCTTCAAAGTTCGTCATATCTAAGGGCATAGGACGTAACAGCCGTGATGAGTGCGGCAGATGGTATTTTTGCGCCACATCATCGCTGGTCAGCAGCAGCACGGCCAGCCCGTCGGAGTATGCTGTACCACCGTTGAGCTGGATGACCAGGAGTAAATTGACCGTCAGTACAGGCTGCTTCAGGCGCTCCTCCACTTCCGACAGTGAGAATGAGCCGGTAACGGTAATATCATCAGGCACGGCGCGGCCAGGAATGTGTTCTTTCCAGAGATTACTGAAACTGCTGGTCAGCTCAGGCGAGGGATTATCCGTGATCAGGGTGACATACAGCGGTAGCTCTTCCGGCAGGCACTGCACGCGCTCTTCTATACTGGTCAGCAGCGCATGCATCGCACTCAGCTGCACGGGCTCTTCTGCCGGAAGGTAATTAATCCGGCGGGTAAGTCCGTATTGCTGAGGCCGCTCACTCCCCCAATGCGCCGCAGAAATATGATCCGGCAACAGCACTGCACTGCCCAGAACGGCCAGCCAGCGCCCTGCCCAGTCTTCCCACCTCTGCTGTCCGTATTCCGCCTCTTTCAGCAAGAACTGATGCGCTTTCAGATCCCTGTCCCACAGATAGCAACGCAGGCAAAAAATCAGCAACCAGCACCCTGCAGGCATCAGGGATACCCACCAGATATTTATCACTGAGAGAATTTTTACGGTGCCGGAAGCATGGAGGGTAAAGAGCAGGACACCGATAATCGCCATCAGTACACCGGCAAACAGCCATCGGGTCAGTGAAGGAGCCGATGGCTGCTCCATGGTCAATGCTTTTGTTCGTACCCAGCCCATTTTTTATCCTATCGCGCATTCCGGCGCGCCGGAAATCACCTGGCAACCGCACTGACATTTGCAGCCATCGACCACGATGGCTTTACCATCGGAAGACCATTCCGGCGCTCCCTCAATAATGGCATTAGTGCCATGTCCCGGAATCGGGCAGCTGACTTTATCCCCCACCAGCGCTACGGGCTTTCCATTTACAATCATGGTGGAGGATGCGGAAATAACAGCACCGCCGTGCGTGGTTTTATCGCCGAGTAATACAAAACCTTTGGACATTGAATTTCCTTTTATATATCAGCGATACAGTAATTATTAATTAGAATACTCAATCGCATCTATTTCAACCTAAAGAGTGAGGCAATAACATTTAATAACAGATAAAAACCGGCGACTCCTGCCAAAGGAAGAATAATAAACATAAAATAATATCTGGAATATCTGCACACCTCTCTTTACTTAATACATACTTCTTCCCCCAGGTGATATCCCCTACATTAATAATTTTTCACTTCGAACGCCAATTGCCAGACGACCTTATGCTCGCGAAAGTCGCCTTAATTTCTATTGCATGCTCTATACAATAAAAAAATACACTAACAACAAAATAATCAGAATTATAAGCAAATAAAACAGACATTTTCTGATTAGGTGGCAACAGTGGGTATACCTCGCTAATATGACGACTATTGCTCCCTATCATTTTGCGTTCGCCATAACCTATGGGAAATCCAAAGCGTTCGCGCATCCATCGCTGCGTCATTACTGGTTCAAGACTAAAAGGCAGCGAATTAGGAAATAACCAAGCCGTTTTATTTTCATCTTCTAACCGCAAAGTCACTTCCTCAAGATTTTTTCTGGTTATTTATAAAAGATGAAAATATTTCTTCTCGCCTCATATCCAGCCTGAAAATATCATCACTAACAGTAATCGTTGGTTTTGTTTTGTAGGGAATTAAACCTTGTTCATAAATATCCTGATAAGGTTTACCTAATTGCTTCACAAGTGTTCGATATCAATATTCATTTGCCACCAAGTCGCTTTTTCTCCAGCGCAATATGAATCTCCTTTGCTCACTCCAGTGGATAAAAAGTCACGATTTCTGAAAATAAATCCTTGTTATAGGTAAATCCGACAGAACTATTTTGATGAGGCATAGGTAAGGTATATATATCTCCCCCCCTATAAGCAGTCATAACAATTTTTGCTTCAACGTAAACCATCGGAAATCCTAGATAAGCCCGCACCCACTGGTGAATCATAACTCGTTCCAGACCAAACGGCATAGGATTAGGAAACAGCCAGTCAGTTTTGGCTTCATCTTCAAACCTTAACATTTCTTCTTTCAGATTTTTAATGAGCACCACATTTTCCGTTGACAATCATCGTTGATGACGATGAATTAATTTCACTACTGTACATGATTTTACCATCCATTAGAAAAAAACCTTATATGTTGAACGCCACCGATTCTTTAAAATAAGATATAGCATCACACATTATTTATTAACGACACAACGAAATACATACTGCGGACCAACACCATATTTTTCATAGTCACCATCAACTTCTTCTGGGAGTGGTGAAGCAGATTGTCTAAACATAGTCAATGCGTACTGTCTGTCGCCGCCAACATTCCCACGCAACACTTTCTTGGTCCCTTGCTCTGGTCCCTGAGGATTCTTTACCGGAGAGTGGGAGTAATAATCTTCTGCATACCAGTCATTGGTCCATTCTGAACCACTCAGTCCCATATCATACAGGCCTAAGGGATTTGATGGGTATTTACCTACTGGATAAATGGGAAGCCCCATCCCATCAGTGTATTTATTCAGTTCATCCTGGCTGGGGACATTTTTTCCTGGTGAAAACTCACCATTGTTAGTAGCAAACGGAAGATACTGACCTCTGGATCTTGCTGCAAACTCCCATTGTGCCTCTGTCGGCAAATCAATTTTTTTACCGGATTTTTTACCTAACCACTGACAATAATCTTTTGCCTGTTGCCAGATAACACCTGCAGGATAATCCCCCTTTAGCAGAGAAGGATGACGTTTTGCCAGTATATCCACAGGTGGATTTTTTTTATCTGTTACTTTCAAATAAACATTAAAATCATCGTTGGTGACTTTATATTTTGATATCGAAAAATCACTTAAAATAACCTTATGTAAAGTTTTATCATCCTGTTGTATGCTGAAAAGTAATTTTTCACCAACTAATGGACCAAAATCACCCATTAAAAACTCACCACCCTGAACAGGGACCATATTAGAGACCGATTTATCCACAAGTGCTTTAGCTGCTTTTTCACTCCCGGTGGTATTTCCCTGATCGCACCCGAGCAGTAAACTGGCGGCAACAGAAGCAACTACGATTAATTTTCTCATCTTATCACCTCAGCCATTGCATCAGGCAGTCATTATCCCCGTCGGGTGCTGGTCATCAATCATGGCAAGATATTCTGACATCAGGAAATCCGGCGTAGATTAAATATCCTATCCGGTTCAGCCGAATATTCGTTGAGCATTCTGATTCGGTTAAAATAAGAGATAGCATCACACATTATTTATTAACGACACAACGAAAGACATACTGCGGGCCAACACCATATTTTTCATAGTCATCGTCTTTATCGATCTTCGGAACTGGCAATTTTGATTGCCTGAACATGGTTAAAGCGTACTGTCTGTCGCCGCCAATATATCCACGCAGGACTTTTTTAGTACCCTGCGCAGGTCCCTGGGGATCGTTTACCGGAGAATGAGAGTAATAATCTGACGCATACCAGTCATTGGTCCATTCTGAGCCACTAAGTCCCATGTCATACAGACCCAGGGGATTTGGGGGATATTTGCCTACTGGGTAAAATGGGAAACCAAAACCATCTGTATATTTATCTAATTCATCTTTACCCGGAACATTTTTTCCAGGTAAATACTCACCATTATTTGTTGGAAACTGAAAATATTGACCTCTGGATCTTGCTGCATATTCCCATTGCGCCTCTGTTGGTAAATCAATCTTGTTACCAGACTCCTTACCTAACCACTGACAATAGTCTTTTGCCTGTTGCCAGGTAACACCAACAGAATAATCTCCTTTTTGCAAGGATGGATAATTTTTTAAAAAAATATGGATGGGTGCTTTTTTTACCCCTGTTATTTGCAGATATTTATTATAATCATCGTTGGTAACTTTAAACTTTGATATCGAAAAATCACTTAATACAACCTTATGTAATACCTTATCATCCTGGTTTATGCTGAAAGGTAGTTTTTGACCGACTAATGGGCCAAAATCCCCCATTAAGAACTCGCCGCCCTTAACGGGAACCATGTTAGAAAGCGACTTAGCAACAAGCGCTTCAGACAAGGTTTCACGCTTGCCAGTACTCTTCTGGTCGCACCCGAGCAGTAAACTGGCGGCAACTGAAGCAACTACGATTAATTTTCTCATCTTATCACCTCAGCCATTGCATCAGGCAGTCATTGTCCCCGTCGGGTGCTGGTCGTCGATCATGGCAAGATATTCTGACATCAGGCTATCCGGGACAGGTTTAAACAGGCTGTCCAGCGGAATATTATATTCATTGAGCGTTCCGACTATAATATAGTATTACAGTCAAACGATATTATTTATTAATAACGCAACGAAATACAAAAAGAGGACTAACTCCAAACTTTTGATAATCATCACGCCCAGCAAATTTTGGCACAGGTTGTGACGATTGCCTGAATATAGTCAAGGCATACTGACGATCTCCGCCAACATACCCCCTTAAAACTTTTTCATTACCCTTAACTGGACCTTGAGGATCATAAACAGGGGAGTGGGAATAATAATCAGTTGAATACCAATCATTACTCCATTCGGCTCCACTTAGCCCCATATCGTATAAACCTAGCGGATTCGGAGGATATTTCCCAATTGGATAAATAGGAAAACCATAACCATCTGTGTATTCATCTAATTTCTTTTGTTCAGGTATATTAGAACCAAGCTCGAAATTTCCATTATTAGTCGAAAAAGGAAGATACTGCCCTCTTGACCTTGCCGCATATTCCCATTGTGCTTCTGTCGGTAAATCAATATTTTTATCGGACTCCTTACCTAGCCACTGACAATAATCTTTTGCCTGTTGCCAGGTCACACCAACAGAGTAATCATCTTTTTGCAAGGATGGGTACTCTTTTACCAGAATATTAATGGGAGGTTTTTTTATTCCTGTTATCTGCAGATATTTATTATAATCATCGTTGGTAACTTTAAACTTTGATATCGAAAAATCACTTAATACAACCTTATGTAATACCTTATCATCCTGGTTTATGCTGAAAGGTAGTTTTTGACCGACTAATGGGCCAAAATCCCCCATTAAGAACTCGCCGCCCTTAACGGGAACCATGTTAGAAAGCGACTTAGCAACAAGCGCTTCAGACAAGGTTTCACGCTTGCCAGTACTCTTCTGGTCGCACCCGAGCAGTAAACTGGCGGCAACTGAAGCAACTACGATTAATTTTCTCATCTTATCACCTCAGCCATTGCATCAGGCAGTCATTGTCCCCGTCGGGTGCTGGTCGTCGATCATGGCAAGATATTCTGACATCAGGCTATCCGGGACAGGTTTAAATAGTCTCTCCGGTTTATTGGAACATTCATTCAACGTTGTTGCTCCGGTTAAAATGATATATGTCACCACCAAACGACATTATTTATTGATGACGCAACGGAAAACATACTGCGGACCAACACCATATTTTTCATAATCATCGTCTTTATTGATCTTTGGAACTGGCAAATCTGATTGTCTGAACACGGTTAAAGCGTATTGTCTGTCACCGCCAACATTCCCGCGGAGGACTTTTTCGGTCCCCTTTACGGGTCCCTGAGGATCGTTTACCGGAGAATGAGAGTAATAATCTGACGCATACCAGTCATTGGTCCATTCTGAGCCACTAAGTCCCATATCATACAGACCCAGGGGGTTTGGGGGATATTTCCCCACTGGATAAATAGGAATACCTGCTCCATCAGTATATTCACTCAGCTCATCCTGGCTGGGGATGTTTTTACCGGGCAGGAACTCACCATTATTCGTTGCAAACGGAATGTATTGCCCTCTGGATCTTGCTGCATATTCCCATTGCGCCTCTGTTGGTAAATCAAATTTTTTACCAGACTCCTTACCTAACCACTGACAATAGTCTTTTGCCTGTTGCCAGGTCACACCAACAGAGTAATCACCTTTTTGCAAGGATGGGTACTCTTTTACCAGAATATTAATGGGAGGTTTTTTTATTCCTGTTATCTGCAGATATTTATTATAATCATCGTTGGTAACTTTAAACTTTGATATCGAAAAATCACTTAATACAACCTTATGTAATACCTTATCATCCTGGTTTATGCTGAAAGGTAGTTTTTGACCGACTAATGGGCCAAAATCCCCCATTAAGAACTCGCCGCCCTTAACGGGAACCATGTTAGAAAGCGACTTAGCAACAAGCGCTTCAGACAAGGTTTCACGCTTGCCAGTACTCTTCTGGTCGCACCCGAGCAGTAAACTGGCGGCAACTGAAGCAACTACGATTAATTTTCTCATCTTATCACCTCAGCCATTGCATCAGGCAGTCATTGTCCCCGTCGGGTGCTGGTCGTCGATCATGGCAAGATATTCTGACATAAGGATGTCAGGAATGGGTTTAAATGGCTCATCCGGGTCAACAAAAACCGGGAGGTTATTATGCAATAAGGTGAGCTTTTCACCATAATTGGTGTAGAAAAAAAATTTGTGTTCCCCGATACCTAAAAAGTTAATCACATCCTTTTCATTCAGTTCTTTATTACCTTTCTTCTCCCCTGGCGACAACGTCAAATGCTGCATAACATTGTTATAATCTGCCTGACTTTGTACCCACTTCAGCGCCATAAACACCGCTTGCTTTCGCCTCTTGAGAGGACCGAGCTTCCAGCTGTTAACGGAAAAAAAATCATTATTTTGATTGCGAGGGTCAAGCCAGTCTACCCAATTCTGATCAATTAATGTGGCAATCACTGCCCCTTTTGTTTCTGGAGGAGTATATTTTAGCTGATCCGGATTAGACAAAATACTATACATTAAATCAATTCGTTTTCCCTCATCACTAATCTGATTACTCAAGTTAACTAACACTCTAGTTACATCGATGTACATCGCATCAATTGCCTGTATCCCTTGTGCCGCCATAATAATAGGAATTGCACATAAAGAACGGAAGGCATCTCCCTCCATCATCAGCTCAATCTTCTGATAATCCACATTCCTCAGCATAAACATAAAACTCTTCATAAAAGCCGCAAAACTGCTGCCATCAACTTCAAAACCGACTTCCCCTTTGGCTCCCACTCCCCAACATAAAGCCGCTTTACAGTAAATACGAAAACGTCCCTGAATATAGGTGATATAAAAAACCCCACTTCCCCCAGCGCCTGCCTGCACCGTCATCCCCGCTTCCAGTTTGGCTATCGCGGCAAACTTCTTCTCTTTATTGACAAGGGGTTTGTTATCTTTCTCAACACCTATAGCTACTGGCGTATCATCAGGATGCGGGTCAAACCACTCAATGGCACCACTGATATTACCTCCCGCCTGAGCACCAACAAAAACACCAATTTCACCTCCCCCCTGTGCTTCAGGTATTGTTGAGGTCTTTAAATTCACCTGCTGCTGTCCTGGCAACGGTGGAGCAGTCAGGGTTGCAGGACGGCCTTTAATGCCATAGCCCTTTCCCATTTCTCCACTCCAGTCTGCTGTCACCCCTAATTCAATTGCAGCACTGGCACCAACGCTACCTGACAATACCAGTTTCATGGCAAAACGCAGCGCTCCCATATTACAGACACCATCCGGTGTCTGTGGAGTCACTTTTTTCGCCGGAAATAAAAGGCTGACACCTAACCTGTCCGGCAGGTACAGGGCCGTTTCGGCCTTCGCCTCCCCCAGTGCAAAACTGGCATGACCTTCAATTTTTCCCTCCAGTTTTTTCTGACGGATTATATTCCGCTGATGCACCCGCTCCATGGCTGTAACGCATCAGTTGGGCCAGTGCGCTAATGTCAATATACTGATGGATTAGGAAATAGCCCGTTGGTTTTACTTTCATCCTCGAATGTCAGCGTCACTTCTTTAAGTTTTTTCCAGATCATTAATAAACGCTAGATATATTCCCTCACGTTTCATATCTAATCTATAAATATCATCACTAACCGTAACACTTGGTTTTGTTTCGTAGGGGACTAACCCTTGCTCATAAATATCCTGATAAGGTTTACCTAATTGTTTCACAAGTGTTTCGACATCAATACTCATTTGATAAATACACCACACGTCCTTGTATCCTGCTAGTACTATCTTCATTGCGCAAGGAAATGGTCCAGCTATGAGCGAACCATTGCAGAACAATTACCCACCCAACCTTTTTATCTCTAACGCGGCTTGTATTTCTTTGGCTCGCTCAATTGAGTAAAATGTGACTTTTTGTACAAAAAAATCTTTGTTATAGGTAAATGCAGCAACGATATATTGATGAGGGACAGGCAAAGTATAAAATTCCTTCACACCAACATAAATAGTCATGATTATCTGCGCATCAGTGTAAATCATTGGATGACCAAGTTTGGCCCTTACCCATTTCTGGGTCATTACTGGTTCAAGACCAAATGGCAGCGGATTAGGAAATAACCAATCCATTTTATTTTCATCTTCTAACCGCAAAGTCACTTCTTCAAGATTTTTTTCTTGGTTATTGATAAAAGATAAAAATATTCCTTCTCGCCTCATATTCAACCTGGAAATATCATCACTAATAGTACCCGTTGGTTTTGTTTTGTAGGGAATTAAACCTTGATCATAAATATCCTGATAAGGTTTACCTAATTGCTTCACAAGTGTTTCGACATCAATATTCATTTGCGACCAAGTCGCTTTTTCTCCAGCGCAACCTGAATTTCTTTGGCTCGCTCCAGCGGATAAAAAGTCACACTTTCAACAAAAAAATCTTTATTATAGCTAAATGACGCAACTATATTTTGATCAGGAGCTAATAGCGGATAAAACTCCTTTACTCCTCTATAGAGCGTCATAACCACTTTCGCATCAACATAAATCATCGGCAACCCAAAACGCGCCCGTACCCACGGCTGCGTCATCACAGGCTCCAGACCAAAAGGCATCGGATTAGGAAACAACCAGTCACTCTTGCTTTCATCCTCTAACGTTAATGTTACTTCTTTCATTTTTTTTTCAAGATCATTAACAAATGCTAAATATATACCCTCATGCTTCATATCCAGCCTGGCAGTATTATCACTAACCGAGCCATAAGGTTTTGTTTTATAATTAATCAAACCTTTATTGTAAATTTCTTGGTATGGCTTTCCTAATTGCTTTATCAGTGTTTCGACATTAACATTCATTTAATATAACCCCACATTTCGGTTTAACTTATGTAGTTTTGCTCTGATCTCTTCGATTTTCTCGTTACTCATACCATATTCATTCTTAAGGCATTCAGCATTCGCATCCCAGTTGGCATTGACGGCAGCTTCTAAGTCACGAGCATCTAGCTCTTTTTTAGTTATCATCTCGCCGCTTTCTGTCTCTACCTTACGATTATTACGCCCGCCATAGGTTTCACTACATTTTTGATGAACAGCTATTGGAATAGCAACTGAAGCAACCTTATCAACCATCTTATCTATATATTTACTTCCCTCATCAGGATATAAATCCTCTAAATATACACGAACCGCATCTCTAGATGGAATATGATCGACTTGATATTTTCCCTGCCTTGAACGGCCTTCAAAATTTTCATAATAGTCAACCTCATACTCTTCCACAGGGGCTTTCTTAAAATACACATAGATTGCCGGGACAACCCCCATCGGGTCAACAATAATAAAGTCATCGAAATCCCGGTCTTCGATGGGCAATGTTTCAATATTTGGTTCCTGTTCCTCCGGGATCGGCGTTCCCGGTACGGGCGGTAACGATTCCGGGGCCGGGTTAGGCAACCCCCAGATGCTCCGCGGTTCCGGAATGGGTGTAGGCGGTGTGGTAGAGCCGCCAGCGCTCCCGTCATGAACAGTCGTCTGGCTGGAACCCCACTCAAATTTTCCCTGCCCGGCAGACCGGGACCAGACAAATGTGCCTTTAATTGAAGGATCTTCAAAACCCCATGTCTCTTTATCCAGCTGTTTTGCAAACCGCACCCGGACCCGATCCAGCCCGCTTTTTTCCCCCACCTCATAGCTGCGGGAAACCAGTTCACCTGACTCAGGATCTTCTTCAATACGAAAGCGCACCCTCGTGCGCACTGTGCCGTTTTGTCGGGCTATTTCCCGGAGTTCATATTCCGGGGCATAATCCCCCTGAATGACCGTTGAGTTTACTCGGGTAAAAGCGCCCACCATCATCTGGCCATGGATCAGATTCTGATAGAGCTGGTCGCCACGTATATTTTGTAGCGTTTCCGTCTCACCTTCATTCAGTGACGGAGAATAGAAGATAGCCAGCAGAGCAACGGTGAGGGGATTAGGCGCAGCCAGCACCCGTGCGCCCGCGACGCCTTCTCCGACACCTGCCGCAGTCCCCGCCCCCAATGAAAGCGAATTTCCCAGCGTTGTGGCTGTTGGCCCTGCATAATAACCACTCATTGAGGCGGCCAGCGCCATCGATTCAAAAAATACCTGTGCGGGTTTACGTTCAACAACCGGCTCTTTTGCGGCTGATGATGTTTTTCCCTCTCCGGGTCCCAGTATTTGTGTCATCCCGGCTTTCTCCTGTCCATGGCTCACAGTAGCTCTATTTTTATTGACTCAGGCAATGCGGTATAAACGCTGGCCGTTTTCCCCTCAGCATCTGCCCGGCCTTCGAATACCGGGCCTTTTTCAGTGGTGATGCGGTAACGGGCAAAAAGAACAATTTCATCGGTCTTATGATCACATTAGGGGAGCAGCTCTTCTTAAGAATGTGGTCAACATTGCGGGAACAGTACAGAGATCAGGGAATATGAATTAGCTCTGTAAAAAATCATCATTTACAAGCAGTAAAACATTAACGCTTATTTATTCATTAATCTATTTCGCTCTGACGCAGCCTGAATTGCTTCTGCATGCGCCATAGAATAAAAAGTCACACTAACAACAAAAAGGTCGGCGTCATAAACAAATAAAACAGCAATATTCTGATTAGGTGGTAACAGTGGGTATACTTCACTGATACCACGACTGTAACTCCCCATAGTTTTAGGCTCGCCATAAATCATTGGGAACCCAAAACGCTCACGCATCCAGTTTTGAGTCATTACCGGTTCAAGATTAAAAGGCATTGAATTCGGAAAGACCCAGTCTGTTATGTCATCATCTTCTAATGTTAATGTAATTTCTTTGAAGGTTTTATTTTTATCATTCTCGAAAGAGAAAAACAATCCTTCTCGTTTCATGTCTAATGTAGCTGTATCATAGCCCGCTGTGGCAGTTGGTTTTGTCTTATATTTAATTAGTCCACTATCATAAATTTCCTGATGATCTTTACCCAATTGTTTCACGAGTGTTTCGACATCAATATTCATTTGCCACCAACATATCCAGATAGGCTTCATTTTCATCAACCGGGCCATGCAGTTTATTCTTATAGGGAATCAATTCTTGCTCAACTATTTCCTGATAAGGTCGACTAATTTTCTTAATAAGCTGTTCGACATCAATACTCATTTGATAAATACACCACACGTCCCGACATCCGGCTAAATACTATCTTCATGGAGCAAGAAAATGGTCCAGTCATGACCGGACCATTAAGGATTCATTAACTCTCTAATCGTTTTTTCTCCAGTACGGCCTGAATCTCTTTGGCCCGTTCCAGTGGGTAAAAAGTCACGGTTTCTGCAAATAAATCTTTGTTATAGGTAAATGCGGCAGCGATATATTGATGAGGAGTAGGTAGAGCATAGACCTCTTTCACCCCCATATAAATAGTCATGATGATTTCCGCATCAGCATAAATCATGGGCAACCCAAAGCGCTCTCTAACCCACAATTGGGTCATCACCGGTTCCATACCAAATGGCATCGGATTGGGGAATACCCAGTCTGTTTTGCCTTTATCTTCTAACCTTAATGTAATTTCAGTAAGATTTTTCTCGGAATTATTGGTGAAAACCAAAAGAATTCCTTCTCGTTTCATATCTAATTCAGCTTCATCTTCATCAATAGGACCGTAAGGCTTTGTTTTATAAGGAATCAACCCGTGACTGTAAATTTCATGATAAGGCTTACCCAGTTGTTTTACCAGTTTTTCGACGTCAATGATCATTTGCCACCAAGTCGTTTTTTCTCAAGTGCAGACTGGATTTCTTTCGCCTGTTCAACCGGAATAAATGTGATCCTGTTAACAAAAAAATCTTTATTGTAAGAAAATGCCGCTGCAATATTTTGATTCGGAGTCGGTAAAATATATGTTTCCTCCACCCCGACATAAATAGTCATAATCACGCAGGCATCAACGTAAGTAATCGGATGACCAAATCGGTCTCGTACCCATCGCTGTGTCATTACTGGTTCAAGACCAAATGGCAGCAAGTTAGGAAATAACCAGTCAGTTTTATTCTCATCCTCTAACCTTAAGGTCACCTCCTTAAGATTTTTATCTTGATTATTAAAAAATGATAAAAATACCCCCTCTCGTTTCATATCTAATCTATAAATGTCATCACTAACCGTACCACTTGGTTTTGTTTTGTAGGGGATCAATCCTTGCTCATAAATATCCAGATACGATTTCCCAAGGTTCTTTATCAACTTCTCAACATTCAAGCTCATTTAATATAACCCCGCTTTCCGGTTTAACTCATGTAGTTTGGCCCTGATCTCTTCAATTTTTTCATCACTTACACCATATTCATTCCTAAGGCACTCAGCATTGACATCCCAGTTAGCATCAACTGCAGCTTCTAAATTACTGGCATCTAGAACTTTTTGAGTGACTAATCCTCCGTCTTGTGTTCTAAATTTACTATTGTTTTTCCCACCATAGGTTTCACTACATTGCCGGTGTACTTCTATCGGTATAGCGACAGCAGCCACTCTGTCAGTCATTTGTTCTATAATGTCATCTTTCAGGTTTGGATATGTCCCTTTCAAATATATCCTAACAGCTTCCTTTGAAGGAATATGATCCACTTCATATAGGCCCTGCCTTGAACGACCTTCAAAATTTCCGTAATAGTCAACCTCTAAATCTCTAACTGAAGCTTTCTGAAAATAAACATAGATTGCCGGGACACCCCCCATCGGGTCAACAATAATAAAGTCATTGAAATCCCGGTCTTCGATGGGCAATGTTTCAATATTTGGTCCCTGTTCCTCCGGGATCGGCGTTCCCGGTACGGGCGGTAACGATGCCGGGGCCGGGTTAGGCAATCCCCAGACGCTCCGCGGTTCCGGAATGGGTGTAGGTGGTGTGGTAGAGCCGCCAGTGCTCCCGTCATGAACAGTCGTCTGACTGGCTCCCCACTCAAATTTTCCCTGCCCGGCAGACCGGGACCAGACAAATGTGCCTTTAATTGAAGGATCTTCAAAACCCCATGTCTCTTTATCCAGCTGTTTTGCAAACCGCACCCGGACCCGATCCAGCCCGCTTTTTTCCCCCACCTCATAGCTGCGGGAAACCAGTTCACCTGACTCAGGATCTTCTTCAATACGAAAGCGCACCCTCGTGCGCACTGTGCCGTTTTGTCGGGCTATTTCCCGGAGTTCATATTCCGGGGCATAATCCCCCTGAATGACCGTTGAGTTTACTCGGGTAAAAGCGCCCACCATCATCTGGCCATGGATCAGATTCTGATAGAGCTGGTCGCCACGTATATTTTGTAGCGTTTCCGTCTCACCTTCATTCAGTGACGGAGAATAGAAGATAGCCAGCAGAGCAACGGTGAGGGGATTAGGCGCAGCCAGCACCCGTGCGCCCGCGACGCCTTCTCCGACACCTGCCGCAGTCCCCGCCCCCAATGAAAGCGAATTTCCCAGCGTTGTGGCTGTTGGCCCTGCATAATAACCACTCATTGAGGCGGCCAGCGCCATCGATTCAAAAAATACCTGTGCGGGTTTACGTTCAACAACCGGCTCTTTTGCGGCTGATGATGTTTTTCCCTCTCCGGGTCCCAGTATTTGTGTCATCCCGGCTTTCTCCTGTCCATGGCTCACAGTAGCTCTATTTTTATTGACTCAGGCAATGCGGTATAAACGCTGGCCGTTTTCCCATCAGCATCTGCCCGGCCTTCGAATACCTGGCCTTTTTCAGTGGTGATGCGGTAACGGGCAAATGGCACAATTTCACCGGTCTTCTGATCTTTGACAGTAAAACGCTCTTCGAACCCTTTAGGCAATTCCAGCGGAGGCACCCGAAAATCCGCCTTACCCATTTTCTGCACATTGGCCGATTTCAGCAGAATATTCCCAGGGCAGCCCAGCTCGATATTGCCACCACTTAGCCTGATATACGCTCCCGCACAGTTCACCACCAGTTCCTCCGCCGCCGTGATTTCCACTCGCCCTTCCACGCTGGTCACGGTGATATCCTTTTTCGCCGTCGCCTCCAGCGCATCATCCTGCGCCTGGATTTCAATCTTTCCCTTCGCCGCAAACAGCTTCATCCCCGCCTTTCGCGCCAGCAGGCTGACGGCTTCTCCCGCCGCCACCGTAAAACGTTTCAGCGCACTGATGTCCGTATTCTGCTGTGACACAATCCCCACGCTGGCGCTACCCGAAGACAACCGTACCGCCTGCGGACTGCTGATGCTCACGCCCTGCGGCGCATTCAGCACTATCCCCGGCTGCGCCAGCTCTTTCAGCGCATCGTTCAGCGTCTGCTGGTTGCCGGTATCCGATGGCAGGGCCTGAGCCGATTCCGCTGCCGACGCCAGGCTTTTCGCAATACCCAGGGCATTTTCAAGCTGCGCAATCGCCTCCTCCATTGCCAGCATCCTGTCGCCTGCCGAAGGCTGTTTATCCGCACTGATAAACACCCCCGCACCGCCCCGGATGCTCACCCATTTATCCGTACGCAGTTCCGCACCCTCGCCCCGCAACTCCCTCTGCGCATTCACGTTATGCCCCAGGTTCAGCTGCGTCTTGCCGCCGTACTCGGTGCTGAGCTTGATATGCTCCTCGCCGCGCTTGTCCTCCATTCGCAGCTTATTATTGGCCGGAGTACGAATCACATTGCGGGTGCTGTTTTTCTCCGTCACCGGGTCGACATGCCGCGAGTCGTGCAGCGCATGCGCAATATACGGCCGGTCAGGGTCGCCTTCGTGGAAAGCAATCGCCACCTCCGTGCCCTGGATCAGCGGGAAGTGAAAGCCGTACACGTCGCCGCCGTAGGGTTTGGCGAGACGCACCGGCATGCTTTCCTGACCCTGCCCTTTCTCCTCTCTGTCAGCGTCAAATTTCACCCGGTACAGGCCGGACGCATCTTGCCAGGCATAGATATCATTCGCCTTCGCGCTGGTCACCCGCGCCGTCATGGTGCCAGTCACCTTCGGGCGCGGCAGCAGCGGCGGACGCCAGCACAATGTTTCGCTGTAGGGCACCGCCAGCAGGGACACCCGCAGCGCCTCCCGGCGGCTGGCGGTAAAACCGGTGCCGGTGATTAACAGCGGATCCTGTACGGGCGCAGGCAGGGTCGACGGCAGGCTGTCGGTAACGGTCAGCACCTGGGCCGGCGCCAGCCAGGCTGCAGTACTGCTCGCGGTAATAAGCGTCTGGTGAGCCAGAAAACGCTCATGGTCGAGGCGGGCATAGAAGTTGGCGGTCTCCGTCTGCGGGTCGATTTTATCGCCACGCTCCCGGTGGCGAAGCTTATAGTGGTATACCTCACCGTAAGTGATGCCTTCACCATTTCCCCGGGTCATATCCGCTGTTGCCGACTGGAGAACGCTCTGCGCATCGCGGGGGTTATAATCCCGGGTAGTGACGTTCGCCTCTACGACATTGTGCGTGATGTTCAGACCCCATATCGATTCCGTACCGCTGTCGCTCATCCCGGACGGGCTGTTTACAGGAAGTGTTTTATCGAACATCAGCGCCCGCTGCGCGTCGGCGAAATGGACCACTTCGCTCTGAGCCTCTTCCTGCAGGGTGAAGAAATAAAATATCCCCACCTCTGCCAGCAGGCGCTGGATAAATGCCAGGTCGCTCTCCTGATACTGATTAATTTGCTCGCGCCGCGGATAGTGTTGCTTGAGATTAAACTCATACTCCCAGTCATGCAGGTGATGTTCCTGCAATACCTGCTCCACCACCTCCGGCACCGATTTGTTGACGAAAAAACGGTGGCTGCGAAACTGTTTATCCAGTAAGGAGAGGAAGGGTTCGAGGGTTATCTGATATTTCGACTGATCTTCTGAACTGCTGATACGCCGGAAGGCAGTCACCACGCCATGGACGCGTTTGCAGTCCGCCAGCTGCTGCAGTGCGCCGCCGCCCATCGTCAGCATGGCGGGTTTGCTCAGGAGCTGTGCGGCATCAATATTTTTCTCTGCGCTGGTAAACGTAATAGTGTAATAATAAAGTTCACTCAGTTTTTCTGCCCCACTGAATTCTTCCACATCCAGCGATGCGGTACATGAAGGAATATCCAGCTGGTAACGGTTAAGGGTGGTGCCGGTAATTATTGAAGAGGTATCCATTATATTCCTGTTTTACTCCGCTGTAATGACCATCAAAAATCAATTAACAGGATGCACTGTTTAATTTTGTTTAATGATAATCATCTCATTCATCATAAATATATTTATGTGCATATCGATATCTCAGATACCCCACCAGGAATTTCATAACTAAAAGGAAACCCCAGAGATATTTATATTCACTGACTGAGAAATAAAAAAAGCAGCCTGAAACCGGAACCTTCAACGTTTATCGCCGCCAGCATTTCTCTGCCACTGTCCTTAGCGCTAACCATAATGATCTCCTTTATCCCTCCCCTTTCCCGAGCTTCATCCCCGCAGAGGCTTCGCTTAGCCGACAAGATTGACTGGCTGCAGGCACGCTACCGCCCATCGCTGTTTCCTGTTTATCAGGGACCCGTAGCGCACAAGGTCAGACAGGCAGATTGTTGTTGTTCAACGTCCGCGATCGGGGTCGCTGATTACTCGGTTTCGCTTTTTAATCCGTTAGTCTCTGCTCCTGAGGTATTGGCCGTGCCCGGCGTCAGACAGGCGTCCTTCTGCGGGACCAGGCTGATCTCCACCCGGCGATTTTGCGCCCGCCCGTCTGGCGTCTCGTTGCTGGCGACAGGACGACTTGCGCCGTAGCCCTGCACCGCAAAACAGCTCTCCGGCACATCGCCGGTATCGCGCATCCAGTCGCGGACCGCCTCGGCACGCTTCAGGGAGAGTTGTTGATTGGATCTATCGTTGCCGATGCTGTCGGTATGGCCTGCCACCACGATCAGCCAGCCGGGTTTGGCCTTAATGCCCAGCAGCGAGTTCACCAGCAGCTTTGTCGAACCCGGTTTCAGCGTCGATTTGCCGGTATCGAACAGCGCCATGCTATCGAGGCGGATCGTCTGCGGCCCCTGTACAACCTGCTTGATGACCGGACGCGGCGGCGGGGGCGGCGCCCAGTCATTGATAGCGGCTTCAACGAAGGGGATCAGCCGCCCCCCCTGATACAGCCCCAGCCGATAACGCAGCGGCTCCCCCCGGCGCAACCAGTCATCCAGCAGGCGGCTGTCGGCACGCAGACGCTGCTG
>ERZ791922.467-NODE-467-length-25768-cov-3.283475_pt1 | contig 25768 bp, 27 predicted proteins | sample MGYA00510134_ERZ791922 | MGnify/ENA primary metagenome ERZ791922 (study PRJEB30046, sample SAMN00792101) | human gut metagenome | study: EMG produced TPA metagenomics assembly of the A metagenome-wide association study of gut microbiota in type 2...
GCCCCTTACAGGGGCAGAGCAAACCACCAGTTCACACTGGTGGTGCTGATTGTATTAAGAGAAGTAGGGTGGAAGATAGTGTAAAAAATCAAGATTTTTCACGAACGAATTTGTGCGGTTGCCCAAATTCTCAGGCCTGCGACAGAATGGAGATTAAGATGACACAAACAAATGATTTTTCCAAAGGTAGTGTAGTTGGAAATATAATAAAACTTGCAATCCCAATGACATTAGCGCAACTGGTGAATGTTCTATATAATATTGTAGACAGGATGTACATAGGCTTGCTGCCGAAAGATGCCACCTTAGCCTTAACAGGGATGGGATTAACGCTCCCTATTATTACTATCATCATTGCGTTTGCGAATTTGTTTGGTATGGGTGGCGCACCTTTGTGTTCTATTGCTAGGGGAAGAGGAGAGAAAGAAGAGGCAGAAGCAATTATGGGTAACTCCTTTACGTTGCTTCTATCCACTGGATTAATCATAACGATTGTTTGCTTTCTATTAAAACGACCGATGCTTTATTTATTTGGGGCAAGTGATGCAACTTACCCATTTGCAAATCAATATATCTCAATCTATCTTCTGGGCAGTGTTTTTGTAATGCTAGGACTCGGGATGAATAGTTTTATCAATGCACAAGGCTTTGGCAAAATTGGAATGTTCTCCGTAGTAATTGGCGCAGTGACGAATATTATATTAGATCCAATCCTAATCTTCGTGTTTGATATGGGAATACAAGGAGCTGCAATTGCTACAGTCATATCGCAAATGATTTCAGCATTATGGATTTTAAGATTTTTGACTGGTAAAAAGACGATTTTAAAGTTAAGGCGTAAAACTATGAGATTATCTCTCCTACGTGTCAAAGCAATCACTGGACTTGGAATGTCTGGATTTATTATGGCGGCCACCAATGGAGCAGTTCAGATTGCTTGTAATACTACACTTCAAAGCTATGGTGGGGATTTGTATGTGGGTGTAATGACTGTGATCAATTCGATACGTGAAATAATAGGTATGCCAGTCAGCGGTATCACAAATAGTGCACAGCCGGTGATGGGATTCAATTATGGAGCATCAGAATATAAACGTGTAAAAAAGGCAATTAAATTTATGGCAGTAACATCAATCACATATACTACTGTCATCTGGGGGCTATTAAATTGGTTCCCTGAGTTCTTTATCCGCTTATTTAATCATGAGTCTGAGTTGATAGAAGCAGCAATTCCTGCGATGAGAATCTATTATTTTGGATTTTTTATGATGTCACTTCAGTTTGTTGGGCAAGCCACTTTTGTTGCTCTTGGTAAATCAAAATATGCGATTTTCTTTTCTTTATTAAGAAAAGCAATCATTGTAGTACCATTAACATTGTTATTACCACAGATAGCGAATCTTGGAACGAATGGAGTATTTTTAGCAGAACCAATCTCGAATTTCCTAGGTGGAGCTGCCTGTATTATCACGATGTTTTTTACCGTATGGAGAGAATTAGGGGATAAATCATAAGGCTTACCTTGACAGTCATACCAGCTTATTTTGGTGTAAAGAAGGATAAGTGGAAACAGAAATTCTCTTGACTAATGAACAATTCATGATATGATAGAAAAGAATGAAGTAGTGCATAGGCTTGCTAATTTTTTAACAAATCAAACAGCACTACATAGGACATATTTGACCGATTGAAGTAATATAATTTTTTAGCTCCGGAATAAGCCATGCTAATAAATTGTATTACACAAGTTTACAATGAACAAAAGGAGAATAAATTATGAGCAAAAAACCGACCGTACTAATGATACTGGATGGATTTGGATTAAATGAGAAGACGGAAGGCAATGCAGTAGCATTAGCTAAGAAGCCTGTTCTTGATAAATTAATGAAAGACTATCCATTTGTAAAAGGAAATGCTTCTGGAATGGCAGTTGGTCTTCCAGAGGGACAGATGGGAAATTCTGAAGTTGGACATCTAAATATGGGTGCCGGAAGAATTGTATATCAGGAGTTAACCCGTATCACGAAAGAAATTCAAGATGGAGACTTTTTTCATAATAAAGAATTAATAAAAGCAGTAGAGAATAGTAAAAAGAACAATTCTGCACTACATTTATTCGGTTTATTATCCGATGGTGGTGTTCATAGCCATATTACACATCTTTATGGACTATTAGAACTTGCTAAGAAGCATGGCTTAGAGAAGGTTTATGTACATGCTTTCTTAGATGGTAGAGATACCGCGCCAACTTCTGGTAAGGGTTTTATGGAAGACCTAGAAGCTAAGATGGCAGAAATCGGTGTAGGTCGTATCGCTTCTGTTATGGGACGTTATTATGTCATGGACCGTGATAATCGTTGGGATCGTGTTGAAAAAGCATATGTGGCTTTAGTAGATGGAGAAGGTGTTGAAGCTGCAAATGCAGTTGCTGCAGTTGCTGCTTCTTATGCAGAGGGTGTAAATGACGAGTTCGTAGTACCTACGGTAGTAGTGGAGAATGGAAAAGCAATCGCTCCAATTTCAGCAAATGATTCTATTATATTCTTTAACTTCCGCCCTGATCGTGCAAGAGAGATTACTAGAGCTTTCTGCACCGATGATTTTGACGGATTTGCTCGTAAGAGTGGAAGATTACCTCTTACTTATGTTTGTTTCTCAGAGTATGATGTAACAATCCCTAACAAGAGCGTTGCTTTTGAAAAGGTTTCTATCACAAATACCTTTGGTGAATACTTAGCAGCACACGGAAAAACTCAGGCTAGAATTGCCGAAACAGAGAAATATGCTCACGTTACCTTCTTCTTCAACGGTGGTGTGGAAGCACCAAATAAGGGTGAAGATCGTATCCTAGTAAATTCACCTAAAGTTGCAACCTATGATCTTCAACCAGAGATGAGTGCTTATGCAGTAGCGGATAAGTTAGTAGAAGCAATTACCTCAGAGAAATACGATGTTATTATTGTTAACTTTGCTAACCCAGATATGGTTGGTCATACTGGTATCTCTGATGCAGCGATCAAGGCAATAGAAGCAGTAGATGCATGTGTTGGTAAAGCATATGATGCACTTCTTTCTGTTGATGGACAGATGTTTATCTGTGCAGATCATGGAAACGCAGAACAGTTAGTCGACTATAATAATGGAGATCCATTTACAGCTCATACTACAAATCCGGTTCCATTTATGTTAGTAAATTATGATAAATCCTATACTTTAAGAGAAGGCGGTTGTTTAGCAGATATCATTCCAACCTTAATTGAAATGATGGATATGGAACAACCAAAAGAGATGACTGGAAAATCTTTATTAATCAAAAAATAAATTCCAAAATCAGTTACTACTTGTCTTATTGCCACTCTTGTGGTAAAATATGCAGTGTGACTTTTAGGAGGTGTTATTGATGGAAATATTAAGAGCGATAGTTACAGTTGTATACGTTCTCATCTGTTTAGGATTAGTAGTTGTTGTATTAATGCAGGAAGGTAAGTCCGCAGGACTTTCTGGTTCAATCAACGGCGTTGCAGATACTTATTGGGGAAAGAACAAAGGACGTTCCATGGAGGGCGCGCTTGTTAAGGTTACAAAACTTTTAGGTGTTCTTTTCATCGTTATTTCTGTAGTTCTAAATATGAATTGGGGCTTATAAGAAATTGATTACACATAAGTAAAATGAAGCGAGAATAAGTGGATGATTCCAATGAGAAGCAAGTGGCTTCGTGGAGGAACTCCAACTATTCTCGCTTTTTTCGAGGTTATTTTTATTAAAGAAACTTATTTTTTTTGATATAAGACAAATGGAATATGACATGTTATAATAGGAACAGCTCAAAATGTAGTAAATCTGGTAAAGTAATAGTTAATTTATTTAGGAAGTGCATCTAAATTTTAAGGATTTATGTTTCTGGTGAATTTTTATTATAATAAAGCTACATAAAACGAATAATAAGAGAAACGCAGAATTAATATAGTGTTCTTAGAAGGTAGAGAATCAAAAAATTCGGAAGAGGAATTAATTCTGTACACATAAAGTTGCTATTGTTATAAAAGGTTCTAAAGCAACAAAAAGGAGGTATGAATGGAAAAAGAAATATTGAAAAATAAAAAAGAATTATTGTTTGAAGTAATAACAAACAAATCCTATCGGCCAATGAAATTTCGTGAACTTGCAAGTTTACTTCAGGTTCCAAAAGATGAGAGAGACGATTTAAAACTAGTGCTGGATTCCTTACTATCGGATGGGAAGATTATGCTAGATGGGAATGGTAGATATAAAGAAACGAATGGTAATATTAAAACTGGAATTTTTTCAGGGACAACCAGAGGATTTGGATTCGTTAAGATCGAGGGAGAAGAAGGCGAGGATATCTTTATTCCTGAGAGTGAAACCAAAGGTGCTCTAAACAAAGATCGTGTTCAGATCGCTATCTTTGAGGAACAAAGTGGGAAACGTAGAGAGGGTTCAGTTATCAGTATCCTAGAGAGAAATGTAACGGAACTTGTTGGAACCTTCCAAAAAAGCAAGAACTTTGGCTTTGTTATTCCTGATAATACGAAGTTTAATAGCGATATCTTTATCCCGAAGGAACATACTAAGGGAGCAGTGAATGGCCATAAAGTATTAGTCCAGCTCACAGATTATGGCAGCGAGACCAAGAACCCAGAAGGTAAGATAGCAAAGATCATTGGCCACATCAATGATCCTGGCGTTGATGTTGTATCTGTAATATTAGAGAATGGTTTACCGACGGAATTTCCTGACGAAGTTATGAAGCAGGTAGAGCGTATCGGAGAAGAGGTAAGCAGTGCAGATATTGGTGGCAGGGTAGATCTTAGAAATCTACAAACAGTAACGATTGATGGTGAAGATGCTAAGGACTTAGATGATGCAATCACAATTTCAAAGCAAGGGGACATCTATCTCTTAGGTGTTCATATTGCAGATGTTAGTAACTATGTTACCGAAGGTTCTCCACTGGACAAGGAAGCTTTAAAAAGAGGAACCAGTGTATATTTGGTAGACAGAGTAATTCCGATGCTTCCTCACAAATTATCGAATGGAATATGTTCTTTAAATGCAGGCAGCGACCGTCTTGCATTATCTTGTATGATGGAGATTGACGAGAAAGGGAATGTAGTTGGCCATAGAATTGCTGAAACAGTAATCAATGTTGACCGAAGAATGACCTATACTTCTGTGAAAAAAATCTTAGATGATCATGATGAAGCAGAGAGAAAAGAGTATGAAGAGCTGGTTCCGATGTTTGAATTAATGTTAGAATTAGCGAATATACTTCGTGAAAAACGTAGGAAACGTGGTTCTATTGATTTTGATTTTCCAGAAAGTAAGATTACCTTGGATTCTGATGGTAGACCAACGGAGATTAAACCATATGAAAGAAATAAAGCTACGAAGATTATTGAAGATTTTATGCTAATTGCCAATGAAACGGTCGCAGAAGATTTCTTCTGGCAGGAGTTACCGTTTGTATATCGTTCTCATGAGAATCCTGATTTAGAAAAGATACAAAAGCTTAGTATCTTTATCAATAATTTTGGCTATACCATGCGAATTGGGCAGGAAGAAATTCATCCAAAGGAATTACAGAAATTACTAATAAAGATTGATGGAAAGCCAGAAGAAGCTTTGATTAGTAGATTGACTCTTCGTAGTATGAAGCAGGCGAAGTACACGACGACTTGCGATGGACATTTTGGTTTATCTACCAAGTATTATTGTCATTTTACTTCTCCAATCAGACGTTACCCTGACCTTCAGATTCATCGGATTATAAAAGAAAATCTGCGTGGAGGATTAAAAGAAAAACGAATTAACCATTATGAAAATATTTTAAATGAGGTAGCAAGGCAATCAAGCTTAACAGAACGTAGAGCAGATGAGTCTGAGAGAGAAGTAGAAAAACTAAAAAAGGTTGAGTATATGAGTCAGTTTATTGGGCAAACCTTTGAAGGAGTAATCTCAGGAGTAACATCTTGGGGGATGTATGTAGAACTTCCGAACACTGTAGAAGGTATGATACGGCTTGCAGACATGCATGATGATTATTATATCTATGATGAAGAGCATTATCTATTAACTGGAGAGCATACCAAGAGAACGTATAAATTAGGAGAGGCAGTCGTTATCCGTGTTGAGGATACGGACAAATTGATGCGTACGATTAACTTTTCTATTGTTGGCAGAGCAAATCGCATCGAAGAATAAAAATGAAATCCATAAGAATTTCATTTTATTCTTCCAGATCAAAACAGAAATGGGGGATAAGACATGGCAAAAGAAGGAATCAAATTAATAGCAAATAATAAAAAAGCCAGATTCGACTATTTCATAGAGGATACGTATGAAGCAGGTGTTGTGTTACATGGCACCGAAGTAAAATCTCTACGTATGGGTAAGTGCAGTGTCAAAGAATCCTTTATCCGTATAGAAAATGGAGAGGTTTATATTTATAACATGCATATAAGTCCATATGAAAAGGGAAATATATTTAATAAAGATCCTTTGCGTGTGAAAAAGCTTTTACTTCATAAATTCCAGATTAATAAGATTGTAGGTCAGATACAGCAAAAAGGTTATACCTTGGTACCGTTGACTGTTTATCTAAAGGATAGTCTAGTTAAGATGGAAATCGGAGTAGCGAGAGGTAAGAAACTCTATGACAAGCGACAGGATATCGCAAAGAAAGATCAGAAAAGAGAAGCAGAGAAGGACTTTAAGGTAAAGAATCTCTAACAGGAGGATAGGTATGACAACAAATGCGAAGAAAGTAATAGTAATTGGCCATAAGAACCCGGATACCGATTCCATCTGTTCCGCAATCGCTTATGCTGCATTAAAATGTAAGTTAACAGGCGGAGACTATGTTCCAAAACGTGCAGGGCAGATAAATTCGGAAACACAATATATCCTGGAACGATTTAAAATAACACCTCCAGAGTACGTTGCTGATGTCAGGACACAAGTACGAGACATCGAAATTAGACAAACAGAAGGAGTCAACAGTACTTTGTCTTTAAAAAAGGCATGGAACTTAATGAGAAAAAATAACGTTGTAACTCTTCCAATTACGGATCAAGGAAAATTAGAGGGCATTATTACAATTGGTGATATCACCACTTCCTATATGGAGGTATATGATAATCGAATACTTGCGGAAGCAAAGACACCTTATATTAACATCTTAGAGACACTAGAAGGAACTCTTTTAGTCGGAGATGAGCATGCAATTTTTGAACAAGGGAAGGTACTCATAGCAGCAGCAAACCCTGATTTAATGGAAGACTATATTGAAGAAAATGACCTTGTTATCCTTGGAAATCGTTATGAGTCCCAATTATGTGCAATTGAGATGAAGGCAGGTTGCATCGTAGTTTGTGAGGGTGCTAAAGTTTCCATGACCATTATGAAATTAGCAAAGGAAAGAGGTTGTACGATAATTAGCACTCCTCATGATACGTATACGGTAGCAAGACTAATGAACCAGAGTATGCCAATTAGCCAGTTTATGATTCGTGATAACCTAATAACCTTCCGTACCGATGCGTATGTTGATGAGATAAAAACAGTAATGGCAAAACAAAGAAATCGCGATTTCCCTATCCTTGACCATAAAGGGATTTATCGAGGTATGATTTCCAGACGTAACTTATTGAATATGGAACGAAAACAAGTGATTATGGTGGATCATAATGAGAAAGATCAAGCAGTAGACGGCATTGAAGATGCAGAAATCTTAGAAATTATAGACCATCATCGCCTTGGCACCATTGAGACAATGAAACCAGTATTTTTTCGAAATCAGCCGCTTGGTTGCACTGCAACAATTGTCTATCAGATGTATTGTGAAAATCGTATTGATATAGAACCGCCGATTGCTGGACTTCTTTGTGCAGCTATTATATCTGATACATTAATGTATCGTTCTCCTACCTGTACGAAGTTTGATATTGAGGCAGCAGAACATCTTGCTAAGATTGCAGGAGTTGATGTGACTGAATTTGCGGGCGAAATATTTGAAGCTGGTAGTAATTTAAAATCAAAATCAGCAGATGAAATTTTTTATCAAGATTATAAGGATTTCTCTGTAGGAGATGCAACCTTTGGTGTAGGTCAAATTAATTCATTAAATGCGTTAGAACTTTCGGAAATCAAGGACCGTTTATATCCTTATCTGGAGAAAGCAAGAGAGGAGCATGGAGTAGATATGATATTCTTTATGTTGACGAATATCATTAGAGAATCAACTGAATTGCTTTGTGTTGGTTCCATGGCGAAGCAAGTAATAGAGAATGCCTTCCATGTGAAAGAAGTTGCCAATAGTTTTAAGTTAGATGGAGTTGTATCAAGAAAGAAGCAGTTGATACCTGCAATTGTTGCAGCTATGCAAGAATAAATTGATTGAATTTTTTAAACAAGAAAAATCACGCTATGCGAACTTTCCTTGGCATGAATAAAAAAAAGAGCAAACCTTAATGGTTTGCCCTTTTTTCATTTTATTCGATTATGCATTGCAAACGTTAGTTGCCTGCATACCACGAGCGCCTTTGGTAATATCGAAAGTTACGTTCTGACCTTCTTCTAAAGACTTAAAGCCTTCAGATGCAATACCGGAAAAATGTACGAAAACATCTTCACCAGTTTCGCTGTTAGTAATAAAACCAAATCCCTTTTGTGCATTAAACCATTTTACTGTACCCTTGTTCATAAAATACCTCCTAAAAATTTGAATATTTGACAGCTTGCTGTCTTTTGTGATGTCCACACTGTCTGGAAAAAAGCGACTGCATTTTAATGCTTATGAGTTTTAACTCATAAAAAAATCACATATTTTTGTAAATCATTAAATGTTAATGACTTACAAAAATATGTGAATCAAAATCGCATTTATTATTACTCTCTAACTATAACATAGGAAAGAAGGAAAGTCAATTACAAAATAAGGGAAAAATAAAATAGATCTAAAAAGATGTCAGTTAAACATTTTGACAAAATTATTCAAAAAAGGTAGAATATAGGAATAAAGTAGGATTTTTATCAAAGTCGTTTTAGGGAATATGAAGATACAGGTGGGGATAGTACATATGCATGACGCAATTTTATTGTTACTAGATAGTTTAGTAATAACACTTTTTATACGTTCTTTGTTTCGAAAAAGGGGGATCTATCGAATCTTAGGTTATACATCAGCTTTATTTTGCATGTCATATTATAAAACAAAGTTCGATATTGAGTTTGCTTTTTTTATTGGCGAAATACTTATGCAGGTTTTACCTATGGTTGCTATAATTATCTTGATTTATTATATCTATCAGCGTAATTTAGTAGTTTCTTTGGTTACTGGTTTATTTGTTAATATCGTAATTATTTTAATACAAATTATATCATTATTAGTAACTAACATAGCTCTTAGTTTTTTTAGTGTTTCAATACCAAAACAAGTTCATGTTGATATCGTCCAAGGTTTTTACATGGTGGGTATGTTAATTCTGGCCTATTATATGTGGATTAGTAAAGATAATTTTTATGATAAAGTAATAAGGTATTGTGAATCAAAAACCAAGCGTTATGTTAAGTTCATTAAATTTGGTGTGACGATATTCCTTATTTTAATGTTCATTGTATTAGGAGCAGAAATCTATAATAAACAAGGTATTAGCAATGAATCGTTTATGCTCATCTGTTTCACGATACTTCTTATCTTAACAATAATTTTACTAACCTATTATGAATCTGTTATTACCAACTATAGAAATCGTCAAATTGAAGAAAGAAATACATTAAACGAAATACATCAAGATTTTGTTGAGAATATTAACTATTTTGGTCATAGTTATAATAACATGATGCAAGCTGTTAATTTCTTTGTTAATTGTGAAGAACTAAAAATTGAGGACATCCGAGCTGTTTTAAAAGACCTACTAGATTGGGATGACAATAACAAAATAAACTATAAGCTAAAATATATTAATATACCAAATACCGTGGTAGCCTCGATTTTAAGCATAAAACAGGATTATGCGCAAGAATTAGGTGTAAACTTAAAGGTTACTTACGATGGTAATAGTAATGTAAAAATCAATTCCAAAATATTTATTGATCTATTAAACATTATTGTAGATAATGCAATCGAAGTTGCACACTTTGCCAAGGATATGACGGTGTATATTAATTTACGATTTGATGATAATCGTTTTGAAATTAACACCAAGAATTTCAAGAGTTTTGATGAAAATGGAAAGTTATTAAAGTATGGAGTATCAAAACATATTGGACTTAGAAATATTGAGGAACTAGTAAGAAAAAATAAATCAATTCACTATGATATTATAGATAAAGAGGAGGAGTTTGAGATACGACTTACCATAAATAATCAGCGTACCGAGGATTAAGGACGTAATTTGTTACGATGCTTTAAGGAGGCTGTAAACTTGAAAAATCATTTTACCTATAATGATTTGGAGCAATTATTAATTACAAAAAAGGGGTATGAAGCTAAAAAAGCAAAACGTGCTGTTTATCAAACAAAAATATTTCTACGCAGCTTACTTTTTTCGTTTCTTATTGCTTTTATACTTCTTTGGTTTCATTCTCTCAAAGAAGCAGTGATTGTAATTATATTGCTAAAGTTATACCGTAGCTACTCTGGAGGAATTCATATTAAAAATTATGTACTGTGTTTTACCAGCTCGTTACTATTAGTAGGAGGTATCATAGCGATTACCAAAGTATTACCGTTGACAATTGAACTAGAAATAATTCTATGGCTAATCAATCTTTTTTTATGGTATCGATATGTGCCGCAAGGAACTGATGCAAGACCTATTCGTAAGAAGGAAGAAAAAAGAAAGATGAAACTTTCATTCTTCCTTGGTATGTTGTTGACATTTTTGAGTCGTTTTCTATGGAAGGATATCTACAGTATGAGCTTGTACTCGATGTTCTTTACCTTAATACTTATCACCCCTATGGCATATTATATTTTTAGGGTTCAGCACGACAGAATAAAAATGTAAATTATATCCATAATATTAGTTGTAAATAAAAGTTAAACGTGCTAGAATGGACTTGTACAATAGTGTACAACTAACAAATGGAGGTAATAACTATGTCAAAGCTTTTATTATCAACAATTACGACATTTGTAGCACTTGCTGAATTATTTACGAGTACATGCGTTGTTTGGATTTTTGGACAAGAGGAAATGCCAGAGGATTTAATAGATTAATCTGGTAGAATAATTTTAAGCAGAGTCTGACATTGTTTAACAATTCGGCTCTGCTTTTATTATGGATTCCTTATAAGGTGAAATGTTTTATAATTAGGGAAAGACAATTGAATTATTTAAGTATTTCTGATATCATGGTATTATAAGTAAACTTTTATGAAAAAATGAACTTATTTACGAAATGAGGGATTATATTTGAATATCTTAATTGTTGACGATGTAGCTTTTATTCGAATCGGTATAAAGACAAGTTTAAGTAAATATAGAAATTTATATATGTTTGATGCTGGGTCCTATGAAGAAGCGGTTAAGATTTTAGAGGAAGAAAAGATAGATTTAATATTTCTTGATCTGAATTTAAACTCCTATGCCCAAACAAAAACGGAACATGAAAATGGTTTGGATATTGTTCGGTACTTAATGGATAAAGAGATGGATCTGCCTTATGTTGCGATTTTATCTGGGACAGTGGATGATTCGAAGATGAGAGAGGCATACAATCTTGGGATAACAAATATTGTGTCTAAACCGTTTAGTACAGAAAGTTTGATGAGTATAATAGACGAGGTACATGAGGCGATGTATCAGGTGCCTTTGCCGAGGTGATCTACATAAACAATAAGTGAAATAAAACCGTGAAATCCATATGTTATGGATTCCACGGTTTTTGTTATATGTAACGTTTTAATCGTACATTTTAATTATTGATAATTCTGGATAATCTTCTTTCATTATTTTCTCGCAGCTTCTTAGTTCTGATAAATCTCCTCGTAATAAGTATAATGCCATACAGATATCATAAGAGGCTCTTGCCTCATCAAATCGTTTCAGTGTGTATAGAACACGCATTTTTTGCCTTACAATATATGCCAAATAGTATAGACAATTATATTTTGATGCAAAATTAATTCCTTTATCAAAATAATCTATAGCAGATATTAAATCGTTAGTATCGGTTTTTAGTAGACCTATATTGTAGCAGGTTGACAAATATAATTGTTTTATGAACTCTACGCTGGATTGATAATATGTAAAATTAGCTGACATCTTCTCTTCAATATCAATTAATATTTGAGTCCATATTTCGATTGCTTTATCCGATTTGTTAGATTGTTGTAGAAAACAAGCTAATATATTGAGTAGGCTTAAACCAACATTTGAAGAAATTTTACCTTTAAAATTATTAGATGTAATTTGCGAATCTTCTGCATGTAGACCATTAATACAATTATGAAGAGCTAACTCTATATCATTTTTTGCATGATAATAATAAAGTGATTTATAATAAAAGCTACATTGTAAATTTTCACCTCGTTTAAATTCTGAAAGTTTGTCTGCTTTCAATATTAATGGGTATAATTCATTATATTTTCTTTGTTTTATTAAATCATCGGCTTCTGATTTTATAGCATTCGCTTGAAGAGTCATATCACAATATATTAGTTTATAATGTGTTAACAAGTCATAGTTAAATCTATGAGATAAAAGCTGGACTAGATACATAGAAGGTTCTGAAATATTTTTTTCAAGACGTACATACTGACGTAATGAGCATATATCCTTACATGCATCTGACTGAGTCATCCTTAACATTTTACGTAAGGACCTAAGTAAAGAACCAAAATCATTTGATTGCATTTTTTTCACCCCAATGTGACATACTTGTCAATATTCACGGATTTTTTTATATGATACAATACATTCAACAAGTAAGAAACTTATAAACATTATTAATATTATACATTAAGGAGATTGATTATGGGAAGAAAAATTTTAGTTATCTGTACAATTTTAGCATTAGCTTGCAACTTTATTGGGTTATCATCCATGAATAATGTTAACACAGCAGCAAATGAAAAACAAGTCATTCTATGTGATAGAGGTGAGTATATAACTAATCTTCAACTTAAGCTCTAATTAGTAATTAAAAAATAATGCTTGTTAAGCTTCTTAGAAATTATTTTTATTTTCGTACAAGCAAAATTTATTAACCTAAATGGTTCTGGGTTCTATATTCAATAAGAAGTCTGACCAATTTCAGCTATTAAGGAGATTGATTATGGGAAGAAAAATTTTAATTGTCTGTACAATTTTAGCGTTAGCTTGTAATTTTATTGGATTGTCATCCATGAACAAAGTTAACTCAGTAGCAAATGAAAGACAAGTCACACTTTGTGATCAAGGGCAGTTTATAATAAATCTTCAACTTAAAATCTGATCAAAATGATAAAAGGTAATAATAGTTAGGTTTTTAGATAAATTTTCTCTTTAGTTACAAGTAAACTATATACAATCATCTAAGGATAATAAAAATGGCTAAAAAGACAATTATCATTAGAGCTATATTAGCTATGGTTTTAATTTAAATTTTGCTAATTTAAGTTTTAATATTAATAAAGAAAGCAATCAAAAAAGTATTTCTTTGTGACCAAGGTGATACCATCGGAAATCCTCAATTGAAGATTTGATAGAAAATTTCTTGATTAATAATTTACATTAATCTTTCATATGATTACTGACTACTAGTTAAAGCATGCATAGGAGACATCATGATGAAGAAAAAGCTAAGGTTTCGGTTACAAACTGTAAAACAAATAACGAGTATTTACAGTAGTATTAATTACATACGTTACTTTATTGTTTACTTCACTGATGTTGGGGAAGCCTTTGTTGACCAAGAAGTCGAACCAATTCCAGACGATAGATACAAAATAAATGGTATATATAGTCTTGAGGGGATGAATATTTATCTAGATAAATGTTTTAAAAAATGTCGGGAAGAGGGATACTCAGGCTTTATAGTATTTAGAAATCATCAAAACATGTTACAAGTTATAATAAAACAAGAAGAAGAATTTATCAAAAAAGTTAATAATCTGCTTATTCAAAAACAAAGTGATTTGTTATTAGGAAGAGCAGTGGTAAATAATCAACGGGTAACCTATAAGGTGAACAAGAATATTGCAGGATGGAAAACGCACCGCTTGATGTTTCGGTTGGCTTTGTAGAAGTTAACTGAAGGAAGTAATGCAAATCTTGAAATCCATGATAGATAAATTATCAGGGAGAATATTCAACAACTAATTTAGCCCCCAAAGTATATTCATACATATGGCAGCTGCAGTCTTCGGTAATACGATAGAACTGCAGCTGTTATTATTTCTATTGACAATTGGTGAATACTATACTATAATCAGTACACACCTCAAAATAGTTATTGTAATAATTTGGGGATGTACCGGTTTCGACAGGGGTTTTGAAATTGGAGAAGCAAGTCGTAGGAATGCGTTAAATCCACAATAAATATAAACGCTAACGATAATTTAGCATACGCTGCCTAATGGCAGCTGTCTGACTTAGAGCACCTATACTTTAAGACCCAGGCATCGACTATGTAGGAAACGACATATACAAAGCTTTGAGTATGTGGGCGTAACATGAAGCTACTGAAATCAGAATCGTGTTGATTCGAGTCTGACGTAGGGAATATAAAAAAATCAACTAAACTTGTAGAAGTACAATGGAAGGGCTTTTGGACACGGGTTCAACTCCCGTCATCTCCACTAAAGTATGAGGATAAAAAGATTATATCAAAATCTTTTTGTTCTCTTTTTTTATGTGCTAGAACCAACTTATTATACTACAATTACATGTTGGGCATCTTCTCAAATAATTTGTAGTTCAAATTTATCTTTTCTAAAAAAGTTATGTAACCATATAATAGTAGAAGTGTCATTTAGTATATTAATTCAGAATTTTTTAATAAGAAAAAGATGTAAGCTTTTCCTTGCTATAAACAAGAAAAAGCACGCTTCTCGAACTTTTCCTTGTCATGAATAAAAGTGGTAGGGATACAAATAATATGTATCCCTACCACTGATTGTAATATAAAAATGTAGACAACTAGAAGCTTACCTATATGGTACTATTTCAAGAATTAAGTTAATTTTAGGGACTAGATATTTAGAAATTTGGATTCTAAAACAAATATCCTAAAAAATTATTCTGATTAATCTATCCCCTTATTTTTTCTTCAAATTCTCATAGCAATATTTACACATTGCTCTATATTTATCATTTCCTCCAATGTCGACTTGTTCTCCATGAGTAATTAAGTTACCCCATTCATCAAATCGAACGTTCATCGTAGCTCTACGTCCACAGGAGCAAACGGTTTTAATTTCTTGCAGGCTTTCTGCAAGTTCAATCAATCTTTGACTTCCTTCAAATAGATGTTGTTGAAAATCTGTTAATAAACCAAAGCATAAGACATTGTTATAAAATGAAATATCATATAGTTCATCCACTTGGTTTTTCGTTAAAAATTGAGCCTCATCAACCATAATGATATCAGCAGGATGCTGCTTTAAAATATCCTTAATTGAATTCTCTGGTTTCACCATAATACATTCTGCTTCAATTCCGATTCTAGACTTAATGATGGATTTCCCTTCTCGATCATCTATAGAAGGTTTTAATAATAAAACATTAAAGCCCTGTTCCTCATAATTATGGCGAATCATTAGAAGATTTGCTGATTTGCTGCTATTCATACAACCGTACTTAAAATATAATTTTGACATTCATACCTCCATTACCATCTTACTAGATTAAAACTCCTTCTATTTAAATTAGCATGAAAACTAGGAAACGAGGGAATTCTTAGTATGGTAACCCAATGCTTTTGTACTTTTTATGATATTTTACCCATATGGATTTAATTCTACCATTAGACAATAGAATAAGCAATCATTTATCAAAGAAAGCTATTTCGCTTCCGTTGTATTTTATAACAAAATATGATACGATACAAAAGCAAAGATACGTAAATAAAATTACTAATGAAACTATGTTTAACAGACATTATGAGACTATTTTAATAATGAGTTAGAAAGAAACAAAGGGAGAATACCATGCATAAGAAATTAGGAATAATGATACTATGTGGAGTCATGGCTGTAAGCTTACTAGGCTGTGGTTCAAAAAATAATGAGGATAACAATATAACACCAACGCCATCCATCACGCAGGAGGAATCCAGTAATGGAGATAGTATAGAAGAACCAACCTTAACCAAAGAAGCTAAAAAGCTTTATCAGTTTAAGGAAGCAAAGAAAGGTGATACGATCGCTGAAATCAATGTAAAAGATTTTGGCACGATTAAAATAAAACTATTTGCGAAGGATGCACCGAAAGCAGTTGAGAACTTTATCACACATGCGAAGGAAGGATATTACGATGGGGTAACATTCCATCGAATCATTGATGATTTTATGATTCAGGGTGGTGATCCACTTGGAACAGGTTTTGGTGGTGAGAGTATCTATGGTGAGCCATTTGAAGATGAATTTTCGAACGATTTATATCCATTCCGTGGTGCACTTTGTATGGCAAATAGTGGGGAGAATACAAATGGAAGCCAGTTCTTCATTGTCCAAGCGGACGCAAAACAGGTAAATCTTTTAAGGGATTTAGCTAAGGAGTATTATGATTTATCCTTTATAGATTATGTTCAGAAGGCATATGGTGTAGTATTATCTTCAAGTGAATTGGATCGATTTTTAACTTATGGTGGAACACCTTGGTTAACCAGAAAGCATACTGTGTTTGGTCAAGTATTAGAGGGATTTGATGTGTTGGATGCTATTGCTAAAACCGAGAAGGCAGACGATCAAGGAACCCCAAAGACTCCGGTTGTAATTGAAACTATAACAATATCAGAAGTTAAGTAAAGAGAATATTGTTTAACAAATTAGATACAGTTTTATATTAAGAAAAAAGGAGGAATTAGGATTGTTTGAGTTTGATGGATATGGTTATGCTACTGCAAAAGAGATGGATTTAGCTAAAAAGGAGGCTGAGTCGATTGCCTATATTAAAAGTAGAACAGACTTTAAGGACAGAGAAAAGCTAAAAAAACTATATGAAGGATTAATAGAAAAACAATCCTTTGTTACTCCAACTGGTATCAATTTTCTTAGAGAGATACAAAAAGAACTGAATGCATTCTCTGATAAAACGGTGAGCCCAGTGTTTGTTACAGTGCCTACGTATATGAAAAAAGGAGCATTTGGACGTAGTGAATCCTTTCAGCAGATGTCAGAGGATCAAAAACAAGGGAAAAAAGATATTTTACAAGGAAAACTAAGAAACCTACGAATTATCAATGCTTTTTTAATCTTGATCATTATTGGAATGTTTGTATCCGTGTTACTTAGTAACAATTCACCTTTTACAGATGCTGAGGTGAAGATTCAAAACAAGTATTCAGCATGGGAGAAGGAATTGTCTGAAAGAGAAAATGCAATACTAGAAAAAGAACAGGAGCTATTACAGCAAGATAAGGGAAACTAGTTATAAGGTTTTCACAAATTCTACATAGATCTTTGTTATGCTGTAGAAAAGAGTGGAGGTACGATATGGAACGCTTAAAAGTTTTAGTGGTAGATGATGAGAGTAGAATGCGCAAATTAGTAAAGGATTTTCTTTCTCGTAGTAACTATGATGTATTAGAAGCTGAGAATGGAGAACAAGCAATTGATATTTTCTTTGAGCAGAAAGATATTTCGCTAATTATTCTAGATGTCATGATGCCAAAGATGGATGGGTGGCAAGTATGTAGAGAAATCCGTAAATTTTCAAAGGTACCTATTATTATGCTTACTGCAAAAAGCGATGAGAAAGATGAATTGTTAGGGTTTGAGCTTGGTGTGGATGAATATATTTCAAAACCATTTAGTCCTAAAATTTTAGTAGCACGTGTGGAAGCTATTGTACGTCGAGCAATCCAAACATCGGAGGAGACAATTGAAATTGGTGGTATCTTGGTAGATAAAGCAGCTCATGAAGTAAAGATTGAGGGAGTGGCAATCGAACTAAGCGTCAAAGAGTTTGAACTGTTGACTTATTTTATAACGAATAGAGGAGTTGCTTTATCTAGAGAGAAGATTTTAAATAATGTATGGAATTATGATTACTTTGGGGATGCAAGAACTATTGATACTCATGTGAAGAAGCTTCGTAGTAAAATGGGGGATAAGGGTGATTATATCAAGACCATTTGGGGAATGGGCTATAAATTTGAGGTGGTTTAATGAAACATTCCTTACGGCTTAAAATAACTTTCTTACTTACTGTATCGCTCGCATCTACGATTTTTTTGTGTTGGGCACTAAATAAATCATTCTTAACTGATTACTATCAGTATAGCAAGATAAAATCATTGGATTCTGTATTTTATGAGATTAATAACACTTTTAATGATAGCAGTCAAAAAGGTGGTGTATTAACTCAGGATCAATTAGTGATGATGGATCGTATGATTTCTAGAAATAATGCAAGTGCCTACATCACAGTAGATGCTAATATGGATTTGATGGTATATCGATCCAATGGTACGGAGCGTGACACTCAGCGTGTAAAGAAATCAATGAAAGCGTACTTATATTGGAATTCACCAGATACAATGATTGATAAAATAGAATGGATGAAATCTAGTGATCAATACGATGTTTTTATCCAGCATGACGCATTGATGCAGATGAATTATCTTGATTTAATTGGAAGATTAGATAGTGGATTTGTCGTATTCATACGAACTAATATGGAAAATCTTCAGGAGAGTTCTGCGATATCCAATAATTTTTTAGCGTACGTCGGAATTTTTGTAACTGTGGTTGGCACAATAGTTATGTTCTTTATTAGCAGAAGCTTCACAAAACCTATTTTAGTACTGGAAAGTATCGCTAAGAAAATGTCAGATCTTGATTTTAATGCGAAGTATGAGGGGACGTCTCAAGATGAGCTTGGGCAGCTTGGGAATAGCATTAATATGCTTTCTGAAAAATTAGAACATACAATTTCTGAATTAAAGGTTGCGAATATTGAATTACAATCCGATATTGAACATAAAGTACAAATTGACGAGATGAGGAAGGAATTCTTATCAAACGTCACTCATGAGCTGAAAACACCAATCGCTCTCATACAAGGGTATGCGGAAGGATTGAAGGACAATATTTCGGAGGATGAACAGAGTAGGGAATTTTATTGTGAAGTTATTATTGATGAAGCAATGAAGATGAATAAGATGGTAAAAAAACTTCTCAGTTTGAATCAATTAGAATTTGGAAATAGTCAACCAGAAATTATTCGTTTTGACATTGTATCTTTGATCAAATCCGTTATTCAATCAACCGATATTCTATGCAAACAAAAAGAGATTAGGGTAATCTTTGAGGAAAAATCTCCTTGTTATGTGTGGGCAGACGAGTACATGATTGAAGAAGTTGTGACGAATTATGTTAGCAATGCAATCAATCATGCAGATGGTGCTAAAATCATTGAAATCAAATTAATTCATATGGTGAATGTAGTTCGTGTTGCTGTTTTTAATACTGGGGAATTAATTCCAGAAGAGGATATAGAGAAAGTATGGATTAAATTCTATAAGGTTGACAAAGCAAGAACCCGAGAATATGGAGGAAACGGTATCGGTTTGTCCATCGTAAAAGCCATTATGAATTCACACAATAAGGAATGTGGTGTTGTAAACCACTCAAATGGTGTTGAATTTTGGTTTGAATTAGATATTACATCATAACTATGAAATTCGTTGCCGAATTGGAACAAAAGTGGTATGATAAGAGAAGCAATTGAGTGATAGAAAAAATATAGAGTTCACTTCCATAGGAGGAGATATGTTGAAAAAAAGATTATTGCTAGCTTTAGCAGTAGTTTCTATGTTTGGATTAACCGGTTGTGCCACCTCAATTCGGCTGACGGAAAATGAAAATAATATTGTTGCAGAATACCTAGCGGGCGTATTATTAAGTCAACAAAGGTCTTATGACCAAGCATTAATAGAACCATCACCATCGCCAACCCCAGCACCTACATTAACCCCGACTCCTTCAAAGGATGGAAAACCTACCCAGGATTCTAGCCAAGGAAATGCTAGTGGCAATCAGAGTAGCTCTAATGTACAAGCAAACGCAGATTTCACAGAAGTTATTGGGATTAAGAATTTAACAATAGAATATACTGGTTATGATATGGTAAGTAGTTTTTCGGATGAGTATTTTTCTTTAGATGCCTCTAAAGATAAACAGTTGATGGTAATTAAGTTTGATGTAAAAAACTCATCTAAAAATGCAATAAAGCTTCAATTATCTGATGCAGAGATTCAATATCAGCTAGATATTAATACGGGGATAATTGTGAAACCACAATTAACATTTATGTTAAATGATTTACGTTATATAGATTTAGAAATTGGTGGCAAGGAAAGCAAGGAGACTATTATAATCTTTGAAGTACCAAAAAAACAAGAGATAAAAACAGCTAATCTCATAATTTCAAAAGAAGAAAAGACAGCTATCATTAAGCTTAAATAGCTAATTTTAAGTATAGTATATTTTGGTAAGGGAGTGTAACATGGAAGTAGTTTTTAAGGAAAAGAAACGTACAAAGTTGTTTGGATTACCATTGTGTTTTGTTACATATCGCATTGGACCGGATAAAATCAACATACAAAGTGGATTTCTAAGTATTGTTGAGGATGATGCGTATATGTATAAAGTACAAGATGTAAGGTTAACACGAAGTTTTCTGGAAAGAGTTTTCGGCCTTGGTACTGTTACTTGTTATACTGGGGATAAAACCCATCCAGAGCTTAAGCTAATGCATATTCGTAAGAGTTCAAGCATTAAGGAATACTTAATGGAAGCTTCAGAAGAGGCAAGAAGAAAACGTAGAACCATGCATACCTTAGATATTGATGGAGAAGATCTAGAAGATATGAATGAGGATGATATGGAAGATAGAAATTAGTTTTTGGTACGACTCCTCTTCAGCGTATAGTTACTAATTAAATTTAAATTATAAAGGGATGTTATCTTAGTGGTGATGATTTCACTATTTAGATAGCATCCTTTTTTATTTTTTTTACCTATCCGTAAGAGGCAGAATTTATACATATAGATAACCTGTACAATGCTTTATAAATATCCCATGAATCGTGTGAAAAAGTCCATGCAATGACTCATGGAAATAGTTCGTGTACTGGGGCGTGGAAATGGCTGATGGAAATAAGAGCTTGGTGATTTAACATAAAATCATAGGATTTTATGGACAAATAGTATGAATATGGAATGCTAGTATAGCACATCCTAATGGATATCCGAAGAATTCTTATAGTATCGGGTAACTTAAACAGCTGGAGGAAAATAATAATGAGAAAAAAGCGAATTCTTTTATTACTGATAAGTATACTAGTCTTTACTGTCGTAGGTTGCCGTTCTAACACGGTTACAGAAACTGGACAAAAGGTGCAGATATGGAATATTGCTTCGATTCAAACAGAGACGCACCCTCAAACACTAGCAGTAAAGAAGATGGGAGAAATCTTTTCTGAACTAACCAATGGCAGATATAGGTTTGAAGTATACCCAAATGAACTATTAGGGCCACAAAGAGAAACGTTAGAACAAGTACAATATGGAATTATTGAGATGGCTGTTATTGGTAATGCTAATATTTCTAGTTTTGAGGATGGTTTCTTGACTTTTGAAATGCCGTTTTTATTTGATGATGAAGAGCACCAAAAACGTTTTTTTGAAACTTCCGAGATTGTACCAGAGTTATTTAAGAAAACGGAAAGCTATAATTTCAAAATAGTGACATTCTTTACAGCAGGAACTAGAAATATGTATGCGAGTAAACCAATACGTGCATTGTCGGATTTAAAAGGTATGAAAATTAGAACAGCAGAGTCAGACACATATGCAAAGATGATGAGATATCTCGGTGGTTCTGCTACTCCGATGTCATTTGGTGAAGTTTTTACCGCAATACAATCTGGGGTCGTAGATGGTGCTGAGAATAATGAAGCTTCTTATAATAATTCCAAACATTATGAAATAGCCCCTTATTATTCTTATACAAAACATTTGATTGTTCCTGACTATCTCATTGTGAATACAAATGCTTATGATAGTTTGTCACAAGAAGATAAGGAGGCCTTCGATGAAGCAGCACGTAAGGCAGCAGAGTATGAAATTAAATTATGGGCAGAAGATGCAGAGCGTAGTAAAGAAGCAGTTATCGCTGGTGGAGCAACGATGATCGAAGATGTGGATGTGGAAGCATTAAGGAATGCCTGCCTTCCGCTTCATGATGAATTGTGTGCAAACCCTGAAATTAAGAAGGTTTACGATGCAGTTATGGCAACATCAGACAAAAAAAACAAGAAATAAGTGCGTAACGCAACGCACAGATGGGAAGTTATATGAAGGTATTGAGAAAGGTTATAGATAAAATAACAGAAATAATTGCAAGCTTGATTCTTGCAGTCATGACGATTCTAGTTACATGGCAAGTGATAACAAGGTTTGTACTTAAGGCTCCAAGTACAATCACAGAAGCATTGGCAAAATATTTATTTATATGGCTTGTTTTAGTTACAGCTGCATATGTCGTTGGAAAACGAGAACACATGTCTCTTGGTTTTTTTGTTGGTAAATTTTCAAATAAAACAAGAGCTATCTTTCTAATCGTTACAGAACTTGTAATTTTTGCTTTTGTTGTAATTGTTCTAGTATATGGCGGGGGATATATCTCACTTCATGCGATGAACCAGATGGATTCTGCTCTTCCGGTTCCAGTAGGAGTAATATATTTAGCACTACCAGTTGGTGGAGTATTATCGGCGTTTTATTCTTTCTGTAATATCGTTGATGCAATTACTAATTTTAAAAGAACCTAGAAAATGCGAGAAATAGAGCTTTCATGAAAAGCTAGTGATTACGATAAAAATTATTGAGTAATTTGATTATCTTTTTATAAATACTTTGAAAGGAGCAATTATGGATACAGCGTTGATGTGTGGTCTAATTATGATTGTGGTAATACTTGTTCTATTATTTATTGGAACGCCAATCAGTATCAGTCTTGGATGCGGAGCAGTGTTAGCAATGACTGTAGTATTACCTGGGACGAAAGCAGCCCTGATGGCAGCACAAAAGTCTTTTACTGGTATGAATTCATTTACTTTACTGGCAATTCCCTTTTTTATTCTTGCTGGTATTATCATGAATAATGGAGGGATAGCAAAGCGTTTGGTGGATTTAGCTAAAGTTTTAGTTGGGCGATTACCAGGGTCTTTGGCTTTAACCAATGTAGTAGCAAATATGTTATTCGGAGCTATCTCTGGTAGTGGCTCTGCCTCTTGTGCAGCAATTGGTGGTATTATGGGGCCGATGGAGGATAAGGAGGGATATGATAAGGATTTTTCTTCCGCAGTTAATATCGCATCAGCTCCAGCTGGAATATTAATCCCACCAAGTAATACATTAATTATTTTTTCTACGGTTGCTGGTGGGGTGTCTATAACTTCTTTATTTCTAGGTGGATATATTCCAGGAATTCTATGGGGATTAGGAGTTATGGTAGTTGCATTTGTGATGGCAAAAAAGAGAGGATATAAAGGAACACAAGGCGTATCTGGCGCTGTTGCTCTAAAAACTTTTTTTGATGCCATTCCTAGTTTATTATTAATTGTTATTGTTATCGGTGGAATTTTGGGTGGTATTTTCACTCCAACAGAAGGTTCTGCAATAGCTGTTTGTTATGCACTGATTCTGTCATTCCTTTATCGTACAATAAAGTTTTCTGACTTACCCAAAATATTGTTAGAGTCATCCAAATTAACTTGCATCATCGTATTTTTAATTGGGCTTTCTTCCATTATGTCTTGGATCTTAGCTTTTACTAAAATTCCTAATTTGGTTGCGGATTCTATCCTTGGATTTTCAGATAATCCGATTATCATTTTACTATTGATGAATGTAATACTTCTTATGTTAGGAACATTTATGGACCCAACGCCTGCAATTCTTATATTTACCCCGATTTTCCTTCCTATTGTTGAGAGTTTCGGAATGAATCCAGTTCATTTTGGAGTTATGATGACATTCAACCTATGTATTGGTTGTATCACTCCTCCGGTAGGTGCGATTTTATTTACTGGATGTAAAGTTGCACAAGTGACAATAGAAGAGGTTATAAAAACATTGCTACCTTATTTCGTGGTTCTAATAGCAATTTTATTGCTTGTTACGTTTTGGTCTCCGCTTACATTATTTATACCCAAATTAGCAAAGTTAATTTAATTAATAGCGACATGACACGATAAATTTTCATGTCGCTTACATAAGAACATATGCCATATTCAGGGGTTTTCTATGGACATTCTAGATACTCTATAGTACAATAAGGTGAATGGTAGATACCCATTACTGAGGGGGATTGTAAAAAGGAGGTTTTTCATGGTTGAGATAAGAATTGAAAATTGCCCATATTGTGGAAGTGAGGATATGGGATGGGGATATCAAAGTGCTCAGGGGGCCGTTATGACTGGAAAATCCGGATATGCTGGATCTAAAGTTGAACATATGATTTGCACAGAATGTGGTAGTATAGTACATAGTAGGGTTGCTAAACCAGAACTCTTTAAGAATATAACTAAGGATAAAGCGAAACCTAGAAAAAGAAGACGTAAAGTAGCAAAAGTAAATGAAGCAAGCTCCGATGTAGCAACCATGGATAAATAGATTTTGATTAAATAAAGTTATAAGTTTAATGGAAAGATACTTCCTTATGATTAAGGTGTATCTTTTCTTTCTTTTGTAGTTGGTTTTAAGATTAAGGAGATATAGTGGCTTGTATTTAAATTAAAGAAAGAGGATTGCGATTTAATTAAGATTTCATGGATATGTAATCGGATGTAACTCTAAAGCCGTGCTTCTTATTTAATTATTATAGTATTGAAAACTCATAAGTAGCAAGAATCCATTTCAGTTGAGGAAGAAAACAGAGATAGTAAATAGTGAGGGAAATGGTATACCTAACTTATAGAATATTAGGGTTTGATTTATAAAGTCTTAGCATGAGTATAAAGTATTAACAAGTACATAAAGTCACAGAATGTATATAAAGTTTTAACATCTATATAAAGTCTTAACATCTACATAAAGTCACAGCATAACAAATGAGAATATTCTTAGTTATGTATATACTGAGGATTTGAACTTACTTAGTGTTAATGGATTTTATGACGTATTAAAAAACCAGATTTTACTATAAATTAATACAAAATTAGTATTGACTTAATTCAGCTTCAATGGTAAACTATCAAAGCTGTCTCTTTTGAAATAGAATTGTCAGATAAAAACAATCTAGAAAAATGAACAGTTGACAACTGACTTATGTTGTGATATTATTGCAAAGCATCAAATTGTATTAATTTTATGCAAAATAAGAATAAAACACAAAATAAATAAAAAATATGCTTGACAGTTGAATAAACTCGTGGTAAACTTATCAAGTCGCTTCGGTGATAAAAAATAAAATCAAAAAAGTGCTTGACAAATTAAAACACTTTATGATAAAATAAACGAGTTGTTGTCGAAACAACAAGCATGAACATTGATAACTGAACAGTGAAACAACCTTGAAATTCGTTGAGA
>ERZ791922.471-NODE-471-length-25646-cov-3.244930_pt1 | contig 25646 bp, 27 predicted proteins | sample MGYA00510134_ERZ791922 | MGnify/ENA primary metagenome ERZ791922 (study PRJEB30046, sample SAMN00792101) | human gut metagenome | study: EMG produced TPA metagenomics assembly of the A metagenome-wide association study of gut microbiota in type 2...
AATTTTACCGGCATGCAGGCGGCGATCCTTATTGTCGGGATGGCGGTTTCCTTTATCGTGTCGGTCATCGCGATCAAGTTCCTGTTGAAATATATCAAGAATCACGACTTTAAAGTATTCGGATATTACAGGATCGTGCTCGGTGTGATCGTGTTCCTGTATTTTGGGATAACAACGATGCTCTCATGAAATGAATTTTACATATGAAATAGGAATAGTTGCGGATACTGATTGCATAAAAGATCGAAATATACTTGTTTTTTATGAAAAGTATGTTAAAATATGAAATTAGTCTGTATGATTATGCAGAAAGAGAATTTAATGGAGGAATGGAATGATGAAGAAGTTATTAGCAGCAGCTTTATGTGCGGTTCTGGCTGTGGGCGTGCTCGCAGGATGCGGGAGCAACGGCAGCAGTGATGAGGGTGACAGTAAAAAGACAGCCAAGGTTATTGACGTTGACCTGACCAGTGAAGAATATGCATTCGGCGTTGACAAGACACAGCCGGAACTTCTGGAGCAGGTAAATACATTTATTAATAAGATCAAAGAAGACGGGACTCTGGATGAGATCTGTGATAAGTATTTCGGAGGCGGAGAGCCGACACCGGTTGAGTCTGCAGCCCTTGATGAGTCAAAGGATCAGCTGGTGGTAGCTACAAACGCGGCATTTGAGCCGTTCGAGTATATGCAGGGAGATTCCTATGTGGGAATTGATATGGAGATCGCTGCGCTGCTCGCAGATGAGCTCGGAAAAGAACTTGTGATCCAGAACATGGATTTTGATGCTGTCTGCCTTTCTGTAGGACAGCAGAAATGTGATATCGCAATGGCAGGGCTTACTGTCAGCGAAGAGAGAAAAGAATATGTGACATTCTCTGATACATATTATCAGGCGTCACAGAGACTGATCGTGCCGAGTGATAACACAGACTTTGATGATATGACAGACGCTGACTCTATCGCGGCAGCGCTTGCAGAGCTGGATTCTTCCGTAAAGATCGGATGCCAGCAGGGTACGACAGGAAACAGCTATATCGAGGGAAGTGAAGACCTGGGATTCCCGGGACTTGAGGTTACATGCCAGTCGTACAAGAGCGGATCCCTCGCAGTGCAGGATATGCTTAACGGCAACATTGATTTTGTGATCATTGATGCGGCTCCGGCGGCAGCGATCACAGAAGCGATCAATGAGATGCAGTAATCTGCCGGGCTTGAGGTTCAGCCGGACAGAAGATGTGAGGATAACAGAATACGGAATACAGGACTGAAATGAGAAGGGAAATACAGGCATCAATGGCGTTCTGTCATAGGTGCATGCGTTTTCCTTCTTTTAAGAAGGGAAGGCAATGGGAAATTTTAGTCAGAAGATAGATAAGTTTATAGAGATATTCATAGATCAGAACGGCTATACCAGAGTTGTTGAAGGTCTGCAGAATACGCTTCTTATCGCGGTGTGCGGCCTGATCATCGGTATCCTGATCGGTACGATCATCGCGACGGTGCGCGTTCTGCCGAAGTACAAGGTGCTTCCGAGAGTGCTCAACGGGATCTGCAGCTTTTATGTGGCGCTGTTCCGGGGGACGCCCATGGTGGTACAGCTCCTTGTATTTTACTATGTCCTCCTGCCGATCATCGGCTGGAATATCAGCGGCGTGCAGGTGGCTATGCTTGTGTTCGGATTAAACAGCGGCGCGTACATATCTGAGATCATGAGGAGCGGCATCCAGTCCGTAGATCCGGGACAGATGGAAGCAGGGCGTGCCGTGGGCCTGAGTTTTGGCGCCAGCATGACGAAGATCGTCATCCCGCAGGCAGTGAAAAACATCCTTCCCACGCTGGGAAATGAGTTCATCGCCCTGATCAAAGAGACTTCAGTCGTAAGCTTTGTAGGCGCGGCGGACCTTTATGTGGCATTTAACTATATCGGAACGAACAACTATGAGTTCATGGTTCCGTACCTGGTGATGGCGCTTATCTACATTGCCATCGTACTTGTGATCACACTGCTGATCAAATTACTGGAAAGGAGCCTGAAGAAGAGTGATAGACGTAATTAATCTTAGGAAAAGTTTCGGTGATCTTGAAATTTTAAAAGGTATTAATATCACTATCAATAAAGGTGATATCGTCGCTGTGCTCGGACCTTCCGGCTCGGGTAAGAGTACATTTCTCCGGTGCCTGAACTGCATGGAGGATCCTACATCGGGAAGCATTATCTTCAAGGGTGTTGATATAGCAGATATGAAAGTGGATATCAACCTTCACCGCCGGCATATGGGGATGGTGTTTCAGCATTTTAATCTGTTTAATAATAAGACAGTGCTTCAGAATGTCATGATGGCGCCGGCATATTTGAAATGTCAGGATCTGAAAAAGGCAAAGCGCAAAAACAGGATGATCCGCCTGAAAAATACATTCCGCAGCAATAAGGAAGAGCTGATCCCGATTACGGAAACAAAGGAGCAGATCAAGGCCGAGGCGAAACAGCAGGCGCTGGATCTGCTGAAGAGGATCGGTCTGGATGATAAGGCGGACGTTTACCCGTCCACGCTGTCCGGCGGGCAGAAACAGAGGGTGGCGATCATCCGCTCGCTGGCGATGAACCCGGATGTGATCCTTTTTGACGAGCCGACTTCAGCGCTGGATCCGGAAATGGTAGGGGAGGTGCTGGATCTGATGAAGAAACTGGCTCGTGAAGGCATGACCATGGTCGTGGTAACGCATGAGATGGGATTTGCCAGAGAAGTGGCTTCGAGAGTTATCTTCATGGATGACGGACAGATCCGCGAGGAAGCGCCTCCGGATGAGTTTTTCAACAATCCGAAGGATGAGAGACTGAAAGAATTCCTCTCTAAAATACTGTAAGACTGTATAAGTATAAGGCAAAGTGTAGAATGAAATATGAGAGAATAAGCAGGGCGCTCTTTTTGGAGCGCCCGAACCGTTTTATTGCGTATGCGGAATTAAATGGAAAAAAAGAAACGATACATGTAAAGAATACCGGGCGCTGCGCTGAGCTCCTGCGCCCGGGCGCGGTGATCTATGTGCAGGAGAGCGGCAATCCCGCGAGAAAGACAAAATGGGATCTGATCGCAGTGGAAAAAGGAGACCTGCTTATAAACATGGATTCCCAGATCCCGAACCGGGTCGCGCAGGAATGGATCGAGGCGGGAAATCTTTTCCCGGACGTGTCTCTTGTACGCCCGGAGACCACTTACGGGAATTCCAGGTTTGACCTGTATGTTGAAGCCGGGGAGAAAAAGATATTCATTGAAGTGAAAGGCGTAACGCTTGAAGATAACGGAGTGTGCCGCTTTCCTGACGCTCCCAGCGACCGGGCGGTAAAGCATCTTGAGGAGCTGGCGCGGGCAAAAAAGGAAGGGTATGATACGTATGTTTTCTTTGTGATCCAAATGAAAGGGGCCGCGTATTTCACGCCCAATACAGATACGCATCCCGCGTTTGCGGAAACCCTGAAGAAAGCGAAAGCGGCGGGAGTGAAGGTGCTTGCCTATGACTGCAGTGTAACGCCGGACAGTATCCGGATCGCAGATCCTGTGGACACAGTGCTTTACAGCCCCCGCATGAAGGAGGGGGTACAGCCTCTGGTTGACTGGTTTCGAGAGAACAAGCGGGATCTGCCGTGGAGAAAGAGAATGGATGCATACCGGGTTTGGATATCGGAGATCATGCTGCAGCAGACCCGGGTGGAGGCGGTGAAGCCTTATTACGAGCGTTTTTTGAAGGAACTGCCTGATGTGAAGGCGCTTGCGGAAGTGCCGGAAGACCGGCTGCTTAAGCTGTGGGAAGGGCTGGGGTATTACAACCGCGCCCGGAATCTGAAGGAAGCGGCATGCCAGATCATGGAGAAATATGATGGACGGTTCCCGGAAACATATGAGGAGATACGCGGGTTGAAAGGGGTTGGGAATTATACAGCAGGAGCTATAAGCTCGTTTGTGTATAATATCCCGAAGCCGGCAGTGGATGGGAATGTACTCCGTGTGGTGTCGCGGATAACCGCGGATGACGGCGATATCACTAAAGCGTCAGTGAAAGCAAAGATAGAAAATGAGGTGGAGGAAGTGATCCCGGCGGAAGCGGCGGGGGACTTCAATCAGAGTCTGATCGAGCTGGGAGCCATTATATGTGTCCCCAATGGCGAACCGAGATGCGGGATATGTCCCGTGAAAGAGATCTGCCTTGCTCATACGGAAGGCAGGGAAACAGAGTTCCCGGTAAAAAAGAAAAAGAAGGAACGCAGGATCGAGAAACGGACAGTTCTGGTATTCAGAGATAATGAGAAGACTGCGGTGAGGAAGAGAGCCGGCAGCGGACTTCTGGCGGGATTATATGAATTCCCGGGGAAAGAAGGACATCTGAAACAGGAGGAAGTGATCGAATATGCAAAGGAACTCGGTCTGATGCCGGTCCGTGTAAAAAAGCTGGGACCAGCCAGACACATTTTCAGCCATGTGGAATGGCATATGGTGGGATATGAGGTTATTGTAGACGAGCTTGAAAAAAATATGAAAGGTTCCGGAAAAAAGCGGGGGCAGGATAAGGGAAAAAGCGCGCCCGGTGAAATCCTTTTTGCCGGACTGAGCGAGTTAAAAGAACATTATCCTATGCCTTCTGCCTTTGAGGCGTATATGCCGGAAGTATAGTCCATGATACAAAGAGCGGGAACTGCGGCTTGAAGAAAGCAGAGCTCGCTCTGTTTTCTTGAAACATGATGAGATACATGGTATAATGATGGCACATTCTTGCGATACGGGCCGTTACAGCGGTCTGCCCCGTTTGGCGCAAATTATACCCAGGAGAGTAACTATAATTATGAATGAGAAAGAACAGATATCCAGACAGCAGCAGAAGTCAAGGGAAACAAAGGAAAAGATTTTTCAGGCGGCGAAGCGTATCCTTCAGAAAAGCGGGTACGAAGCTCTGTCCATTAAAAACATATGTGAGGAAGCAGGCGTATCAAACGGCAGTTTTTACCATCATTTCAAGACAAAAGATGATCTGTTGTCTTATTATATTGAGGATCAGCCGAAGATAGACCCCGACCGTCTTGAGCTCCCGAAAGATGTCTCCGGAGTAAAGGAAGGGATCATCCAGGTGTATCTGAACTATGTGAAATACTGCCGTGAGCTCGGGGTGGAATTTATGGCAGAGTATTATGATACGAAAAACCAGGCGCTCAATGCCGCCATCCGTGCCGAGCGTCCGTATCCGATCCTGACCGTGCAGGCTTATGTGGAAAAAGCCGTTGAGGCAGGAATCGTTAAGCTGCATGAAGAGATAGAAGAATTTACAACAGATATCCGGATGATCGTGATCGGCAACGTCTTTGAGTGGTGTGTAAAGCACGGGGAAGCGGATTTTGAAGGCAATATGAGCCGCTCGCTCGGCAGATACCTTGACGCGGTGCTCTTTCCGGCTGACACAGACGGAGATACAGCCGGTGTATAAAAAGGAGAAAGATCTGTAAAAAGAAGAAGTACAGGGGATAAAACCATGGGAAGGGAATATGATTTTATAGTAAACCCCAAATCCCGTTCCGGGCTGGGGGAGATGACCTGGAAGATGCTTGAGCCTGAACTGAAAAAAAGACGGATCGGTTATACTGTACATATGACAGAAAAGAGGAAAAATGCAGAGAAGATAGCAGAAATGCTGACCGCAGACGGAGAACCTCATACTTTGGTTGTTCTTGGAGGCGACGGATCTTTGAATGAAGTGATCAACGGGATACGGGAACCGGATAAGATTACATTAGGCTATATCCCGATCGGATCAAGCAACGATTTTGCCAGGGGGCTTGGCATACCGAAAGACCCACTTACCGCCCTTGAGACAGTGCTCCGGGCGGAAAAGCTCATTCGGATGGATGTAGGCGTCCTTTCGGACGGCGCGCGCAGGAGACTCTTCCTTGTGAGCGCGGGGATCGGCTTTGATGCGGCTGTCTGCCATGAGGTCTGCGTTTCCAGGTGGAAAGTTATTTTGAATAAACTCGGGCTGGGGAAATTAAGTTATGCGGTTGTGGCGCTGGACCGTCTGGTCAAGGATCGGCCTGCGCATATGTCCCTTATCCTGGAAGACGGCAGCAGGAGAGAATTTCCGAAAACATATTTTGCCGCGTTTATGAATCTTCCGTACGAAGGAGGCGGGTTTAAGTTCTGTCCGGATGCATCCTCAGAAGATGGAATGCTGGACGTGATAATAGTGAACGGACTGTCTGTGCTGAAGATCCTGTTTCTCCTGCCGCTGGCGTTCGGCGGGAAGCATGTCGGATTTAAAGGGATCACGATCCTGAGATGCCGAAAAGTCCGGGCAGAGGCAGAACTGCCGCTGCCGCTTCATACAGATGGGGAACCGGGGTTCCCCCGAAGGGCCATTGAAGCGGAAATCACAGGATCAAAGTTGAATGTGATCGCCGGGTAGAGCGATGTCAGAAACGAAAGATTTAATAAAGGTTTTGTGAACGAGGTTGTTGTCCATAATAAATCGTGCTATAATCGATGCGAATTAGGCGGATAGTTAAAAAGGGGCGTCATATTATGAAACGGAAAAACAGGTTCACTGCGTGGATAAGCAAATATAGACATGCATGGGTGTTTCTATATATTCTGGTGTATCTGCCCTGGTTTTTCTTATTGGAGAGGCATGTCACCACGCATTATCATGTGATCCAGACAAAGCTGGATGAATGGATACCGTTCAATGAGTTTTTTATCATACCTTATTTGATGTGGTTCGCTTTTATCGCGGCGGCATTTTTGTACTTCTTTTTTAAAGATGTCCCGGGATTTTATAAAATGGCGAAATTTATGTTTACAGGAATGACTGTATTCCTGATCATATCAACGATCTTTCCCAATGGTCAGGATCTGAGACCGGCTGTGTTTGCCAGGGATAACATTTTTGTGGATATGGTGAGAGTGCTCTACAGGGCGGATACCTGTACGAATGTGTTCCCGAGCCTGCATGTATTTAATTCGCTGGGAGTATGCATAGCAGTCCGTGAGAGCAGGGAACTTAAGAAGCATCCCTGTGTCTGCTGGGGAGCTTATGTGCTGGCGGGGCTTATCATCCTGGCGACTATGTTTTTAAAACAGCATTCAATACTGGATGTGAGCGGAGCCGGCGTGATGGCATGCGTGCTCTACCAGTTTGTGTATGCTGCAGAGAAGAAGAAAGAGCCTCGGTTTGCGAAGCAGAAGAGAGCGCTCCTGCAGAATAAATAAGGAATATGTTTTTGAGGAGGAATAGAGATGAAGAAGATCATGCTTACCGGAGACCGTCCGACAGGAAGGCTCCATGTCGGGCATTATGTGGGTTCTTTGAGGAGGAGAGTAGAGCTCCAGAATACGGGAGATTTTGATGATATTTTTATTATGATCGCAGACGCGCAGGCATTGACAGACAATGCGGATAATCCGGAGAAGGTGCGCCAGAATATTATTGAAGTGGCGCTTGATTATCTCGCGTGCGGGCTGGATCCGGAGAAGTCCACACTGTTTATCCAGTCGCAGGTGCCTGAGCTGTGCGAACTGTCATTCTATTACATGAATCTTGTTACAGTGTCAAGACTTCAGCGCAACCCAACGGTTAAGTCTGAGATCCAGATGAGAAATTTTGAGGCCAGTATTCCGGTTGGATTCTTTACCTATCCGATCAGCCAGGCCGCTGATATTACCGCATTTAAAGCGACGGTAGTACCGGTGGGAGAGGATCAGATGCCTATGCTGGAGCAGACGAAGGAAATCGTGCACAAATTCAACTCCGTATATGGAGAAACCCTTGTGGAGCCGAAGATACTGCTTCCGGATAATGAGGCGTGCATGCGTCTGCCGGGGATTGATGGAAAGGCAAAGATGAGTAAATCTCTTGGAAACTGCATTTATCTCTCAGAAGAACCGGAGGATATTAAGAAAAAGGTCTTCAGTATGTTTACTGACCCGAACCATATCCGCATTGAAGATCCGGGCAGTCTGGAAGGAAATACAGTATTTACCTATCTGGATGCATTCTGCAGACCGGAGTACTTCCCGGAATTCCTGCCGGAATATAAGGATCTGGATGAGCTGAAAGCCCACTATAAGAGGGGCGGTCTGGGAGACATGAAGGTAAAACGATTCCTGAACAATGTCCTCCAGGCAGAGCTGGAGCCTATAAGGACCAGGCGAAAAGAGCTCCAGAAGGATATTCCTGCGGTGTATGAGATCCTCAGAAAAGGCAGTGAGAAAGCGGAAAAAGTGGCTGCTCAGACACTGAAGGAAGTAAAGGCAGCGATGAAGATCGACTATTTTGCCGATGAGGAGCTGATCCGGATGCAGGCGGAGAGATTTGCAGAAGAGTAGGATAAAGCGGATATACAGAACAGGATCAGAAGAGTCAGAATACAGAAGACTGCTGTCCAAAGCTGGGAAGATCAGCGGGACAGTGGTCTTTTTTATAGCGCGGCTTTTTAAGCGGCTGAAAGAAGTTCCTGTTGAATCAAAAAAGACATCTCCATAACAGAGATGTCTTTCCTACGTGCGATAGAAGATTCGAACTCCCGACCTTCTGGTCCGTAGCCAGACGCTCTATCCAGCTGAGCTAATCGCACATGATAACATGCTGTCTTGTTTACAGCAAAAACAATTATATATGAGAATGCTGGAAGTGTCAAGAGTTTTTTTGGAATATTTTAAGCATATCCTTGGGAAGCTCTGTGGTAAATCTCATATCCTTTCCTGTAATCGGATGGCGGAATGACAGGCTGTGCGAATGCAGCGCCTGACGCCGGATATACTGCATATCAGGATTGTACAGATAGTCTCCGACAAGAGGAAAGCCCAGATATTTCATATGGACACGGATCTGGTGGGTGCGTCCGGTCTCCAGGACGAGGGAGACGAGGCTGTGTCCGTTTTTCTCTTCCACAACGCGGTAATGGGTTACAGCCCGTTCGCCCTGATCGAAATCGATCTTACGCTCGATGAGGGAGCTGCCAGTCCTGCCAATGGGAGCGTCTATCGTGCCGGAAGCCGGAGTGACATGGCCGCGGACAACAGCAAGGTATTCCCGGCGGATTTCATGGCGCGCGGTCATTGTGGACAGGATGCTGGAGCTTACCATGTGTTTTGCGATTATGGTGAGCCCGGATGTGTCGCGGTCAAGGCGGTTTGTACACCGGAAGATAAAGGGCTGATCTTTTTGTGCATAGTAATACATCAGTGCATTGGCAAGTGAATTTCTGTAATTATTTAAAGAAGGATGTACCGGCATTCCGGCAGATTTGTTGACAACGATGATATCTTCATCCTCATATATAATAGAAATGGGAAGATCCACAGGCGGGATATTAGGTGAACTGTCTGTTTCACGGATATGCACAGTGAGAGTGTCGCCGCCGGAGAGCTGCGTGCGCATATAGGACCAGACGCCGTTTATAAGGATGCTTTCAGACATCTTCTTAAGCTGTGTCAGATTCTGATGTGAGTAGCCCAGGCGGCGCAGATACTGCTCTATGCGCATCCCGTCTGCCCGGGCGCCTATGTGGTATGTGATGATCCGTTCCATTGGCTGTCCTTTCATCCTGCTTTGGTCTTGAGTAGTGCCTGCATGGCTGTTTGCTGCAGGATACAGCTCTATGGTAGCAGAACCGGCGGGAAAATGAAAGATAAAGAAAGATGGTGAAGTTAAATGGAAAGAAAATATGCGCCGCAACACAAAGGAAACCTGCGCTGGAATAGAAAGGAAGCCTGTGGTACAATAGCATAGACGTTTTTAATGACCTACGATATAAGAATGACAGAGAGGAAAGAACATATGGATATTAATCAGAAGCTTACAGAAGAGCTTGGGGTGAAACAGTGGCAGATCGATGCCGCAGTGAATCTGATAGATGAAGGAAACACGATCCCCTTTATATCACGATACAGAAAAGAAGTGACGGGATCGCTCAATGACGAACAGCTCAGAAAGCTGTATGAGCGCCTGACTTATCTGAGAAACCTGGAAGAAAAAAAGGCGCAGGTCATCTCCAGCATTGAAGAGCAGGGAAAACTGACCGAGGAGCTGAGGAGCCAGATCCTTGCGGCGGAGACTCAGGTGGCGGTAGAAGATCTGTACCGCCCTTACCGGCCCAAACGGCGTACCCGCGCGACGATCGCGAAGGAGAAGGGGCTGGAGCCGCTGGCAGCATATATCATGCTCCAGAGGGCGAAAGAGCCTCTCGAAGAGACTGCGAAGGAGTACATCTCAGAGGAGAAAGAAGTAAAGACCGCTGAGGAGGCGATCCAGGGGGCGGCGGATATTATTGCAGAGAGCATTTCGGATAATGCTGATTACCGGAGCTGGATCAGAAATGCCACAATGAAGAAGGGCAAAGTGATTTCCACGGCAAAAGATCCGGAGGCAGAGTCTGTGTATGAAATGTACTATGAGTTCGAAGAGCCTGTCTCAAAGCTGGCCGGGCACAGGATCCTGGCACTGAACCGGGGGGAGAAGGAGAAATTCCTGACAGTCAAGGTAGAAGCGCCCGAGGAGGATATCCTCCGGTATCTGGAAAAAAAGGTGATCCATACAGACAATCCTTATACAACGCCCCTGCTTCGGGAGACAGCGGCGGACAGCTATCAGAGGCTGATCGCTCCTGCGATCGAGCGGGAGATCCGAAATGAACTGACAGAGAAGGCGGAAGACGGAGCAATCGAAGTCTTTGGGAAAAACCTGCATCAGCTTCTCATGCAGCCTCCTATCGCAGGCAGGGTAGTCCTTGGATGGGACCCGGCATTCCGTACAGGGTGTAAGCTGGCGGTCGTTGATCCCACGGGAAAGGTCATCGGGACGACTGTCATTTATCCGACTGCTCCTACGACACCCCAGAAGATCAAGGCGAGCAAAGATCTCTTGAAGAAGATCATCCCCAAGTACCATATCTCTCTTATTTCTCTTGGGAACGGGACCGCTTCCAGGGAATCAGAGCAGTTTATCGTGGAGCTGTTAAAAGAGATCCCGGAGGAGAAGGTACAGTATGTCATTGTGAACGAGGCGGGAGCGTCCGTCTACTCGGCGAGTAAGCTGGCGTCCGAGGAATTCCCGAAGTTCGATGTGGGACAGCGGAGCGCGGCATCTATCGCCCGTCGGCTTCAGGACCCGCTGGCAGAGCTTGTGAAGATCGATCCGAAGTCCATCGGAGTGGGACAGTACCAGCATGACATGAACCAGAAGAAGCTGGGCGAGTCCCTGAACGGCGTTGTGGAGGACTGTGTAAATAAAGTCGGCGTAGATCTGAATACCGCGTCAGCGCCGCTTCTCTCCTACATTTCCGGCATCAGCGGAACGGTCGCTAAAAATATCGTGGCATACAGGGAAGAGAATGGCAGATTCTCAGACCGCAGGGAGCTTCTCAAAGTGCCGAAGCTGGGACCGAAGGCATTCGAACAGTGCGCCGGATTCATGCGGATCACTGAAGGGAAGAACCCGTTGGACGGCACAGGGGTGCACCCGGAATCCTATGAGGCTGCGGAAAAGCTTTTGAAGAAGCAGGGATACACGCCGGAAGACGTGGCACAGCACAACCTGACCGGACTGTCCCTTACGATCAAAGACTATAAGCGGCTTGCTGAAGAGCTGGGGATCGGGGAGATCACGCTCCGCGATATCGTGAAAGAGCTGGAGAAGCCGGCGAGAGATCCGCGTGACGAGATGCCCAAACCGATCCTGCGCACGGACGTCCTGGAAATGAAGGACCTGAAAGAAGGCATGATCCTCAAGGGCACGGTGAGAAATGTGATCGATTTCGGCGTATTCGTAGATATCGGGGTGCATCAGGACGGTCTGGTGCATATTTCCCAGATTACGGATCGGTATATCAAGCATCCCCTGGAAGCAGTGAGCGTGGGCGATATCGTCGATGTAAAAGTGATGAGCGTGGATCTGAAAAAGAAGAGGATCCAGCTTACCATGAGAGGGGTCAGATGAATCCTCTGTAAAATTTGTGGCTTGCTGCCAGAGCATATGCTCCTTAAAGAGGACGTCAAAATCAATCTCCAAAATCCTGATTTCAGGCATTCAGGAGTGTCCGGGAAAGATCCGCCGGACCATCAGGATAATACTGCGCCTGAATATGTGCGTCCTCATGTGCTCCCCATACTGCGTGTGCAAAGTCAACTCCCGCAGAGGAAGCGCATTTTGCGTCTCCCAGGCTGTCTCCGACATAGAGGATTTCATCACGCCCGGCTCCTGTTTCTTCCATATATTTCAGGAGAGGGGCGGGAGAGGGTTTATGCTCTTCTGTATCATCTGAGCAGATGCAGACAGAAAAATAAGCGCTGATCGGGAGCGGATCCAGCACCAGATCCATTTCTTCGTGAGTCCTGGATGTGACAATGCCAAGCTGGCAGCCGGCGTTTTTCAAAGCTGCGAGCAGTTCTGGTATGCCGTCAAAAGGCTGCATCATATCACTGTGCTTCTCTTCATTTGCCACCCAGAGATCAATGGTTTCATCGGCTTTGTCCGTGATGCCGAAATAATCCATATTCCCTTTGGAAGTACGGCTGAGGACATGCCCCATATCCTTGATCTCCGGGGAGGAGCCTGTGACGGCGAGAAGCGCTTCGCGCAGAGAATAAAGGATACAGTAAGCGGTGTCAAGAAGGGTTCCGTCTACATCGAAAACAATATGTTTGTATTTCATGTTCATAATCTCCGTTCTGCCGCTTTGAGAGCGGCTTTTTTATATAGAAATATTATAACAAGCAAAGGAGAAAGAGTAAATCGGTAAATCGCGAGGTCTTATCTTGCACGCTCTTTTTTGCCGTAGTAAAATAAGAGAGCCGGATATGATCCGGAATCGGTGACGGTGAAGATGAACACCGGAAGGGAAGGAATGTTATGACAAAGTTTGAGGAATTTGAACATATCATCGCAAAACTCCGCGCGCCGGACGGCTGCCCGTGGGATCGCGAACAGACGCACGCCAGTCTGAAGAAGCCGTGTATTGAGGAGGCGGCTGAAGTGGTCTGCGGGATCAATATCCTGGAGCAGACAGGGGATGCGGATAATCTGAAGGAAGAGCTGGGAGACCTTCTCCTCCAGGTGGTGATGCACGCGCGCATTGCGGAAGAGGAAGGTTATTTTACTATGGACGACGTGATCCAGGGGATCATTGACAAGATGGTCCGCAGACATCCTCATGTGTTCGGAGATGCTGTGGTTTCTGGCTCTGGCGAGGTGCTGACAAAATGGGATGAGATCAAGAAGCAGGAGAAGGCGGGAAAAGAGTGGACTGAAGCCTATCTCCCCGCCGCGTTTAACGAGGCAAAGGAGCTGATCGATGCAGCGGCGGAGAGGAAAGGATTTGGAAAAAAGGAAAGGAATGATCAAAGTGAATGAGATAAAAGAGAACAGAACAGCAGTATACGTTTTGAGACGGTATCTGCTCCTCTGCGCCGGACTTGCCATTATGGCGTTCGGCGTTGCTTTTTCCATAAAGGCAAGTCTGGGCACATCGCCGATCTCCAGCGTGCCGAATGTGGTCAGCCTGTTTGCCCCGCTGACGGTAGGGACAGCGACTATTGCTATGCACTGTGTGTTTATCCTTCTGCAGATCCTGATCCTGCGGAGAAATTATCATCCGATCCAGCTCATGCAGCTTCCCGTGGCTTTTTTCTTCGGATACCTGACAGATTTCGGCGTGTGGGCGGTGCGCGGAATTCAATGTGATACATACTGGCAGCAGTGGATCGTCTGCCTGATCGGTATCCTCCTTGTAGCAGCGGGAGTCAGCCTGGAAGTGAAGGCGGGTGTTGTCGTGCTGGCTGGAGAGGGCGCAGTCCTTGCGATCTGTAAAGTGCTCCCGGTGAAATTCGGGTATATGAAGGTGGGGTTCGATGTGACCCTTGTGGTCACTGCATGTATCCTGTCCCTTGTTTTTACCGGACGTCTCCAGGGCGTGAGGGAAGGAACTGTTGCGGCGGCACTCATGGTGGGGCTGATCGCGAAGCAGTTCGGGAAAGTGCTCTCGAAGTGGGAGTAATAATCGAACAGATTTTATCCGGAAGAGATGTTCTGGCAATTCTGCCGACTGGAGCGGGAAAATCTCTGTGTTATCAATATCCCGGCAGCATGTCTGAATAAGGATGTGCCGGGAAAAGAACGCCGGAAGATTCCTTACCTTTGCGGCTATCGTTACCGCTTTACCGACAACGGCTGTCCACGCTTCCGAGAAGCAATGCTGGACAGCACAAGCTATCTGAAAGAGATTGAGGACAACGCAAAGCTGACGGAAAAGCACTTGCAGATTATCCGACAGCAGACAGCGGACACAGAGTAAAGGAGAATTTTGATTAAGGAAGAACTTATACAACTGGTTTTTAAGCAACGCCCAGAGCTTGGTGCTTATGGCGATCGTGGTAATCGGTATCTACTTAGGATTTAAGCGTGAGTTTTCCAAACTTATCGGCTTCCTTGTAATTGCCTTAATCGCTGTCGGGCTGGTATTCAATGCCGGCGGTGTCAAGGACGTGCTGTTAGAGCTGTTCAACCGTATCATTGGAGCATAAGAAATAGTGTATTGCTATTGTGCGGACATTCGCGTATAATAAAGAAAAAGATATGCACGAGAAAGGAACGTTGTTATTATGGCAAAGTCAGCAAATTTATATGTGAGAATAGAGCCTGAAATCAAAGAGCAGGCTGAAAAAATCCTCTCCACACTGGGTATTCCTGCTTCTAACGCTATCAATATGTTTTATAAACAGATTATCTTACAGCGAGGACTTCCCTTTGAAGTAAAAATCCCAGACAGAACGCCTACAGATATAAGTATGTTGGGAACAGACGAATTGAACGCAGAGCTGGAGAAAGGATATGCGGATATGAAAGCTGGTCGAACCAAAGACGCAAAAACGGTTTTTGCTGATATTCGCAAAGATTATGGCTTATGATTTTTAATGTAGTCACATCAATACAGGCTGAGGAAGATTTACGAGGGATATTTGAGTATATCGCTTTTGAACTTTTGTCGCCGGAAAATGCAGAAAAGCAGCTAGAACGTTTGGAAAGACAGATATTGAGTTTAGATGAAATGCCGGAACGCTTTCCGAGATATGGAAAAGAACCGTGGCATAGCCGAGGATTACGTTTTGCTGCGGCAGATAACTATATCGTGTTTTATATTCCAGATATAGAAAAACGGGTGGTAACAATTATACGTATTATGTACAGCGGACGCAACATTGAGGAACAGCTAAGTGTCCATACAAAGCAATAAACAATTTCATACTTCACATTTTAAAGCGGTTACTCCTTTGGAGATCAACCGCTTTTTCTATACTCAAATTTAAGATTGGAGTGATTGATTGAAAGAAAGGAGCTGAAATGAATTGAAGAAGATTAAGAGCTACACGGGTATCTGGAACGTGGAAAAAGTCCTGTATGCAATCAATGACTTCTTACAGCTTCTTGAAATCGCAGAGTACATTTGCTGTGCGACCAAAAGTGACCTATGGGTAGCCGAGCGGATTCAGCCGTGGGTGCGGTGCTTGATACGAAAAACAAGGTCAAGGACAAGGTCTCAAGAGTGGAAAATGCTTGCAAACCATTGATTTTACTGGGTTTGCAAAAAATTCAAAAAATATTAGCACTCAAGTGTTGACAGTGCTAATAATATCTGCTATATTACAACTAGAACAAGGGGAGAGGAAAAGGAAAGATTCCTGAAGTTCCCGGTTCTCAAAACTCAACACTCCGAATTGTATTTCGGAAGTGCTTCATAATATAGATAACAAAAAGGTTTGTTTTTGAAAGGAGATATGACTTATGTTGATGCCTAGTATTTTTGGAGAGAATTTATTTGATGATGACTGGATGGACTTCCCGTTTGACAGAGATTTCTGGGGCAAGAAGAATCCGCTGTACGGAAAGAACGCTAAGAATATGATGAAGACAGATATCCGTGAGCATGACAACGGATATGAAGTTGACATCGATCTGCCGGGATTCAAGAAAGATGAGATCAATGTGGAACTGGAGAACGGATATCTGACCGTATCCGCTGCAAAGGGGCTTGACAAGGACGAGCAGGACAAGAAAGGTAAATACATCCGCAGGGAGCGCTATGCAGGTGCAATGCAGAGAAGCTTCTATGTTGGCGACACACTTACCCAGGAAGATATCAAAGCAAAATATGACAACGGTATCTTGAGCATCAGTATTCCGAAGAAGGACGCTCAGGCAGTAGAGACAAAGAAGACCATTGCAATTGAAGGCTGATGTTCCGCACAATAGATATAATGTAATATAAGAAAAAGATCCGGCGCCGTTAAGGCCACCGGGTCTTTTTTCTTCCATTTTTCTCTGTTCCTGCTATAATGTAGGACGGATAATGAGAGAAATGAGGAACAGTTGATGAAAAAGGCAAATGATTTTGGCAGGGATTCCATTCCTCTGCTCGTGTTGAAAATATCGATCCCGTTTATGATCGCGCAGTTTGTGAATGTATTTTACAGTATCGTGGACAGGATCTATGTGGGAAACATCCCCGGGACAGGCGCGGACGCTCTTGCGGGAGTCGGGATCTGCGCGCCTATCGTGACGCTGCTGTCGTCTTTTGGCACGCTGTTCGGGATCGGAGGCTCGGTTCTTTTTTCCGTGCGGCTGGGAGCGGGAGACGAGAAGGGGGCAAAAAAGCTCCTGTCAAACAGTTTTTCCCTGATGATTATAGTATCTCTGTCGCTGACGGCCCTGTTTCTGTTGTCAAAGGACTGGCTGCTGAACTGGTTTGGGGCGAGCGAGGTGACGTTCCCATATGCGGACAGGTATCTGACAATCTATACGGCAGGGACCTTTTTTGCCCTGATCTCTATGGGGATGAATTATTTTATCACTGCCCAGGGCTTTCCGGTGCTTGGGATGATGACCACCCTGATCGGCGCTGTGATCAATATTGTCCTTGACCCGGTTTTTATTTTTTTATTTGACATGGGAGTAGCGGGGGCTGCCATCGCCACTGTGATCGCCCAGATGTCGTCCTGCGCGTTTGTGCTCCTGACGCTTAGGAGAAAGAAGATGAAAGTGCCGCTGGGACTGGCAAAGCCGGAGTTCTCGACCGGAATGCGGATCGTGAAGATAGGATTTTCGCCTTTTTTGATACTCGCCACGGACAGCATCATTATCATTGCATTGAACGCAGTTCTTCAGCGCTATGGGGGCAGGGAATACGGGGATACGCTCATCACAGCGGCGACGATCGTGCAGAGCTACATGCTGCTGATCACTTCTCCCATGCTGGGGATCACGGGAGGTTCCCAGCCTCTGATCAGCTATAATTATGGAGCAAACCGCCCGGACAGGATCCGGAAGACATTTTTCTGGGTGCTGGCTCTGTGCGTGTGCTTTACGTCGGTCATGTTTCTTATTTCAAGGTTTGTACCGCAGTATTTTGTATATATCTTTACAGATAACAAGGAATACGCAGAGCTCGCTGTGTGGGGGATTCGCGCCTTTACGCTGATGATCGTTCCCCTGAGCTTTCAGTATGTGATCGTGGACGGGCTGACTGCCCTCGGTATGACAAAGACATCTCTGAGCCTGTCCTTGTTTCGGAAATCGCTGTATTTTGGAGCTACCTGCATCCTGCCCCTGTTCTTTGCCGCTCAGTCCGCGTTTTATGCGGAACCCGCCGCAGACGGCGTTTCCGCATGCGTATCCTGTATTGTATTCTCTTTTATTTATCGGAGATATCTGCGGGGCGCGGGACGGCTGAAGGATATCAGGATATAAAAAGACAGTGTACAAAGCGCGTTCTGTTTGTCTATGGTTGCATGAACCGGGGAAACTATTTATAATGGGATGGAAGCAGACAGACGAAAAACAGATCAGGGAGATTTACAGATATGATAAAAGTGATCGCAAGCGATATGGACGGGACTCTTCTCGGAGATGATCACAGGATCGCGCCCGAGACGCTGAAGGCTGTGAAGGAAGCAGTAAATGCAGGGATCCGTTTTATGATATGCACGGGGCGGAATTTCCCCGGGGCGATGCAGGAACTAGAAGGAACAGATCTTGTATGTGATTACATTGTCGGCAGCGGCGCGGAAGTACGGGATCCGGAGCAGAATGTTGTCCTTACTTACCCTATGAGTATGGAGCTGTGCCGGAGAGTATACCGTGTCATCCGGGAGTATCCGGTGTCCATGGTGATCTGTACGAACGGATACGATTACCGGATCGGGACCACGGACGAAGCGGAGGAAAGCATTCTGCTGGAGGCAATGCTCTTCCACATGAATTTAAGCCGGGAGGAGGTAAAAAAGACCCCTGTTTATCTCCGTATGATAGAGCGCACAAAGATTATTGCTGATCTCGCGGAGCTGGAGGAAAAGGGAGTGCCCGTATATAAACTGTTCCTCTTTTCGGAAGACAGGGCGATGCTGGAAGAGATCAGGAAACGGCTGGAGCCGGACCGGGAGATCGCGGCAGCATCCTCCTTTCCGACAAATCTGGAACTCACAGATGTGAAAGCTCAGAAAGGTCCTGTGCTAAAGGCTTATATTGAGTCGCTCGGCTATACGATGGACGAGGTGATGGTACTGGGGGACAGCCTCAATGATCTGTCCATGATCTCCATGGACTTCGGAGCGACAGTGGCAATGGAAAACGGTGACCAGGAAGTAAAACGGGCGGCAAAATATATCACGAAAACAAACGGAGAGTTCGGGGTGGCATATGCCATACGAGAGCTGATAAAACATCAGGGGCAGACTGCCGCGGCAGAACGGAAGCCCTGAAAGAAAAAGAAAGAGAAGTTGGATAGAAGAATATGAGATTGAGAAGCAAACTTGCAATAAAATGTGCGAAAGCAACAAGCAGTCTGATCAAGAAGATGAACCGGGGAAGCGGAGTGACTGTGCCCGGGTATGTGGCGCGCCTGATCGATCCACATATCCTGAAGGAGATGGCAGGACAGGTCAGGGGAAAGATCATCGTAACCATGGGAACCAACGGTAAGACGACCACTAACGCGATCCTGTGCCGTGCCCTGGAAAGCGAGGGGAAAAAGGTTATCATCAACCGAACCGGGGCGAATATGTTAAACGGGATTATAGCTGCGTTTGTTCTTTCAACAGACAAGAAGGGGCATCTGGATGCGGACTATGCCTGCATCGAGGTGGATGAGATCGCGTCTGTGGGCGTGCTGCCCAAGCTGGCGCCGGACTGCGCCCTGCTTACAAATATTTCGAGAGACCAGCTTGACCGTTTTGGCGAGGTGGATATCACCTATAATAAGCTGATGACCGCTGTGACGAGCGTGCCAAAGACCACGCTTATCATAAACTGCGACGATATCCTTTCCTATTCGCTTGCCGAGAACAGCGGAAACCAATATGTCACATACGGGATCAGTGAACAGATATTTGACGATATCTCCCGCTCGGAGATACGGGAGAGCATATTCTGCCGGAAATGCGGGAAGAAGCTGGAGTATGATTTCTTCCACTACGGGCAGCTTGGAATCTACCACTGCCCGAACTGCGGATGGGAGCGTCCGCAGCCGGACTGCACGGCAGAGCATATCGAGCTTCATGACGAGGTGTATTCGTTTGACATGGACGGCGTCCATATTGATTCCACGGCGCGCACGCCGTACAATATTTACAATACGCTGTCCGCATACACAGCGCTGAAGACAATGGGGGCGGGATACGCCGGATTCAAAGAAATGATCGAGGCGTTTGATTATGGAAACAACCGGGAGAGCATTTTCCGGATCAACGGGGCAAGGGTCCAGCTCCATCTGGCAAAGAATCCCATCGGCTTCCAGCAGAAGGTATCCCTTGTGCTCAAGGATCCGAAGCCGAAGGATATTATCATCCAGATCAATGACACTTATCAGGACGGGGAGGATATCTCCTGGCTGTGGGATGTGGATTTCCAGTATCTTGCGGACAGCAATGCGCAGAGGATCATTACCGCGGGGACGCGGCGGCACGATATGGGGCTGCGCTTGAAATATGAAGATATTCCATGTGGTTCGACTACGGATCTGCGCGCCTCTGTGCTGGACTGCGTGGAGAACGGGACGAAGAATCTCTATGTGATCGTGAATTATTCCGGGCTGTACCGGACGAACCATATGCTGACAGAGCTGGAGAAGGGCTCCGGATCCGGCGGGGGACAGTCAGATAATCAGGAAGGAGGAGACCAGGCATGTTGAAACTTGTGATAGGACATTTATACCCGGATCTTCTGAATCTGTACGGCGACCGGGGCAATATCCAGTGCTTCCGTAAACGTCTGGAATGGCGCGGCATGGAAGCGGAGGTGATCCCGTTCCTCTCAGGGGACAAGATTGATTTCTCTAAGCTGGATATCGTCCTTCTGGGCGGAGGGTCGGACCGGGAGCAGGAACTGGTCTGCGGCTTCTTAAAAGACATCAGGGAGGATTTCAAGGCATATGTGGAGGACGGCGGCGTTGTGCTGGCAGTCTGCGGCGGCTACCAGCTTCTGGGGAAATATTACAAGACGGATAAAAAGACCATTGAGGGGCTGGGAATCCTGGATATCACTACTGAGTGGCAGCCTGAGCGCCTGATCCGCAATATCGTGCTCAACAGTCCGCTTTTTGAACAGCCGGTAGTGGGATTCGAGAATCATGGGGGACGCACCTATATCGGAGACCATACTCCTTTTGGAAAAGTGTTTTACGGTCTTGGAAATACCGGGAAATCCGGTTATGAAGGGGTGGTATACAAAAACGTGATCGCCACATACCTGCACGGCCCGCTCCTGCCGAAAAATCCTCAGGTGTGCGACTATCTTCTGGAGCGCGCGCTGAAAAGGAAGTACGGAGAAGACGTGAAGCTTGAACCCCTTGCGGACGAACTGGAGCATAAGGCGAACAGCTGTATCGTGGACAGGTACAGTGACAGAAAATATATTCTGAAAGAAACGATAAAACGCTACACATAAATGAAAGCAGTTTTGGGGAGGCGGTCTTATGGGATATACTTATGTAATGTCAGATATACACGGCATGGGAGCGCTTCTGGAGAAAATGCTGGAGAAGCTCTCTTTTTCGGAGGAGGATGTGCTCTATATCCTGGGCGATATGATCGACCGGGGACCTGATCCGGCGAAAGTGCTGGATATTGCGTCCTCCCGCGGCAATATCATTCCCCTGAGGGGGAACCATGAAGATGAGTTTATTAACTGGTATGATAATGAGATCGCCAGGATGTTCCAGAAGTATTATTACAATACCTATGATATCCTTATGGACAGCCGGTGTACGCGGGAGAAACTGCCAGAGTATGTCGGCTTCATGAAGAGTCTGCCCTTCTATAAGAAATTAAAGCTGGAAGACAAGTGCTTCCTGCTGGCACATGCGTCCACAGAGGAGATCCTTCAGGCGTGGAAGAAAAAAGAACGTCTGATCTGGGATACCTCTATGGTGGACCGGAAGAAGGGAATACCGGGATATGTCTCCATTGTGGGTCATGTCCCGACTTTTGTTATCCGGGGATTCCCCAAGGAGGCGGCAAAGATCTGGCACAGTCCGGACGGGAGACTCATTGACGTGGACTGCGGGGCGGTGTTTCCGGACCTGGGCGGGCGGCTGGGCTGTCTTTGCCTGGAGACGGGGGAAGAATACTACCTGTCGGCAAAGGAGATATGAGAGGACATCAGGGATATGAGGATACATTACAGGGAGACAGAGAGCGGAATCGAGATCGTCAGGTGCTTCGGCACTGACGGGAAGGCAGAGCTGCCGGCTGTGATCAGCGACATACCGGTGACCCGGGCGGCGGCTTACGCGTTTTCTGCCAGGAAGGCACAGGAGGACGAAGATGTCCTTGTCTGTGAGACCGAGGACGGAAGGCTGTTCCGGCAGCAGGAACATCTCCTTGCCGGTGAGGCGGTGGAGAGTGTGATCTTTCCGGATACGATGAAAGAGATCGGGAAATACATTTTTTACGGGTGCAGAAATTTAAGAGAACTGACCTTTTCAGACAGCCTGACAGAGATAGGCAGCGGGGCTTTTACCGGATGCCGGGCGCTGTCCGGGCTCAACGTGCGTCTTTTAAGCGGCGGGCGCTCCTGCGTCCCGGAGATCCTTGGGGATCTGTGGCAGAGAATTGACGTGGCATTTTATGAGGCGGAGGACGGCCGCCGGTCCGGCAGGACAGATCCTGCGGCATATCTTGTATTTCCCGAGCATTATGAAGAGGCGGTGGAGAATACTCCCGCCCGCATCCTTTTTACACAGCACCACGGCTCGGGCAATAATTACAGGCAGTGTTTTTACGGGAAAGAGATTGATTACAGGAAATATGACGACCTGTTTTCTGTGGCAAAGGCGCATGATGAGGCGGGCGTGCTGTCGGATCTTATCTTCGGAAGACTGATGTATCCGGCAGGGCTTACTGAATATGCGGAGAAAATGTACGAGTCGTATATTCGGGAACACGGCGCGAAGACAGCGGCGTATCTGACGGACATCGGAAATATCCGTGCTCTGAAGGAAATGTCCCGCCGGGAGCTGTGGACGGAAAAGTCACTGGACGCGGCGGCGGATCATGCCGCGTCAGGCGCCGGCACGACAGAGAGAAGAAGCATCTTAAGCTTCCTGATGAACGAGAAACACAGACTATTTCCTGTGAGAAAGGGGAAATATGAATTATAAAATAGCAGAAAGCAGCGAGTCTCAGCGGGAAGAAGCCGCGCTTAAGCTGGACCGGATCGGTCGCGAGATCCTGGGGATCTGCCGGGATGAGCTGTATTTTTCCATGCGGTTTATGGATGTTGCACTGAGCAGCTTTGCATATCAGATGGACGCGGGGGTGAGTCCTTTCGGAACTGACGGGTACAGGATGTATTTCCATCCGCAGGAGCTGGGCGGGCTCTACCGGGAGAACCGGATCCTCGTGAACAGAGGATACCTCCATATGGTCCTTCACTGCATTTTCCGTCACATGATAAAACGCGGCATGGACAGCAGATACTGGAATTTAAGCTGCGATATCGCGGCGGAACATATTATTGACGGATGTGATCTGAGACCGGTGCGCTGTTCCCGGAGCCTGTTGCGCAGAGAGACATACAGGAGGCTGGAGTCCTCCGGTCATGTGCTCAATGCGGAGAGAATATTCAGGGAGCTGAAATCATGGGAGCTCACAGAAAAGGAGCTTGCCATGCTGGAGGAAGAGTTCTATATGGACGACCACCGGTACTGGGATGATAAGGCCCGTAAGCGTCCGCCGGATGAGCAGCTAGAGAAAAAATGGAAAGACATCGACGAGAAGATGGAGACGGATCTTGAGACATTTTCCAAAGAAGCGTCCGGGCAGAGCGGGGATTTCCTTGACGAACTGCGGATAGAGAACAGGGAACGTCATGATTACCGTGAATTTCTGAGGAAATTTTCTGTGTTCCGCGAGGAATTAAAAGCGGATGAGGATACGTTTGATTATGGATTTTATACTTACGGTCTGTCTCTGTACGGGAACATGCCGCTCATCGAGCCGCTTGAGACAAGAGAAGTGCGTAAAGTAGAAGAGTTTGCGGTTGTTGTGGACACATCCATGTCCTGCTCCGGGGAACTGGTGCGCCGGTTCCTGGAGGAGACATACAATGTGCTCGCGGAAAATGAAAGTTTCTTCCAGAAAGTAGATATCCATATCATCCAGTGTGATGAGAGGGTGCACGAGGATGTAAAAGTTACATCGCAGGAAGAATTAAAGGAATATATGGGGCATTTTCGATTGTACGGAGAGGGCGGGACGGACTTCCGGCCGGCATTTGAATATGTGGACAGCCTGATTGAAAAAGGGGAATATGTAAATCTGAAAGGGCTGATCTATTTTACGGACGGATACGGGATCTACCCGAATAAAATGCCGTCGTACAGGACTGCGTTCGTATTTCTGGAGGAGGATTACAGGGACGCGGACGTGCCGCCCTGGGCGGTGCGTCTGGTGATCAGCGGCGACAGTCTGAAAAGAGAATTGTAAACAGGAGGAATACAGTTTGGATATAAAACGTGCAAAACAGGAAATTAAAGACGCGGTAGAAGCATATCTTCTAAAGAATGCTTTTGGTGAATATGAGATACCGGCAGTGAGACAGCGCCCGGTGCTCCTCATGGGACCGCCGGGAATCGGGAAAACGCAGATCATGGAACAGGTTGCAAAAGAACTGAAGATCGGTCTGGCGGCGTATACCATTACCCACCATACCCGGCAGAGCGCTGTGGGGCTTCCGTTTATCCGGGAGAAAGAATACGGAGGAAGGAAGTATTCGGTGACGGAATATACGATGAGCGAGATCATTGCCTCTGTGTATGAAAAGATGGAGCATACGGGGATGAAGGAAGGTATCCTTTTTATCGATGAGATAAACTGTGTGTCTGAGACTCTGGCGCCGGCTATGCTCCAGTTCCTTCAGGGAAAGACTTTCGGCACCCACAGAGTGCCGGAAGGGTGGATCATCGTGGCGGCAGGGAATCCGCCGGAGTACAATAAATCCGTGCGGGAGTTCGATGTAGTGACCCTGGACAGGCTCAAGAAGATTGATGTGGAGGCAGACTTCCCGGTGTGGAAGGAGTACGCGTACCGTCAGGGCATCCATCCGGCTGTCATTTCCTATCTGGAGCTGCGCAGGGAGAACTTTTACCGGGTCGAGAACACAGTGGACGGGAAGCTCTTTGCCACGGCAAGAGGCTGGGAAGACCTGTCGCAGCTCATCCAGGTATATGAGAAGCTGGGAAAGACCGTTGACCGGGACGTGGCGTACCAGTATATCCAGCACAGGATGATCGCAAAGGATTTTGCCAATTATCTGGAGCTGTATTATAAATACAGGACAGACTATAAAATAGAGGATATTTTAGACGGCAGATGGGATGCGGGTGTGCTTGGTAAGATCGGGGCGGCATCCTTTGACGAGCATCTGAGCATCGTAAGTCTCTTAAGCGGCAGGCTGGGAGAACTGTTCCGGGAATGTTACCGCCATGATGCATATGTGGCGAAGCTGTATGAATATCTTATCTATTACAGGGATAATCAGTCTGTCATGATGCTGGACGATGTGCGGGCGATGGCGGAGAAGGACTTAGAAGAGCAGAAACGCGCGGAGATTCTGACAAAAGAGCAGGAGCATACCTTGACCCGGGTGATCGACACCCTGACCCGTTTCGCATTGGGATTAAAGGGAGAGCTCTTCTCGGATGATGAAGCATTTGACAGTGTCAGGGAAATGTTTGGCAGGGAGAAGGAAGAACTTGACGCTGCAGAAAGCCATGCATCCGTGGTGCTGGAGAATGTGTTTCGGTTCATGGAAGATGCGTTCGGTGAGAGTCAGGAGATGGTGGCGTTTGTCACAGAGCTTAATGACAATTATTACAGCACCTGGTTCATCAGGGAAAACGGCAGTGACCTGTATTACAGATACAATAAAGGGCTTCTCTTTGACGAGAGAAGAGAGGATGTGGTGCGGCAGATGGATGAGGTGGAGACTCTGCTGAACACTGGTATCAAGTAGTGGGCATTGGCGGGAAAAGAGAAGGAGAGGGGAAGAGCGCCATAGAAGAAGTGGTAAATTACTAGTTAGTGTATAATTATCATTGGCAAAGATAGGAACTATTCCTG
>ERZ791922.472-NODE-472-length-25524-cov-4.514743_pt1 | contig 25524 bp, 28 predicted proteins | sample MGYA00510134_ERZ791922 | MGnify/ENA primary metagenome ERZ791922 (study PRJEB30046, sample SAMN00792101) | human gut metagenome | study: EMG produced TPA metagenomics assembly of the A metagenome-wide association study of gut microbiota in type 2...
CCGCTGATTGTCTCACGCGTTAAGTGCGGGGGACGGACCTTGTCGCAGCCACTCAGCGAGGTCCCTTACGAGCTTAGCACTGATGCGCACTCCAAAAAGTGCAAACGGTCCCCGCAGCAATTCATTCCGGCCGGATTCCCTCCTCACGACAACTTTCAACCGGGGACAAAAGACTCAGCCGGCCCCCGCCACACCGGACACGGTCCGTTCCGGGCGCGTCCTCCAGCCTCAAATAACAAGGCAGGCGAATAGTTACCAGATATTCAATACTATGCAGCATTTTAATCTTGTGGTATAATAACCGAAAAGCTTTAACTACCGTTTTCAGGAGGAATATATGGCAGGTTTTCATGATATTATCGGACATGACATGGTGAAGGACCATTTACAAAAGGCGATCGAATACCACAAGGTTTCACATGCCTACATTCTGTCGGGTGAAGAGGGGATGGGAAGAAAGACGATCGCCAGGGCATTTGCCATGACACTGCTCTGCGAAAAAAGTGATAAGGAACCATGTATGCAGTGCCACTCCTGCAAACAGATTATGTCGGGCAACCATCCGGATGTTATCTGGGTGACGCATGAAAAGCCCGCCAGCATCGGCGTGGATGACATCCGTGTTCAGATAAATGACACGATTATGGTGAAACCGTACAGCAGCGGCTATAAGATCTACATGGTTGATGAGGCTGAAAAGATGACGGTTCAGGCGCAGAACGCACTTCTTAAAACGATAGAGGAGCCTCCGGCCTACGCGGTCATCATTTTAATGACGACGAATCAGGAGGTGTTTCTGCCGACGATTCTGTCCAGATGCATCCAGCTCAAGCTCCGCCCGCTGAAGGATTATGTGGTCAGCGGTTATCTGTCGGAGATGATGGAAGTGCCGGAAAGTAAAGCAGATATTTATGCAGCGTTTGCGAGGGGAAACCTGGGCAAGGCGATCCATCTCGCTTCTTCGGAGGAATTTTCCCTTCTTTATAAGGAGGTGCTGACTCTTCTTAAGAATATTAAAGAGATGGACATCCCCATGCTGCTGGATTATATAAAAAAACTGCAGGAGGATAATCTGGATTTATTTGAATGTCTGGATTTCATGCAGCTTTGGTACCGTGATATTCTGATGTTCAAGGTGACGAAGGATATCAACACACTTGTATTTAAAGATGAATATGGAGTTGTCAGCGGCCTCTGCCAGAAGAGTTCCTATGAGGGGCTGGAGACGATTTTAAATTCGATAGAAAAGGCCAAGGCAAGGCTCAATGCAAATGTCAATACGGAGCTGGCCCTGGAGCTTATGCTGTTAACAATGAAGGAGAATTGATATATGATTAAAGTAATCGGTGTCAGGTTCCGCAAAGCCGGAAAGGTGTATTTCTTTGATCCGGCCGGAATGGAGATAAAGACGGGCGATCATGTGATCGTTGAGACTGCGCGTGGTATCGAGTTCGGCCACGTGGTTCTGGGGAACCGTGAGGTGGAGGACAAGAAAGTGGTGCAGCCGCTTAAGCCGGTCATCAGGATGGCAACCCGTGCGGACGAAGAGGTGGAGAGAAAGAATAAAGAGAAGGAAAAAGAGGCGTTCAAGATTTGCCTGGAGAAGATTAAGAAGCATGATCTTCAGATGAAACTGATCGATGCAGAGTATACATTCGACAACAATAAGGTGCTGTTTTATTTCACCGCCGATGGCAGGATAGATTTCCGTGAGCTGGTGAAGGATTTGGCCGCCGTATTTAAAACCAGGATTGAGCTGCGCCAGATTGGTGTCCGCGACGAGACCAAGATTATGGGAGGCGTCGGCATCTGCGGAAGGGCGCTTTGCTGCCACTCCTATCTGTCAGAGTTCATTCCCGTATCCATCAAGATGGCGAAGGAACAGAATCTTTCTCTGAATCCGACCAAGATTTCGGGTGTCTGCGGCCGTCTGATGTGCTGTCTGAAGAATGAAGAAGAGACATATGAGGAGCTGAACAGCAAGCTGCCGAATATAGGAGATTATGTAACGACGGACGACGGACTTAAGGGAGAGGTTCACAGTGTGAGCGTTCTGCGCCAGCTTGTCAAAGTGGTTGTTACGGTTGACCGGGATGAGAAGGAAATCCGGGAATATAAGGTGGAACAGCTTAAATTCCGACCGAAACGCAGACGTGACCGCGTTAATGTGAACGATGCCGAACTGAAAGCGCTTGAGGCGCTGGAACGCAAGGAAGGAAAATCGAAGTTAGATGATAATTAATCTGAAAGAACACGAGAGAATCGATGAACTGCATCGAAACGGTTACCGGATTATCCAGAAAGAGAACGGCTTCTGCTTTGGAATGGATGCCGTTCTGCTGTCCGGCTTTGCTGATGTAAGGCCGGGTGAGAAAGCGCTGGATCTCGGAACCGGAACCGGGATAATTCCGATACTTCTGGAAGCAAAGACGAAAGGGGAACATTTTACCGGTCTTGAAATCCAGGAAGAGATGGCGGATATGGCGTCGCGGAGCGTGGAGCTTAACGGATTAAAGGATAGAATAGACATCATAAGGGGCGATATCAAAGAGGCCGGCCTGATTTTCGGCGGGGCCTCTTTTGATGTGGTAACTACAAACCCTCCTTACATGAATAACTGTCATGGCCTTAAAAACCCGGATGAAGCCAAGGCTATTGCCCGCCATGAGGTGCTTTGTACATTGGATGACGTGGTGAGGGAAGGGGCCAGAGTGCTGCGTCCCGGAGGCCGTTTTTATATGGTTCACAGGCCCCACCGGCTGATTGAGATTATCACAGCGCTTACAGCATACCGGCTGGAACCGAAACGGATGAAGCTGGTCCACCCATTTGTCGATAAGGAGGCAAATATGGTCCTGATCGAGGCGGTACGGGGCGGCAGATCCATGATTAAGGTGGAGAAGCCTCTGATTGTTTACAGGGAGCAGGGTGTGTATACAGACGAAATCTATGATATATACGGATATTAAATAAACCGGACATATAGGAAATGACAAACTTGTGTTTCCTATAACAGTTAATGAATCAAAAGCGAGGAACGGACGCGGGGAGAATCTATGCAGGGAAAACTATATTTATGCGCCACACCGATCGGAAATCTGGATGATATAACGCTGCGTGTACTGGAAACGCTGAAGACAGTGGATCTGATTGCAGCGGAGGACACGAGGCACAGCATCAAACTGCTGAACCATTTCGACATTAAAACGCCTATGACAAGCTACCATGAATTTAATAAGGTGGACAAGGCCAGGTATCTGGTGGATAAAATGAGAGAGGGCGTAAATGTGGCTCTGATCACCGACGCCGGGACACCGGGAATCTCGGATCCCGGAGAAGAGCTGGTGAAGCAATGCTGCGAGGCAGGTATTGAGCTGACGTCACTGCCCGGGCCTGCGGCCTGTATTACGGCTTTAACGATATCCGGGCTGGGTACCAGAAGATTTTGTTTTGAAGCGTTTCTGCCCGTGGATAAAAAGGAAAAGCAGTGGATCCTGGAAGAACTGAAAACGGAGACCAGGACAATTATACTTTACGAGGCTCCCCATCATCTGCTGCGGACGCTGGGGGAGCTTTATGAGGCGCTGGGCGACAGGCGCGCCGCTGTATGCAGAGAGCTTACAAAGAAGTATGAGACGGCCTTCCGTACGACGCTGGGGGAGGCGGTCAGGTATTACGGTGCAAATGAACCGAAGGGCGAGTGTGTGATCGTGATCGAGGGGCGTTCTATCCGTGACTTGAAGGCTGAGGGCCAGGAGGACTGGAAAGAGATGCCGCTGAATCAGCATATGGAGCATTATCTTTCACAAGGAAGGGATAAGAAAGAGGCGATGAAGCTGGTGGCGAAGGATCGGGGAGTCAGTAAAAGGGAGGTCTACCAGCAGCTTCTGGAGGATGGAGAATAAGAAACGGAGGATGGTATGCACGATTCGTACTACAGTGATAATGATATTGACCGCATTTTATATCAGTACTATAAAGCGAACGGAGGCTGCCTTATGGGGAATCCGTATGAGGGGCAGTATCCTCATTGCCAGCTGCTCCTGGATATGGATACGGCTCCGTTGTCTGTGGCTCCTGTTATTACCTCCAGTTCAAGATACGGCTACGGCCTGACTTGTGCTGCTTACACACAGGCAGAGCTTACATATCCGTACCACCTGGATTTACGACCCTCTACGGTATTACGAAAAGGCGCAGATATGATAACAAAGCAGGGGATCAAAGTGCGCTACCGTGATCTGGATTCCCAGTATCTGATAAAGAGCGGCAATCCGGCCTTTACCCAGCTTATTCTTCCCGGAAGCAATCTGGCTGATCTGCTTTTACAGACCAGAGCGTTCCGGGTCCGGATCGAGCCGGTGGCAGAGGAGAAGCACCTGCACACCGTTCAGGTGCTCCGTGAAAAATCACTGGGGAGTGAGATTCAGGGAAAGACGATTTCGCTGGAAGAGCTTCCCCTGATGATTGATCTGTGCAGGGCGGCGGCCTATGCCGTTAAAAGCTATGCAATGCCGGAACAAAATCAAGGCACAGATTGACACAAACGGAACAGTGTGAATAAAAGGGAATTGCGGACGGCCGCCAATGGGGCGGGTATCTGTCCGTAATTCCCTTTTATTGATGGTTGACCTGTGCGCGGAGCGTGCAGGTTAATGTTGCTTAATCAAAATCTGAAAATGGCCGTTCCGTAAGCTGGAAGCGGATAAGAGAAAGAATAGGGCTGTCCGTCGCATTCACCTTTCGACGATTTATACACGGCCGGTCCGTCGCCTTTTTCATACAGGCCGTGTTCATTATCAAGAAGAAGCGTAAAATTACCGCGTTTCGGCACGCCTACGCGGTAGTCGTCCCGGGGGATTGGCGTAAAGTTGCAGATGAAAAGTAAATTTTTCTTCTTTGTCTCATCACGGCGGATGAAGCTGAAAATACTCCGGTCGGCGTCATTGGCGTTAATCCATTGGAAACCGTCCCAGTCGTTATCCTGCCGGTACAGCGCCGGATATTTTTTATAGAGTGTCAGCAGCCCGCGGACATAATTCTGTAAATCCCCGTGAAGCGGTTCATCGGCCAGATACCAGTCGAGCGACGTTTTTTCATCCCATTCATGGAGCTGCCCGAAATCCTGGCCCATGAACAGAAGCTTCTTGCCGGGATGGCCCAGCATAAAGGTGTAGCCTGCTTTCAGGTTGGCGAACTTATCTTCATATTCGCCGGGCATCTTGTTAATCATAGAGCATTTCAGGTGGACAACCTCATCGTGTGAGAGTACCAGGATAAAATTCTCGCTTGTACTGTAGGTAATACCGAACGTCATCTTGTTGTGGTTGTGTTTTCTGAAGTATGGATCCAGCTTCATATATTCCAGGAAATCGTGCATCCAGCCCATGTTCCATTTGAAGGTAAAGCCGAGGCCGCCGTCCTCCGGGCTATGGGTTACTTTCGGCCAGGCCGTGGATTCTTCGGCGATAATCATGGCTCCGTCTTTCCTTCCGTTTATGACGCTGTTCAAATGTTTGAAAAATTCGATTGCCTCCAGGTTTTTATTATCCCCGTATTTGTTGGGGATCCACTGGCCGTCGCTGCGTCCGTAATCCAGATACAGCATGGACGCCACGGCATCCACCCTGAGGCCGTCGATATGATAATATTCAAGCCAGTACAGAGCATTTGCAATCAGGAAATTGGATACTTCATATTTACCGTAATCAAATACCTTGGTACCCCAGTCGGGATGCTCCCCTTTTCTGGGATCCGCATATTCATAAAGCGGCTGTCCATCGAAATCGGCAAGGCCATGGGCATCTTTCGGAAAATGAGCCGGTACCCAGTCCAGAATAACGCCGATGCCTTTTTTGTGCAGATAATTGACAAAATACATGAATTCCTTCGGTGTCCCGTAACGGGAGGTCGGAGCGAAATATCCGGTTACCTGGTATCCCCAGGAACCATCATAGGGATGCTCGGCGATTCCCATCAGTTCGACATGGGTGTAACCCATCATTTTAACATAATCAGCCAGCTCATGCGCCGCTTCCATGTAAGTGTAATAACCGTCTTTTTCCTGGCGGTTTTTCTTTTTCCAGGAACCAATATGTACTTCGTAGACGGACATGGGAGATTTTACAGGATCCGCTTTCATTCGTTTTTCCATCCATGAAGAATCGCTCCAGTTAAATCCCCTGATATCTGTGGTCACAGATGCGGTGCCCGGCCTGTATTCGGCGGTGAAAGCATAGGGATCTGCTTTAAAGAGAATTTTTCCGCTGCCGGTTGTGATGGCATACTTGTAAAGCTGCCCGGATGCCAGGCCTGGTACAAAAGCTTCATAAATGCCGCTGTCTTTAACCGGCATCATCGGATTCAAGTCGGGATTCCATCCGTTAAAATCTCCGACGACACTGACTGATACTGCATGAGGCGCCCATACGGCAAAGTAATATCCGTCTTTCCCCTGATATGTAAACGGATGGGCTCCCAGCTTTTCAAAGATTTTGTAATGGCGTCCTTCACCGTAATAATAGCGGTCCAATTCGCCGATCACTCCAAGACCGGACATCTTTGATTTGGCAGCAGGTGATTTCCTGGTGGTACTGCCGGTGTTTTTACTTCCCGTCATAATGTTAACCCTCCGTTATTCTGAGGATAACTGCATCGTTACCCTCTAATTCTATTTGAACCCTGCCGTCACATACTTTAAATGTCCGGCCGGACAACAGATCGGTGCATTCGTTCATGCAGGTATTGAATGGTACGCTGATTACAGCAGGATTATCGTCGTTATTGGCTGCAGTGATAATATCCCCGGCCCCGGACAGACGGGCAAATGCATACTGGCGGTTGGTCAGAAGCAGCTCTTTGTATTCTCCTCCGTGAAGCGCCGGTTCTTCCAGATGAATCCGGCCCAGACGGCTGATAAACTCAGTCAGTCCGCAGAAACGGCTGCCGGCCGAAGCAATATCGATTGCAGGCCGCAGTTCATCGTCGGAATGCGGCGTTCTGCGCCCTTCTAATCCCCATTCTCCGCCATAGTAAAGGGAGGGGATCCCGGGAAGTGAAAACAGGAGCGCATATAGGGGCTTCAGGTGTGATTTATTAAGCAGTTTGCTGGCAATTCTGTCCTCGTCGTGATTATCGGCAAAGGTATAGAGCTTTTTCCCTACGGCTTCCAGCCTGCGGACATTGTGGGCCAGCTCAAAATAGTTGTGATCATTATGGGCGGAGTAGATGCTCTTGTGCATCTCATAATTTGTCACGGAATGGAGCATCTCATCATTCACCCAGCGGGAATACTCACCGTGAATAACCTCCCCCATCAGCCAGAAAGCAGGCTTCACCGTGTCTGTGAGCCGTCTCAGCTCTTTCATAAACTGGAAATCGAGAACATTGGCGCAGTCCAGACGGATCCCGTCGATATCAAACTCCCGGACCCAGAACCGGACCGTATCCAGAAGATAGTTCTTAACCTCCTGATTATATAAGTTCAGGCAGGGAAGCTCCCAGATGCCGTGCCATGACTCATAGCCGAAGGGATCTCCCATCGGGCTGTTCCGGCCAAAATCGACGCCTCTGTACCAGTTCCGGTACGGTGAAGATTCCCGGTTCTCACAAATGTCACGGAAAGCGAAGAAATCACGTCCGGTATGGTTAAATACCCCGTCAACGACAACACGGATTTCCTGTTCATGGCAGAGTCTGACAAAAGTTCTGAAATCATCGTTTGTTCCCAAACGCCGGTCCACCAGCTTATAATCCCTTGTATCGTAGCCGTGAGTCGAGGACTCAAACAGCGGGCCGATGTAAACGGCGCTGCAGTTCAGGCTTTTGATATGGGGAATCCACAGGTTCAGTTCCCCGAAACGGCTTTCGGCCTCTGTCTCAATATTCTGTTTCGGCGCGCCGGTCATACCCAGAGGGTACATGTGATAAAAGACGGCCTTTTCATACCAGGTTTTATTATTATGTGCCATGCTTGTCCTCCCCCGGCAGCACGCGCTATGCGTATAAATCAGTTCAAACTGTAATTTGTCTCCTGCTCTTTAATGCTCCGGAGAAGGAATTGATAGCGAAGCTGCGCAGCTTTTAATTCATAAATATAACAGTCGATCAATGTGGGATCCACGACCTGTTCAAAACGGTTGATGGCGGTGTCGATGGTTCCCATGGCCTTTTTAAGCTCTTCCAGAAGTTCCGGATCCAGCCTGCGGGCCTGTATGCCGCGTTTTGTATGCCTTGTAGATTTCATGGTTTTCACTCCTGTAAATTGTAATCACAATATTGCGCTTTTCCGTAACCGTTCTTACTGTCCGAACTGTTGCGTTTTCTGTGCAGTTTATGGATGCTGTAATTAGTATATACAGGAATGGTAAGATTATGCATAACCGTTCGGTTATTCATAACTGTTCATGCCGTCTGAAACGTTACGGTTATTTAAAGCGCCGGAGTACGGTTCCCCGGCTTTTTTATATGTATCCATGCCCAGGAATGACTGGAGCTCGGTGCCCAGCCTGGTAAGCTGCCGGGTGCTCTGGCCGATGGTCAGGTAGTAGTAATTGCAGGTGCCTTCACGGCGGATGGAGATGAGTCCGGCGTCTTTTAATAATTTCAGGTGGTGGGAGACTGCGGGCCGGGACAGGTTTGTTTTATCGGTGATTTCCCGTACATTTAAACCGTGCCGGCTGAGATTTTCAGATGAAAAATCACCGTCGCATGTCCGGTAGGCTGCATCGGTCAAAGATTCGATGATGGACAGCCTGATTTCATCGCCTAGTGCAATGAAGAGGGGCATACATTCGTGAAATAAATTTTTCAGTTCAGAGATGTCAGGCAACCGTTCTCCCTCCTTTGGTTTAAAAATTTAAACTATTATTATTTTATCATTTTTGCTGTTTTCAGTCAATGTAAAGACAGCAGGGGAGCGGGGAATAAATGAATAAAAAATAAGCGTCTTTTTTGGTGAAAATTTTTGTAAAAGGGAGTTGACTTTTCAGGAGAAAGTGTTCATAATAAAGAAACATTCTAACTGTATCACAGTTCGATTTATCTTATTTCTTGATTCATGAATCTGGTTTTATTATTCGTTTATTTTCCAGCAGTACTATTCAGTTGCCGTCAAGTTACTGTTCACAGGTTGTATTCCGCGAGGTGTTTTGGTGCGTTTTTTGCAGTTTGCTCTGCTTATTTAGTTATGCCTGTAACCGGAATGATTCAATTTAGGAAAGGGGAGGTTGTTTGGAAAAATTCTTTTTGCTGTCCTTTTTGACAGGCTCGGCTCTCTGCGATTTTAGAAAAGGAAGAGTGCCCAATGTTCTGATACTTTTCGGCACGGCGGCTTTCGGCATAGCCGGTTTTATTCGGGGGCCGTCGCCAGGGGACGGGAGCGGAGCAGTTTTTACCGTCATAGCCTTGTTTTTTATCCGTACTTTTTTTACAGTAATTATTTTTTTCCCTCTTTTTCTGTTCAGGATGATGGGAGCCGGAGATATCAAAGTGATGGCTGTCATTGCCGGATATATGGGGATGGACAGAGGGGTTGAGATTATTTTCTATGGTCTGGCGGCTGCGGCCGTGTGGTCTTTATTCTATATGCTGAAGCAGCATATTCTTGCAGAACGTATCAAATATTTCCTGAATTATATTAAACATTTGTTTCAGTCGGAGCAGATTCTTCCCTATTACCCGCCAGGAGGGCCGGATGGGATGAAATTTCGCCTGGTTCCTTTTTTGTGGGGCGGTTTTTGTGTCTGGCTGGCAATATACGGAGGTGCTTTATGAGACATATCATGGCGATATACGATGTCGATCCGCTCTATGCGGCCAGATTTGCGGATGTGGTGAACCAGACGGAGAAGATTCCGTTCGACGTGCTTGCATTTTCCTCCTTTGACAAGTTAAAGAAATTTGCAAAGGAGAATCCTGTGGAGCTGCTGTTGATCAGCAGCGCGGTCAGCCGGGAGGAGGCGGAGGAACTGGGGGCGGGTAAAGTGATGTGCCTGGCGGACGGAGAGACTTTACAGGCTGATATGGAGTATCCGAGCATCTATAAGTACCAGTCCAGCGGTAATATCATTCGTGAAGTGATGGCCTGCTACTGTGAGAAGTCGGCGGAGGCGGTTCCGGGCACCGCCATGCGGGCGGCGGCAAAGATACTGGGAGTCTATTCACCGGTAGGCAGATGCCTTAAAACGTCACTGGCAATCACAATGGGACAGCTGCTCGCACAGGAAAGCCGTACCCTTTACCTGAATCTGGAGGAGTGTTCCGGCCTTTCGATACTTACGAAGACGGAATATAAAGAGGATTTAGCGGATCTTCTGTACTTTTTCAGTCAGGGCAATTATAACCTGCTGCGCCTGAACAGCGTCGTGCATTCCCTGGATGCCCTTGATTATGTGCCGCCTGTCCGTTACCCGGAGGATTTGGCGGATACGGATGCGGGGCAGGTGGAAGGTCTGATTGAAACGATAGCCGGTGAGGGCGGATATGAAAACGTAATTCTGGATATCGGCAGCCATGGGAAATTTGTTTATGGGCTGATGAAACTCTGTTCCGTAATTTATATGCCGGTAAAGGAGGACAGCGTTTCACTGGCGAAGCTTGAAGAATTCGAACGGTATCTCGATGTTTCGGGAAACGGGGCGCTGAGGGAGAAAATTAAGAAGCTGAAGCTGCCATATCACAGCAGCTTTGGGAGAAGGGAGAATTATCTTGAGCAGCTCTTGTGGGGAGAGCTGGGGGATTATGTGAGACAGCTTCTGAGGGGAGGTAGAAGGCCATAAACGGGATACCGGCCCTGGCGGAAGAAAAGGAGAGAAAAGACAGGCTGAAAGCAGGGCTTCTGAGAGAGCTGGAAGGGCGGATGCAGCTCGAGGATGAAGAGCTTCAGGAGATGATTGACGCTGCGGTGGCCGGTGAGGCGGAGCGGTCCTACCTGCCGCTCAAGTCCAGGCTCCGGCTGAAAAAAGAATTGTTTGACTCCTTCAGGCGTCTGGACATCCTGCAGGAGCTGGTGGACGATCCTGATATAACTGAAATCATGGTAAATGGAAAAGATCATATATTTATTGAAAAGAAGGGACGGTTAAGCCGATGGGACAAAGCTTTTGATTCGGCAGAGCAGCTTGAAGATTTGATTCAACAGATTGTGAGCCGGGTAAACAGGACCGTCAATCTGTCATCCCCGATTGCGGACGCCAGGCTGGAGGACGGTTCCAGAGTACATGTGGTTCTGGCCCCCGTAGCTGTCGACGGGCCTGTTCTGACAATCAGAAAATTTCCGGAGCCTGTTACGATGGACAAGCTGATACGGCTGGGAAGTATCAGCAGGGAGGCTGCGGTTTTTCTGAGAACGGCCGTCAGGGCCGGGTATAACATTTTTGTCAGCGGCGGCACGGGTTCGGGAAAAACGACATTTTTAAATGCTTTGTCTGAATTTATTCCGGAGGATGAGAGGGTCATCACGATTGAGGATTCGGCCGAGCTCCAGATCCGTCATGTACCTAATCTGGTGCGGTTGGAGACGAGAGTCGAAAACCGGGACGGCAGCAGGGAGATATCCATGCGGGATTTAATCAGGGCGAGTCTCAGAATGAGACCGGACCGGATTCTGGTGGGGGAGGTAAGAGGGGCGGAGGCCCTGGAGATGCTCCAGGCCATGAATACAGGCCATGACGGTTCCGTTTCCACCGGGCACGGTAACAGTCCGAGGGATATGGTAACACGCCTTGAGACGATGGTGCTGATGGCGGCGGACCTGCCGCTGGCAGCCGTTAGAAACCAGATTGCATCGGCGCTGGAATTAATGGTGCATTTGGGCAGAATGCGGGATAAGAGCAGAAAGGTACTTGAGATAGCGGAGGTGATTGGATGTGAGAACGGAGAGGTCAGGCTGGAGCCGCTTTTTACCTTCCGTGAGAAGCAGGCAAGAGACAGACAATGGGTCGAAGGATCTTTGGAAAAGGTCGGGGAGCTTCGAAACAGGGAAAAGCTGCGGGCAGGAGGGTTTGAGAGCTGAACGGACCGGTATACGGGCCGGACAGGAGGATTACGGCAGATACCGCCTTTCAGGAAGGGAGTGGCTTTTGTATCTGGCGGAGGGAGCCATGTTCTGTGCAGCCACGGCATACGTGTTCTACCGGAGCTTTACGGCATTTCTGCTGTTCCTTCCGGTGGGTTTCCTGTATCCTCTGGCAAAGAAAAAAGAACTTGCATTGCAGAGGCAGGAGGAACTGAGGCGTCAGTTTAAGGAAGCGGTGCTGATTTTGTCTTCATCGCTTGGGGCGGGGTATTCGGTTGAGAATGCTTTTGCAGGCAGTCTTCGCGAGCTGGAGGAGCTTTACGGCCGGGAGGGAATGATAACAAAGGAATTTTCCTATATAGCCCATCAGCTGAGGATGAACAGGACGGTGGAGACGCTGCTGGCAGAGTTTGCGGACAGAAGCGGGCTGGAGGAAATCAAAAATTTTTCCGATATCTTTGCTGTTTCAAAGCGGAGCAGAGGTGAACTGGTATCGGTAGTCAATCATACGGTTCATGTGATTAGTGACAGACTTCAGGTCAGGGAGGAAATTTTGACGATGACGGCTGAAAAGCAGTTTGAACAGAAGATTATGAATCTGGTGCCATACTGTATTGTCATTTATATTGAATTTTCATCTCCCGGTTTTTTCCGGCAGATGTACGGCACGGCTGCCGGAAGAGTGGTTATGACAGGGTGTCTTTTGATTTATTGTGCATCGTGTTTCCTTTCGTTTAAAATACTGGATATTGAATTGTAAAAAGAGGATGAAAACACAGAAAGATGAAACAGAATAAATTTATAGTGAAAAGAGTAAATGCAAAAAGGAGAGAATATGGGATGAGGTGGTTTCTTGAAACTGGACAAAAGACAGGTTATCTGTGTGAGTTTGGGGATAATTCTGGCGCTGGCCGTTACCTTTGTGGAAAAACAGGACACAGTCCTGACAAAAGGGAATGGGCTCGAAAGGAATACATATGGTCAGGGCGAAACACAGCAGGAGATTCTCGTGGAAGGGCTGCTTGCCAAAAAAGTGCCTTTGGCTGTCAGGATTGGCGAACGCCGGTATACAAAGGAGCAGGCGGCAGATGCAATTCATATGGCGGCAGAAGAATTATCCGCTCAAATTGCAGGCGGTAATGAATCGCTGGAACAGGTGCAGAGCAGGCTGGAGCTTGTCACCTGGCTTGACAAGTACGGGATATCGGTCCGGTGGCAGCCTGATGACACGGAGCTGATCAGCGCTTCGGGAGAAGTATTTAACAGCGGATGTCCGGAGAGCGGCAGAGAGACATTTCTGACTGCCACATTAAAAGCAGGAGAATATGCAGAGGATTATATATACCGGGTAAACGTTCTCCCGCCGGGCAGGACGCAGGAGGAAAAAGAACTTGCGGCTTTTGAGAACTTTCTCATGGAAAAGGAGGAGGAACAGAAGTATTCGGAGGTGTTCATCTTACCGGAAGAATTTGAAGGGAAAACACTTACTTACAGCGCAGACCGGGGGCGCAGCAGCCTGATGTTCCCTCTGTTGGGGATCCTGGCGGCAATTCTTCTGCCGCTTAAAGACAGGCAGAGGGAACGGGAGGCAAAGAAAAAGCGGGAATGTCAGATGATGATGGACTATTCAGAGATATTGTCAAGACTGGTAGTCTTTCTGGGCGCCGGACTGCCGGTCAGGAAAGCGTGGGCAAAGATCGTGGAGGATTACCGCCGGACAGAGGAAAAAGCCGGGAAACGTGCGGCTTATGAAGAGATGGCGGCAGCCTATTATCTGATGCAGAGGGGAGTGCCGGAGATTCGGGCATACTCCGAGTTTGGTAACAGGTGCAGGGTTCTTCCTTACAGAAAACTTGCTGGAATATTGGAACAGAACGTAAAGAATGGTTCAAAAAGCCTGACTCCGGTACTGGAGGCTGAGATGGAAGCCGCCTTTGAACAGCGCAAGAACCTGGCCAGACGTCTCGGTGAGGAAGCCTCGACAAAGCTTTTGCTGCCTTTATTCATGATGCTGCTGATTGTTATGGTAATGATAACGGTTCCGGCCTTTTTGGCCTTTGGAATCTGAATTGAGGAAAGGAGACTGTGTATGTGGTTAAAAAAGGAAATTATCGCATTTTGGAACGATGAGGAGGGGGTTACAGTTATCGAAATCGTGCTTATACTCGTCGTGGTAATTGGACTAGTGTTGATTTTCAAGTCACAGATTAATACGCTGTTAAATAACATTTTCAAGCAAATTAACAGTAAATCGAAGGAAGTCTATTAGGAGGAAGGTGATGCGGAAAAATCTGATGGGTGAAGCGGATGCAAGTATTACAGTTTTTTTAAGCCTGATTCTAACCTGCATCTGCGCCCTCATGGGAGGCCTCTTTGAATCCGTCAGAACAGCCGGAAGCGGGTGGTATATGCAGATGGCTCTCGATTCCTCGCTGGATTCCCTGATGAGTAAGTATCACCGGGATGTATGGGAACAGTATAGAATATTTGCGCTGGAATTTGATGAGAGCGGCGGACTGGCTGCGGAGATGGAGCCTTATCTGGACAGTTATTTCAGAGATGCCCCGTTTTATCTGGTCACAGACAGGAATCTGACTGTTTCATCTCCTGTTTTGATTACGGACGGCGGCGGCCGGTGGTTTGAGAAAGAAATCCTGGACTATATGAAAAAAGGGATTTGGAATGTGGAATATGATGCCGGTATTTTAAAGGAAACGATGGACGGGATAAAGGAAGCGGAAAGCTTTGGCGCCATTGCGGAACAATACCAGGAATGCGGCAGACAGCTTCTGAAGCTGGAAGAAAGCATCGAGAATATTGGTGAAAGCCTGGAACGGCAGAAAAATTACATGGAGGCCGGGAACCGGCAGCTGAGTAACGGCAACGGCACAGGATTTATAAAAACAGCAGAAAAATTGAATAAGGAACTGGAGCGGATTCCTCTGCTGGTCCGGGAATATGAAGAGAAAGCGGAGGAACTGAGCAGGGAGATCCGGATGGCGGAATCCGGTGCGGCAAAGAAACAGGGGGATTTGAAGCCCCCAAACTGGGAGCTGCTCTCGGAGGAGATGGAGAGCTACCGCTCCTATACAGATAAAGAAGGCAGCCGGCATAGGGAGGTAAAGCAGACAGAAGTAACGGCAGAACGGAATAAAGCGGTCGTTGAGGATGCGATCCGGCAGTCAGTGGAAGTACAGGAGTATATTGATTCATGGGAACCGGACGACGAGGATGACGAGCTGGACGAAAAGCGCCTGTGGAGGAGGGTGCTGTCAGTTACAGGAAAGTTTACGTACGACTCACGGTTTGCCGGGACAGGAAAAAAGGACAGAAAAAAGCGAAAGGTTCTTGAATCATTAAGCCGCCTGGCCGGAAGCGATCTGCTGTCCATAGTCGTGCCGGAAGGGAAAAAAGTTTCGCCGGACAGAATTGATAAGCAGCAGTTTCCCTCTGTTACAGAAATGTCTGTTACGGAAATGCCGGGATTTACCGGATATAATGGAGGGGCGGGCAATTTTCTGCCGGAAACCGCATTACTTCATGAATACGCCGCCGGTTTTTATACGAACTTCCTGTCGGAAGAAGAACGTCACGTCAAATATGAACAGGAGTATCTCCTGTCCGGTTCCGCTTCAGACAGGGAGAACCTGAAAAATACAGTGAATCAAATCATAGCAATCAGGGAGGCCATGAATCTGATGTCACTGCTTAAGGATCCGGAAAAACGCCGGGAGGCGGAACTTTTGGCGGCTGCAATAACAGGAGCTTCGGGCATTGCGCCCCTGGTGTCGGTGACTACTTTTTTTATCCTGACGGTATGGGCCCTGGCGGAGTCGGTTGAAGATGTGAAAGCACTTTTGGAAGGAGGAAAGGTACCGTTTCTGAAGCAGGGAAGAGAGTGGAGGGTATCCCTGACGGGTTTGGCAGAATCAGGAACAGCGCTGTTTAGGGAGCTTGGAGTATCCGGGAATGAAGGGGAAGGGCTGGATTACCAGTCCTATCTGAAACTGCTGTTTTGGCTTTCCGGTCTTCCGAAAAAGGAGTACCGAATGATGGATATGATTCAGAAAAACATAAGAACCGGCCAGCCATCGTTTCTTATGAGAAAATGCGCATACAGGCTGGAGGCGGAATACAAAGGCCGGGGAACAGTGATACCAATTTCCAAAAAAGCAGTTAAAGCATATTAAGCAGGAACAGGCAGTAGCCGGCTGCGTCCGGGGCAGAATACAATGCCCTTATTCAGAAAACAGGAAGTTAAAAATGTGCCTCTCCAAGTACATCGCAAGTCTCCAATTATATCTATTTCAAATGCAAAAAATATAGATTTTCAAGCAAAATTTTTCTTATAAATTTAAGATAGATTCAGCCTGATTCTGAATAAGGGTGTTGTATCCTGTCCCGGGCGGAGTTTTTACTTCTTATTCTGCAGCAATAGCCGGGAGGAAGAATATACAAATAGATTTTATTATTGGGAAGGGGGAAATTGGGCTGGGCAGAGGCGAAACAAGAAGGGGATTATTAGAGGCCAGCCTGACGCTTGAAGCATCATTGAGCCTGACGGTATTTATATTCGCCGTTATAATTCTGGCAATGCCGATGGAAATGCTGGATACACAGAGGAAAATACAAACAGTGCTGGAAACGACGGCCAGAGAGCTGAGCCAGTATGCGTACATATTTTACAGACGGACAGAAGGAGAAGAACTCCGTGATACGGCTGGAACGGATTCGCTTGTGACGGCAGAGCTTTTTGCCGAAGGCGCGGTACGGGCATTTCTGGAGGTGAAAATCAGGGAAGCGGCCGGGCCGGGGAGAATCAGCGGACTGGATCTTTCAGGTACGGAAATTATGAAAAATGGGGAGGAGATTTATCTCCGGGCGAAATACAGACTCATGCTGCCGTTTCGGGTGTTTGTCCTGGACAGTGTGCCGGCGGCTTCCGTAAGCTTTAAACGAGGATGGATCGGGAGCGAGGGGGGACGCAATTCACAGGGGGGAGCGGAGGCAGACAAATCAGAAAGAATGGTTTTTATCGGAAGGACAGGAACCAGATATCATTTGTCACCGGATTGCCACTACATATCTAACGATATTTCGTCATTAGATTATGACACGGTAAAAGATAAACTCAGCAGCAGCCAAAGCCATTACAAGCCCTGCAGTATCTGTGGAAGCGCGGCAGTGAGCGGAACGACCGTGTACATTATGCCAAATGGTAAATATTTTCACAGTAGACCGGACTGTACCTCCATCGCATATTATGTAAAGAAAGTACCGTTGTCTGAGGTGGAGCATCTGGGAGCATGCTCTTATTGTGGTACTTTTCATACCCCGCCGCAGGCCAGCGGACGGGTGGGTGATTGTGCATATGAGTCTTTCGTCCCGGGGGAAGATTGTCGTGGTTTGGGGCTGCGGGAGAAGATACAGTCTGCGGAGCACACTCCCGCTCTGTGAAATGCATTGCTGTTACAAATAAAGGGGGATAAAGAATGGAACTGGTATATAGTATTTTCTTACTCTTATCAGCCTGGTACGATCTCAGGACGGCAAAAATACCGATATGGCTGCTTGTCTTGTTTGGGATAACCGGAGCGCTGGGGCTGTTGACCGGAGCATGGCAGGAATATTCCGGGGTGTTAGCTGCCTTTTTGCCTGGGATATTTCTGCTTCTTGTGACAATCTGTACCGGAGGTGCGGCAGGTGCGGGCGACGGCTGTTTTTTTATTGTGTCAGCCTGTTATCTTGGCTCTTACGGAACTATCGTGCTTTTTCTATGCGGCCTTTTTTTCTGCGGGACGTGCAGTCTGGGGATGGCAGCATGGGGATTTATTCATGGTATTAATGCAGGAAAAATGCGCCTGCCGTTTTTACCATTCATTATACCGGCCTGGTTCTGGCTGTTGTTCGTAAGTACAGGAAAATGATTGGAATATAGTAAATTTGGGAGGTATCACCGATGGCAAAAAGCGTGACAGAGTATAGGGAGATTGGAAAGAAAAGAGACGGAGGAAGACTGGATGCCAGCTTTACGGTAGAGGCCGCGCTTGTGATGTCCGCGCTGTTTTTGTTTATAGCGTCCCTGATCACAGGGGTATTCGACATACATGCGCGTGTGGCAGGAAATATGGTTTTGCAGGAGGCGCTGGAATGTGGCACCCGTTTGGAGGAGGGACAGACACTGTCTGAAATGGAGAGCAATGCACAGCAGGATTACCGGGGATATTTCTGGTGCGGAGGAGGAAATATTTCATTGAAGGAAAAGGGAAACAGAATCTCAGGAACTGCGAAAATGAAAACAGAAACAGATATATCGGTAAAAAAGTTTGATCCGGAAAATTTTCTCCGGCTGCTTAGGGCTGCCGGAATTTAAACGGGGGATAGACAAGTGGAAGTTCGTTATAAAAGAGAGGTTAACCACAATTATATGATATTGGATGCCCCTTCTGAGGGAGGGGGATATGAATGCAGGATGCTTGCATCTAATACAATAGAGGGGCTGCTCAGATTCCGTGTGAGGCAGTATGAGGATAAACGGGAATTCTATTATGAAATTACATCCAGACAGCCGCTGAACCGGCTTCTGGAGCAGAGAAAGATAAATGGAGGAGAAATCCGCTCCATTCTGCTGAGCCTCTCCCGGGTTCTTTCAAAAATCGAGGAGTATCTGCTGAAAGAGGAGCAGATACTCCTCGAACCGGAATTTATATATATAGATCCGGACAGGTTTACCGTTTCGCTCTGTCTTTTGCCCGGCTATTCCTGCGATTTCCCGGCAGCCCTATCAGAACTGCTTCGGTTTCTTCTGGAAAAAATCAACCACAAGGACAGGGAAGGCGTTGTCATGGCCTATAACCTGTATCACGAGAGTCTGCGCGAGAATTATGGGATGTCAGATCTCTTGAGGCATTTGAGAGAAACGGAAGATGTAATTTTCAAACGCAGGGATGGCAGCAGGGATGAAAGCAGGGAACAGCATAAAACGGAAGATGAGTTCAGGACATACATACCAGAAGAAAACAAGGCAATTGATAGTATTGGCAGCGTACGGCCAATATATGAACACGTCGGGAAAGAGGATTTAAAAGAACATTTCACAGAAGAAAAATATACCGGCAGGATAAAAGCTGCTGCAGCAACCGCTAAAATCACCAAAACACTTCAGTGTTTTCTTATGTTCCTGGCAATGGAAGGGGGAATATGGTATTTTACCGGCCGGGAGGGTATATCAAGGTATGGTCTTCCGGCGGCGGTGGCGGCCGGAGCGGCAGCGGCGGTAAGATTGCTGCAACTCCGAATGAGCGGCGGTAAAAAATATAAAAAGGAACCCGCTGCCGGCCCGGTGGATATTACTGCTGCACCTGAATTTAAGTATGGCAAAACGGAAAATGTATTGAATCCTGTTATAAAAGAGGAATCATGGCGTTTTCAGCCCGAAAGTGTGACGGAATACCGGCAGAGGAAGGCAGAGGAGGATCGGCAGGAAGAACTGCATGCGCAGGAGAATGGAACAGCCCTGCTGACGCAGGATGAAGATAAGAACCGATTCCCGTTATTTGAAAGCATTAACCGGGAAGAAGAAAATATTGAGATTACTTATGTTCCGTTTGTTATCGGTAAGCATCCGGAACTGGCAGATTTCTGCATCCGGCATCCTACGGTCAGCCGTCTTCATCTGCGGGTAGATAAGAGAGAGGGGGTATATATTATTACTGATTTAAACTCAACGAACGGTACCAGTGTAGGTGGATATAAGCTGCAGGCTAATGAGACGGTTAGTATCCAAAATAGGGATGTGATCACGGTTGCAGATTTAAAATACTATTTTATAGAAACGTATGAGGGGTAAAATATGTAACCAAAAACATAAAAAAGATGTAGAAAAATGTCGATTTACATCAATGTAGTGTTTTTGCAAAATTCCATAGAATATCGTTAATTGCTGTGCTATAATAGTGCCATTGAAGGATGTGCGATATGGGAAATCATGGTAAAAAGGCATATGTAAACGGTGCTATTATAGCTGTTAATATAATCTATTTTCTTTTTCTGGAAATTACAGGATCCTCATTAAATACAGGATTTATGGTTAAACGGGGCGCCATGTATGCGCCTCTTATATTGCAGTACGGTGAGTATTACAGACTGCTCACTTCTGTTTTCATGCATTTTGGAATTGGACATCTGATCAATAATATGCTAGTATTATTTGTTCTGGGAGATAATCTGGAACGGGCACTTGGAAAGGTAAAATATCTGATTTTTTACCTGCTATGCGGTATAGGTGCAAATATTATATCTTTGGCTGTAAACATGGGGAGAGGGTACTATGTTGTTTCGGCCGGAGCTTCAGGCGCAATATTTGGTGTTGTAGGCGGACTCGTGTATGCGGTGGCAGTAAACCGTGGCCGGCTGGAAGATCTGAGTACACAACAGCTAATGATACTTGTGGCCGTAACTCTGTATCACGGGTTTACGAGCACAGGAGTCGATAATGCTGCGCATGTGGGCGGCCTGCTAATTGGTATTTTTCTGGGGATGATTTTTTATAGAAAACCCGGTAAAAATAAAAGATGCATATATAATGCAGAAAATAAGGAGTGGTGAAAATGACAGATAGTAATTGCATTTTTTGCAAAATTGCAGGAGGGGAAATACCATCGGCCACGGTATATGAGGATTCAGAATTTCGGGTAATTCTGGATTTGGGTCCGGCATCCAGGGGACACGCTCTGATACTGCCAAAGGAACACTTTAAAGATCTCTGTGAACTGGATGAACAGGTCGCAGCAAAGGTGCTTCCGCTGGCAGGCAAAATCGGTGCGGCGATGAAACAGGCTCTGGGATGCGCTGGATTTAATGTGGTACAGAATAACGGGGAGACAGCAGGACAGACAGTTTTTCATTTTCATGTACATATCATTCCAAGATACGAGGGCGGACCAGCCATGGTTACGTGGGAGCCGGGGAAGGCTGATTCGGCTGAATTCGCAGAAATCAGCAGCAGCATAAAAGAAGTATTACAATCATAGGAGAAATGTATGCGGCAGGAAGAACGCAGGCTTTTAAAGGAATTATACGAAGACTACTCCGTTCCGCTCAAAAGGTTTGCCGCCAGTATAGGCGTACACTATGATGACATTGAAGATATAGTGCATGATACGATCATGGGATATTATGAACGCTATCCGATGGATTGGGATGCAAAACTGAAGACAACCATACTAATTAAGATATTGTATAGCAGATGGAGAGACAGCATCAGGAAGAATTCTCGCTGCGTAGCGAGTATTGATGATCAGGATGAAGAATTCCTGCTCATGACGAAGCTGCTGGGGACGGACACATTAACCTGCATTATGGATAATGAACTATATCGTGAGATATGGAAACTTGTCAATGGTATGAAGAAGGACTGGCGTGATGTTATAATTCTGAGGATAATACAGGAATTATCGACAGAGGAGACGTGTGAGATACTGAAAATACCGGGAACAGTCTGTCGTTCCCGGTTATCAAGAGCCAGAAAAGAACTCCGCAAAAGAATTATTGAAGCCGGATTACTTGATGATTACCGTTAATCATTACAGCACTCATTAATCAGCTCAATGATGGTAGATACTGCGTTGTTCAAGTGGCTTTCTGCCATTTTATCAATGAATGCCCGGCGGTTTTTATGGGTCTCATTGATTGCCTGCAGGAGAGATTCACCTGTAAGGGCCTCTTCTTCGAGAACAGCGCTGAATCCCTGTTTTGCGAAAGAGTTGGCGTTCAGGATCTGGTCTCCACGGCTGGCGGCGGCAGAAAGAGGAATCAGAATATTGGGTTTTCTGAGAGCCAGAATCTCACATATGGAATTGGCTCCCGCTCTGGACAGGACCAGATCGGCGGCAGCGAACAGATGCCGGAGAGGTTTATCCACATATTCATACTGAACATAGCCTTCCATACCAATCAGGCTTTCGTCCAGATTACCTTTGCCACAGATATGTATAATCTGGAAATTCTTTAACAGTTCAGGAAGAATACTGCGAACGGCCTGATTGACAGTTACCGAGCCAAGGCTGCCACCGATTACAAGAATGACGGGAAGGCCGGCAGAAAGATGGGTATATTGCAATCCAGCCAGACGATCGCCATTCAACAGCTCTTCCCGGATAGGGGAGCCGGTCAGAACGGCCTTGTCTTCAGGAAGATACTTCAAGGTTTCAGGGAAATTACAGCAAACTTTTTTAGCGATAGGGATACAAATCTTATTAGCCAGGCCGGGCGTCATATCAGATTCATGTATAATAACAGGGATCTTGTGGTGCCTGGCGGCTAATACGACAGGGACGGCGACAAAACCGCCCTTAGAAAATACGACATCCGGTTTGTATTTTTTCATAATTTTCAGAGCCTCTGCATAGCCTTTCAGGACTCTCAGAGGATCGGAGAAGTTTTTAATATCAAAATAGCGGCGGAGCTTTCCGGACGAGATACCGTCGTAGGGAATACCTGTCTCCTCGATCAGGCGGCGCTCGATTCCATTATAGGAACCGATATAGCGGATTTCAAATTCTTCTTTTTGAAGAGAAGGGAGAAGCGCAAGATTAGGGGTGACGTGGCCGGCGGTACCGCCTCCGGTCAGAATGATTTTTTTCATAAAGGTTTCCTCCATAACTTAACTGTCCGGCAATTGCAATTCCCGGACAGCGGAATGCTGCCTGCGGCGGCAGCCGCAGAACGACTAGAATATTATACTATATGCACATGAAAAGGTATACTGCAAATCCAGTGCAATTAAACCCTTAGTTACAGTTCAGCCTTCGGCCAAACTGCAACAAATGATGCACAGAAACGGCAAAAGACAGCGAAAACACCTTGCGGAATACATCATGGCCGAACTGTTACGACCCTTAGACTCGATCGGCATAACATTTCATGTTATCTGAATTGTTACCAGTCAGTTCATGCATCTCAGTATAATGGTATCCTAAACTAACATTTATATTAGTATAGTAACTTAAATGACAAAAAGTCAAGCCCAAAGCGGAGGAATGTAGGGAAAAGGATGACAGTTCAGCCTTCGGCCAAACTGCAACAAATGATGCACAGAAACGGCAAGAAACAGCGAAAACACCTCGCGTAATACATCTCGGTTGAACTGTTACGGAAAAGGTTGCCATTCAGCCTCTAAAATACCGGGAAGATGATAACAATAAAAACAGAATAAAATTCCATGATTAAAAAATGTATGAATATACAGGAGGGAAACAGTGGACAAGGATCGGGACAGGCATAAAACAGAATATGATTTGGATCAGCTTCTGAAAGAGTCTTTTAGGATGGATGATAAATCACTCCTTGAACGATTTCAGCGTGCACAGACTGAGATTGACGACAGTCAGATTCCTCCGGAACCGGAAGATGGTTTTGAACGGCTGTTGGACAAAATTGAAGAGAAAGGCATTGAGCCCCAATATATCCGCGACAGAGAAACGGAGAGCAGGAGTGGAAAGAGACGCCGGCTCAAACCAATGCTTAAGGTTGCTCTGGTAGCGGCTGTTGTTGTGGGCGTAATGATGGCAACGACACTTACGGTTGGGGCTAAGAAGTATTTTACTTATAGGAAGACGGTTAAACCAAGTATCAGGAATGCCGTAGTTTTGGATAATGATAGGAACAAAGAAGACTATGGAGAGCTAGAAGTAGCTTATGAAGAAATAAAGAAAACATTAGGAATTGATGCAATACGGTTAGATCAAATTCCTCCAGAGCTGGTATATAAAGACACTGTAATCTCAGGTGATACTGCAACAATGTTATTTAAGTATGGTAATAGTAACTTTAATGTAATACAGCAAATTAGAAGTGTTGGTAATTCATCAGGTATTACTTCGGATAGAAATAATCAGAATAAGGAAGAGGTATATAATAGATGGCTTAATCAGAATATAGAAATACAAACGGCAACTATAGAAGACCAAAAAATAGAATATAGTGCGGAAATTATTTTAGATAATTCATATTATTACATATCATGTGTTATGGATAAAGCGGATTTTATTAATATAATAGAAAATCTATATATTGAAACTGGAGAGGGTGAAAATGGTTAAATTTTGGAAACGAACGATTTTAAGTATTTTAGCAATATTATTAATTAATTCGGTACCGGTTTATGCGTCAGAAGTTTTTTATTGGAATGGCATTGAAGTAATAGATGACGATGACGAGTCAATTATATTACCGGAAAATGTACGGTCTTCAAGAAGTGTAGTTAGAGGTAGTATCCTTTCAACAGGAATCGTTGATATATCTGACGGTGGTAAAGGAAAAGTTGAATTAACAATACAAACATTGGCCCATGTACCCTGTGATAAAATATGTAACGCATTGACGTTACAAGTATGGAATGAGTCTTTAAATGATTGGACACAGGTTACTCGTTTTGAATTCGAAGCTAAACATGAAGATAATCCAGACGAGGAATTAAATTATTTAATTAATGGAGTAGATGTTGAAAATCTCCCAAAAGGTATTTATAGGGCTCGTGGACTACATGCTGTTTATCTGGGAGATGACTATGAATCATTTGCTTCAAGGACAAATGGAATTCAGATATATAGATAATTATATAAGTCAATCCATTATAAGCTGTCGTACTAATGCGGCAGCTTTTTTATTGTTAGGGCAAGGCCCTGTTTTGAACATGGAGTTTTTCGTGTTCCGAAAAATGGAATGTTCAAAATAAAAAAACCACCTGCTATGCGGGTGGTGAAAGTTGCTTTAGCTTACAGTATAAAACCTCCCGTGATACAATAATGCTGGTTCGCCAACCGCATGAATGTACAAAGGAGGTTATCCATATGGATACAAATAGTTTATCACATACGAAATGGAATTGTAAGTACCATATTGTTTTTGCGCCAAAATTCAGACGTAAAGTAATTTACGGGCAACTCAAAAGAGATATTGCAAATATACTTAGCACATTATGCAAGAGAAAAGGAGTAAAAATAGTCGAAGCAGAAATGTGTTCAGATCATGTGCATATGTTAGTGGAAATTCCACCAAGCATCAGTGTTTCTTCGTTTGTAGGATACTTGAAAGGAAAGAGTACACTTATGATTTTTGAGAGACATGCAAATCTGAAATATAAATATGGGAATCGCCATTTTTGGTGTAGAGGATATTATGTAGATGGTGTGGGGAAGAATGCAAAAAAGATACAAGAGTATATTCAGAATCAGTTAAAAGAAGATTTAGAATATGACCAAATGACACTGAAGGAGTATATTGACCCGTTCACGGGTGAGCCAGTAAAGCAAAAGAAATAGAAAGAGCCCCCAAGGGCTCACTAGGTAAATGATGTTGCGGCTGGCGAACTATTCGATAGGTCTTTAGACCTCAGTGCCGGTAACAAGCCCTTATAGGGCAGAGCAAACCACCGGCTAAGCCGGTGGTGCTGATTCTGGCTTTAGCCAGTTGAAGGCATTGGAGTTTTTCGTGTTCCGAAAAATGAT
>ERZ791922.474-NODE-474-length-25498-cov-3.955587_pt1 | contig 25498 bp, 24 predicted proteins | sample MGYA00510134_ERZ791922 | MGnify/ENA primary metagenome ERZ791922 (study PRJEB30046, sample SAMN00792101) | human gut metagenome | study: EMG produced TPA metagenomics assembly of the A metagenome-wide association study of gut microbiota in type 2...
TTTATGAGTAAAAAATGTCAGGGATTTATAGATAATGGAAATAAGGTGTTTTATAAAGGTTATCCTGTCATTTTTATTTCTAAGCATCTTATGGGTGAGTATGAGAAAATTGATACAATTGAAGTTGAAACGGCAAATAAAATAGAAAGAATTGATATAGCTTTATTAGATGAGATTCAAATAAAAGATTATAAATTACAAAATGTTTATATAGGTGTTATGTCATCAAATCATTACGATTGTATTATTCATTCAAAAATACTAGGAGGAATGTTATGATATTACAATGGATTAAAAGAATATTTATACGTCATCAATCATTATTCTATATAGGAAGACATGATGTATTAAAAGCACCTTTAAAAGGAAAAGAAGAACAAGAAGCATTATTAAAATTACAGGACGGGGATTTAGAAGCAAGAGATTTATTAATTGAACATAATTTACGTTTAGTTGTATATGTTGCAAAAAGATATGATACTAATCAAAATGGTGGTATTGAAGATTTAATTAGTATTGGAACGATCGGTTTAGTAAAAGCCATCAATACTTTTAAAACTGATAAAAATATAAAATTAGCAACATATGCATCACGTTGTATTGAAAATGAAATATTAATGTTTTTAAGAAAGAATAATAAGTTAAGACATGAAATATCGCTTGATGAGCCATTGAATATTGATTATGATGGAAATGAATTATTGCTTTCAGATATTATTGGTACTGATAGTGATATTGTAAAAAATGAATTAGAACAAAGTGATCAACGTACAATGTTTTATGAAGCATTTAAAGATTTATCAAAACGTGAAAAAGAAATTTTAATGTTAAGATATGGTTTAATGAATTATGATGAATTAACTCAAAAAGATGTTGCTAAAATGATGGGAATTTCGCAATCATATATTTCTAGATTAGAAAAAAAGATTATTAAAAAATTAAGAAATAAACTAAATTATAATGAGATAAAATAGGTATAATTTTGTCATATTTGCTAAAAATAATGATGAAAGAAGGCAAATATGAATAATTATCAGATTATTATAAATGGTTATCATGAACCAAGAAAGAAGTTAACTACCAAAGAAACATATGCATTAATCGATGAATACCAAAAAACTAAAGATGAAAAAATAAAAGAAAAATTAGTCAATGATAATATCAAATTAGTTATTTCAATGACTAAACGATTTTATAATCGAAGTGATGGTTGTGAGGATTTGTTTCAAGTAGGAATGATTGGTTTAATCAAAGCAATAGAAAACTTTAATACTAGTTATGATTTAAAGTTTTCTACATATGCTGTTCCTTTAATTATTGGTGAGATGAAACGTTATTTAAGAGATAATCATCAAATTAAAATATCCCGTTCTTTAAAAGATATTGCTTATAAGATATTAAAGATAAAAGATGAATATTTAAATAAGTATCAAAGAGAACCAACAATTAAAGAATTAGCTAAAAAATTAGATGTTGATCAAAGTGTCATTATTGAAGCACTTTTATCAACTAATAGTGTTGCTTCTTTACAAGAAGAAGTAAAAAATAGTGATGGTAATAGTTTAAAGATGATTGATTCATTAAGTGATGAAAAAGCAGGTGTATTAAAGACTAATGAACGAATTGATTTATATGATGCTTTAAAATCATTAAGTCAAAAAGAACATGATGTGATAAAGCAAAGATATTTTGAAGGCTTGTCACAAAGTGAAATAGCTAAAGAATTATTTATTTCGCAAGCTCAAGTATCTAGAATTGAAAAAAAAGCTTTAAACAATCTACATAATTACCTGAAATAATCATATATATTAATGGTGATTTGATGAGATTTGTAAAATTACAATCAAAGGATGTTGTTAATGTTGTAGATGGATGTAAAATTGGCTTCATTAGTGATATTGAAATTGACTGGTGTTCTAGGTGTATTCAGGCAATTATTGTAGAGAAGTATAGTTTTTTTAAATTGTTTTGTTTTTTTAAAGAAACACCCTGTATTGTAATTCCAATTGAATGTGTTGTAAGTATAGGCGGTGATGTAATTCTAGTTACACTAGATGGATAAAAGACATTGCTGTCTTTTATTTTGTTTTTTTATGCTTTTATGATTAGTTTTTTTGTGTTATAATGGGCTAGTAATAAAATAAGGAGGAATGCTTCATGGGATACGGAGAAAAAGTAAAAAAGTGGTTTTTTGATGAAGAAGGCGATGATATTGAAGAATATGATGATGTAGAAATCGATACTGAACCAAAAACTAGTTTTTTTGAACAAGCAAAAAATGCAAAGACAAGTGAAGCTATTAGTAAATTGAATTCTAATAAAGATAGTCAGTTAATATTATTTGAACCTAGAGCATATGCTGAAACACAAGAGATTGCTAAATATTTAAAAAATAAACAAGCAGTAGTTATTAATTTACATCGTTTACAAAAAGAACAAGCTAAACGTGTTGTTGATTTTTTAAGTGGTGTTATTTATGCTATTGATGGAGATATACAAACAATTGGTCCAAAGATTTTCTTATGTGCACCTAAAAATATTAGTGTTTCAGGAAATATTGATGTGACGGATGAGGAATCTGTTGATAAATAAGTATTAGTAAAACTAATACTTTTTAATTATGTTTGAACATTTTAAAGGCGAAGAGGCTTTTGTTAAAAAGATTCTTGAGTTTAAAGATCAAGCATTAGATCGGCAAAGAATCGTTTTAACAAAGTTTTTAAATCCGTATCATCAATCTATTGTTCATAGTGTAATTGGTAAATCGGATGAATTGATTGTTTTAGAAAATGGCGGTTTTATTAATAGTGAAGCAAAAAGAATGATTATTGCACCAGCTTATTATCAAATTGAACAAGATGATTTTGAAATTGTTTTAGTTAAAATTACTTATGCTAAACCTTTTGGTAAATTAACGCATCGTGATATATTAGGAGCGTTAATGTCTTTAGGGGTTAAAAGAGAGTTGTTTGGGGATATTTATGAATATCATGATGTTTTTTATGTAGCAATGGATTTAAAGATATATGATTATGTGAAAAATAATCTTAATTTGATTAAACATAGTAAAGTTAAATTATCTTTATCTGATGAAAGTATTGAAATTACACACCAATATACTTGTAAAACTTTTATTGTTTCTTCATTTCGACTTGATAAAATAGTTAGTAGCATATATAATTTACCTCGAAGCAAGGCGGTTAATTATATTCGCTCAGGTTTTGTAAAAGTTAATCACAAAGAAGTTGAAGAAATAAGCTATTTATGTAATAATAGTGATATAATATCGCTTCGACGTTATGGGCGTGTTAAAATTGTCGATACAAAAAGAGTGACAAAACAGAATAATTACGTCATCGAAGGGTATTTTTATAAGTAAGGGGTGAAACGATGAGTGGGATAAAGAAACAATTTATGGGATATGATAAACAAACTGTTGATAATTTGATGATTGATTATGAAAATCAGATTAATAAATTAAAAAATCAGATTTCATCTTTAAATGATGAACTTGATCATCTTAAAGAACAAAATTCTTTGTTACAACATCGTGTCAACATTACTGAAAAAACCAATGAAGAAATAGCTCGTCTAGCTTTAAAAGAAGCAAGTGCTTTGATAGATAAAGCAAAACGTAATGCCAACATGATTTTAAAAGAATCATTAGATTATGTTCGTTCACTTTCAAGTGAAATGAATGATTTTAAAGATCAGGCAATTAAATTTCGTTCTTCGGTTCAAAAAATGTCACAAGATATTTTAGATACGATTGATAATTCAGAAGTTTTCAATCTAATTAACGAAGATGATGAAGAAGAGTAAATACAATGAAAGAGACTGTTTATAATAAGATGTTTATAGAGAGCTGATGGTCGGTGTAAATCAGTAACTATTATTATAATGAATCACTCTGGAGTAGCGCCTTGAAAATAGTAGAGGTGGCCGTTGATCGCGTTAAGATTTTAAGTGCGTATTGAAAAATACGAAATAAGGTGGTACCGCGAATATTCGTCCTTTGTTGGGACGTTTTTTATTTTATGGAGGTAAGAAGATGAATTACAAAGACACATTATTAATGCCAAAGACTGACTTTGAGATGCGAGGGAATCTTCCTAAAAAAGAACCAGGTTATGTAAGTCGCTGGCAAGAAGCAAACATGTATGAAAAAGTTATTAAACAAAATGAAGGTAAGGATAGTTTTGTTTTTCATGATGGTCCACCATATGCAAATGGAAATATGCATATGGGACATATGTTAAACAAAGTTATTAAAGATGTTATTTGTCGATACAATAATATGGAAGGTCGTTATACACCATTTATTCCAGGATGGGATACCCATGGACTTCCAATTGAAAATGCAATTCAAAAATTGGGTGTAAATCGTAAAGAAATGTCAACTGCGGCATTTAGAGAAAAATGCGATGCTTATGCTCATGAACAAGTAAATAAGCAAATGGAACAATTAATTAGAATGGGAACATTTGCTGATTATAAACATCCATATTTAACATTATTGCCTGAATTTGAAGCAAATCAAATTGATGTATTTGCAAAAATGGCAATGGATGGTTTGATTTTTAAAGGGTTAAAACCAGTTTATTGGTCACCATCAAGTGAATCAGCTTTAGCTGAAGCAGAAATTGAGTATCATGATATTAAAAGTCCAACTATTTTTGTTAAGTTCCAAGTAAAAGATGGTAAAGGTATTTTAGATAATGATACATATTTTGTTATCTGGACAACAACACCTTGGACAATTCCTGCTAACCTTGCAATTTGTTTAAATGAAACATATGACTATGCATTAGTTGAAACAAATAAAGGAAAATTGATTGTTTTAGAAGAATTAGTTGATTCATTGATGGAAAAATTTGAAATTGATGAATATCAAGTGATTAATCATTTCAAAGGAAAAGAATTAGAAATGATTACTTGTAAACATCCGTTATATGATCGTGAATCATTAGTTATTTTAGGTGATCATGTTACTGCTGAAGCAGGGACTGGATGCGTTCATACAGCACCTGGATTTGGGGCAGATGACTTTTATGTTGGTCAAAAATATGGTTTACCAGCATATTGTAATGTAGATGAACATGGTTGTATGATGAAAGACTGTGGTGAATGGTTAGAAGGGCAATATGTTGATGATGCCAATAAGACAGTAACAATGAAATTAGATGAGCTAGGAGTATTGTTGAAATTAGAATTTATTACTCACAGTTATCCTCATGATTGGCGTACTAAAAAACCAATTATCTTTAGAGCAACTGATCAATGGTTCTGCTCATTAGATAAAATTAGAGATAAATTATTAGCAGAAATCGATAGTGTTAATTGGTTAAATGAATGGGGTCATATTCGTATTTATAATATGATCAAAGAACGTGGTGACTGGTGTATTTCACGTCAAAGATCTTGGGGGGTACCAATTCCAATTATTTATTGTGAAGATGGAACGCCAATTATGGAAGAAAAAGTATTTAAACATATTTCTGATTTATTTAGAAAACATGGTTCAAATGTTTGGTTTGAATTAGATGAAAAAGATTTATTACCTGAAGGTTATACAAATGAACACTCACCTAATGGTATCTTTAAAAAAGAAAAAGATATTATGGATGTTTGGTTTGATTCAGGATCAAGTCATACTGGATGTATGAAAGAACGTGGTTATCCATATCCTGTAGATTTATATTTTGAAGGTAGTGATCAATATCGTGGATGGTTCAATTCATCTTTAATTATCGGTACCGCAGCTCATGGCAAAGCACCATATAAAACAGTGTTATCACATGGATTTGTTTTAGATGGTAAAGGTAATAAGATGTCTAAATCATTAGGAAATACAGTTGATCCAATTAAATTAGTAAATCAATATGGAGCTGATATTGTAAGATTGTGGGCAACTTCAGTAGCATACCAACAAGATGTTCGTATTAGTGATGAAATTATGAAACAAATTTCTGAAAACTATCGTAAAATTAGAAATACAATGCGTTTTGTTTTAGGAAATTTAAATGATTTTAAACAAAGTGATTTAGTTGCTGTTAATGATTTAACTGATGTTGATAAATATATGTTAGTTGAGTTAAATAATTTAATTGATGGATATCATCAAGCATATGATAATTATGATTTTGCTGATGCTAACCAACAAATTTTAAATTATTTCACTAATGTGTTAAGTTCTTTCTATATGGACTTTACAAAAGATATTTTATATATTGAAAAAGCTGATAGTTTACGTCGTAGACAAGTGCAAACTGTATTATATTATCATGCTAAAGCAATGATGAAATTAATTTCTCCAGTGTTAGTATTTACAGCAGAAGAATTACATGATCATTTCCACTGTGATGAAAATAAAGCTGAATCTATTTTCTTAGAACCAAATGTTGAAAAGGTTGTAATTGAAAATAGTGATGAAATTAAATCATATTTTGATCGTTTCTTATTGTTACGTAAAGATGTATTAAAAGTGTTAGAAACTTTAAGAAATGATAAAGTAATTAAATCTAATATGGAAGCTAAAGTATTTATTTCTTTAAAAGATGAATTTAAAGATATGGCTAAATTAGCTGATGATTTAAAACAATTATTTATTGTTGCAAAAGTTGAATTAGTGGAAGATAATTCATTAGAAGAATTTGACAGTGCTTATATTAAAGCTGAAAAATTCAATGGTCATCAATGTCCACGTTGCTGGAATTATTTTGATGAAGATGAAATGAATGGCGAAGTATGTTGTCGTTGTCATGATGTAATTAATGGTTAATAGAAAATATCCAAGATGTTTTATCTTGGATATTTTTAATTATTTTGATTTTTTTTAAGTTTTTTGAATTGTTTTTTAGTTTTTTTTCGAGCGTAAGGAGAAATGATATTTTTTTCTCTAAGCCAGCGATTGATTGTTGTATCACTAATAGTGTAACCAAATTTATCTTTTATAATTTGACAAAAATAAGTATAGTTGGTATTTAAATATTCATTAATATAAAGATCAACAATTTTATTTTTTGTTTCTTGAGAAATAGTAGTACTTGGCATTTTACCTCGATTACCATGGACAAATCCGGCTTTACCTTGATTTTTATATCGAACAATCATTCTGTCAATTGTTCTTAAACTACAATTTAATTTAGTTGCAGCTTTTTTTTTATTTCCGCCTGTTTCCACAAGTTTTTTTATAGTTGTATATTTTTTTAGTTCATCTTCTCTTAATTCAACCTTTTTCATAATAACCTCCAGTGTGTATAAATTTTAGTTTATCATATTTTTAATAAAATGTCTCATAAAATTGAGACATTATTATTAACGAGTTAAATAAAATTAACAAATTATGTAGAAAACGCTTGCATATATATAAAGTTTATGAAACAATTAAAGTGAAATTAAAATATGAATACGCTAGCAGTAATATTTTATAGATATGTGGGATATTTGTTAGAGTAAAATGTTTTATTTCATTCAATTAAGTTGAAAGGAGGAAAAAATTTGAAAGGAAAGGAAAGAATAGCTAAGCGTGCATTTAAAGTTTTGGTTGCTGCTACAATGGTAGTTACTAGCACACAGTTTGGAAGTTTTGCAGTACAAGCTGAAGTAGAAAGACAAAATTTTGCTTTGAATCAAGAGGCTAGTGCTAACTATGAAGATTCAGCAAATGGTTTTGACGCTGAAAAAGCATTCGACGGGAATGATGAACTTTCATCACGCTGGGCAGCTAAAGAAGGGGAACGTACTGGTTGGTTGAGTGTTGATCTAGGTAGAGAACGTACATTCGATGAATTTAGAATCTTAGCTGAAAAAGATGCTCAAAAAATTGGAAAGTTCACAATTGAAGGTTCTCATGATGGAAACGTTTATGAAACAATTTTCCAATCAGAAGACAAAACAAATGATGGAGGGTATGATGTTGATTATACTGTAAAACTAAATGCTCCAGTAACTTATCGTTATGTTAAGATTACTGTTGAATCATTAGTTGCAGGTGCATATCCTAGTGTATCTTTACGTGAATTTGAAGTTTTAGGGGATAAAGTCGCTGAAACTCCAATGAATGAAAATTTAGCTTTAAATAAAGCTGTTACAGCAAGCGCTGAATATGGATCAATGCCAGCATCTAATTTAACAGATGCAGATAAAGATAGTCGTTGGTCAACAGAAAAAAATCCACCTCAATGGGCATATGTTGATTTAGGACAAACATATGAAATGAATACATTTGCAATGGCTTGGGAAGATGCTCAAAACAATGCAAGTGATTATAAAATCTATGTTTCTAACGATCCAAATAATTGGGGAGAAGCAGTTGTTGATCGTGCTGGAAATACTTCAGCAACTAGCACAGAATTTTTACAAGCACCAGTTACTGGACGTTATGTTAAACTAGAAATCACTAAACAAAATGGATATCCAAGTGTATCTTGTCGTAATTTTGAAGTAATGTTAACTGATGGTCAACAATTACCACAAGATCCTCAAGAAAATGTTGCATTGAATAAAGATGCTACATCAAGTTCAAATGAAACAAGTGGTCTAAATGCTTCAAAAGCATTTGATGGAGACCATACAACTAGAGATTCAAGATGGGCAAGTGCTTTAGGAAACGGACCACATTGGATCAGTGTTGATTTAGGTGAAGTAAGAAATATAAAAACAGTTCGTTTATTCTGGGAAACTAGAAAAGCAACTGATTATGAAATCCAAGTATCTAACACAGGTGAAGAAGATTCATGGCAAACAGTTAAACACATTGAATCACGTCCTGCAGCTAAAACTGATCGTATTGTTTTAGATGAAGTTGTACGTGCTCAATATGTACGTTTAATGATAAATGATTTTACTGCACAAGATCCAGATGGTGGAGTAGAATGGAATACTATTTCATTGTATGAAATGGAAGTATACGGTGGAATAATTGAAGATAGCGCTAGTGATATCGCTAACCAAATTACAATTAAAGAACCTCAAAAAGGCGATACTGAGTTAGTAATAAACTATCCAGAAACTGATAAATATCTTGTTGAGTACAATGGTACTGATTTTGAACAAGTAGTTGATGAAAATTTACACATTTATCAACCAGTTGTAGATAAAGTTGTAAAAGTATCATTTAAAATCACAGATAAAGAAACAAATGAATATGAATTTAAAGAAATTGGTATTACAATTCCTGGTAAATATCAACAAGAAGAAACTGATAATCCTGCACCAGTAATTCTACCTGAATTAGCTGAATGGAAAGGATTTGAAGGTAATTTCACAGTTCTTCCTACATCAAGAATTGTATATAGCAATGCTGATTTAAAAGCAGCAGCAGAAGCTATGGCTGAAGATTATGAATTACTTACTGGAAAAGCAATTAGTGTTGTTCAAGGTGATCAACCTCAAGCTGGAGATTTCTACTTCGTCCAAACTACAGACACATCAAAAGGTCTAATGGAAGAAGGATATATCATGGAAGTTGATGATGTAATTACAGTTACGTCAGAAACTAAAACAGGTGCTTATTGGGCAACTAGAACTATCTTACAAGCTTTAAAACAAAGTGATTACACTACAATTGCTAAAGGTGAAACAAGAGATTATCCACTTTATGAAGTACGTGGATTCATTTTGGACGTAGCTCGTAAGACATTTACTTTAGATTATTTAAAACAACTTGTTAAAGAAATGTCATGGTATAAAATGAATGACTTCCAAGTTCATTTAAATGACAATCTAATTCCATTGGAATATTATTCACAAAATGGAATGGATCCAATGGATGCTTATTCTGCATTCCGTTTGGAATCTGATATTAAAAAAGGTGGAAATAACGGACTTAATCAAGCTGATTTAACAAGTACTGATTTATTCTATACTAAAGATGAATTCCGTGAATTTATCAAAGATTCAAGAGAATTAGGTGTTAATATTGTTCCTGAAATTGATACACCTGCTCACTCATTAGCTTTAACAAAAGTTCGTCCTGATTTACGTAATGGTACATATGGACGTGAAAATGATCATTTGAATTTAGTTAGTAAATATGATGAAAGTTTAGAATTTGTACAATCAATTTTCTCAGAATATTTGACTGAAGAAAATCCAGTATTTGATAGTCAAACAACTGTACATATTGGTGCAGATGAATACAACGCTTCTTCTCAAGCATATCGTAAATTCGTTAATGATATGTTAGACTTTGTTGAAGGAACTGGTCGTAAAGCCAGAGTTTGGGGAAGCTTTACTCAAGCTAGCCAAGGTGAAGATATCGACGCTGAAGGTGTAGAAATCAACTTATGGAACTTTGGTTATGCTAATATGGACAAAATGTATGAAGATGGATTTGATTTAATTAACTGTAATGATGGAAATTATTACATTGTTCCAAATGCTGGTTATTACTACGACTATTTAAGTGATTCAACAATGTACAACCTTGATATCAACACTATTAGCGGTGTAACAATTCCTGCTGGTGATGATCAAATGAAAGGTGGAGCATTTGCTGTATGGAATGACATGACTGACTACTTAGATAATGGGGTTAGTGAATATGATGTATATGATCGTATTGAACGTGGATTACCATTATTTGCAGCAAAACTTTGGGGTAAAGGTGAAATGAACCTTGAAGAAGCAAAAGCTACTTCTGATTCTTTAGGTGATGCTCCAGGTACTAATTTTGGATATGAAGTAGAAAGTAAAGAAGATGCTATCATAAATATGCCAATGGATGAATATGAAGATACATCTGCAAATGATCATCAAATTGAACAAGGTGTTAATGCTCAAATTGAAACAGTTGATTTCAAAAAAGCATTAAGATTAAATGGTGGTCAAAGCTATATTTCAACTGATTTAGAAACTGTAGGATTAGGTAATGATTTACGTGTAAAAGTAAAGAGAACATCTGATTCAACAGAAGAACAAATTTTATTTGAAAGTCCTTATGGAAATATCAAAGCTGTTCAAAAAGATACAGGAAAAGTTGGTTTCTCAAGAGAAAGATTTGATTTTTCATTTAACTATACACTTCCAGTTAATGAATGGGTTGAATTAGAATTTAAGAACCAACAAAATAGAATCTCTCTATATGTTAACGGTGAATTAGTAGATACATTAGGAGATGATGAAAGAATTGAAGGAAGACCAATGTTAGCAACAACAATGTTCCCAATTCAAACAATCGGTAGCAAAACAAATGCTTTCATTGGATATGTTGATGATTTACGTTTAGGTAAAAATGATACATTTGCTTCAACAATGGCACTTGATTATGCAATCTGGAATGGTGAAGCTGTATTAGCTAATATGACTAATGCACAATTGCGTACAGTTATAGATGAAGCTAAGTCAGTTTTAACTGAATATGCTCCTTCAAAAGACACAGTTGATTCATATGTAAGTCAAATTAATGATTTATTATCTCAAATGGATTATAAAAAGGCTGATTACAGTAGATTAAACGCTTATTTAGCACTTACTAAAGATTTAAGTGAGTTTACTGATGAAAGTATTGCAAGTGTAAATCAAGTAATAGAAGGTATTCGTTTAAATCTTCCAGTTCAATTACAAAGTACAGTTGATGCTTATGAAAAAGCATTAGTACAAGCTCTTGATAATCTTGAACTTAAAGATAAAACAGATCTTAATTTAGTTGATTCTTCTAAATTAACTGCTACTGCATCAAGTTATCAACAAGATGGATCAAATCCATCAAATGTACTTGATGGTTCAACTTCAACTATGTGGCATTCAGCATGGAATATTACAACAATGCCTCATTACATTGATTTAGAAATTGATGAAAGTACAGAAGTAAAAGGACTAATTTATACTCCTCGTCAATCAGGAACTAATGGTAACTTATTAGAATATCAAATTCAAGTAAGTGATGATGGACAAGATTATGAAACAATTGCAACTGGAACATTAGAAAATAATGCGCAAGCTAAAACTATTGAATTTGGTCCAGTTACAACAAAACATGTACGTTTAGTTTATGTAAGAGCTGTAAATAACAATGCTTCAGCTTCAGAAATCAATTTAATTCAAGCTAATGTAAGTCCTGATGTTGAAGGATTACAAGCAGTAATTGATAATGCTAAAGCAATGAGTAATGTTGGATATACTGATGAAACATGGACAGCATTCCAAGATGTAATTAAAGAAGCAGAAGCTTTAGTTAATTCAGAAAATCCAGGTGCTAATGAAGTAGAAGCAATGAAACAAACAATCGCTTCAAGCATTGTTGCACTTCGTCTTGGCGAAGAAGAACCAGTAGTTGCTGATAAAACAGCATTACAAATTGCTGTTGATTTAGCTGATCAAGTAACTGATAAAGATTTAGAAAATGTAGTTCCTGCAGTTGTAGAAGAATTCAAAGCAGCATTACAAGAAGCAAAAGAAATTTTAGCTGATGAAACAGCTAGTCAAGAAGATGTTAATGCATCATTTGATCGACTTGCAAGTGTAATGCAAAAACTAGAATTCTACAAAGGTGATAAAACAGCATTAAAAGCATTTATTGATGATGTAAGTAATTTAGATTCAACTAAATACTCAACAGATACATGGGCAGCATTTGAAAAAGAATTAAATGAAGCAATTGCTGTATATGAAGATGTAAATGCAATGCAAGAAGAAGTAAATAATGCACATAAAGAATTAGTAACAGCATTCTTGAACTTAAGATTACTTCCAGATAAGAGTTTATTAGAAGACTTAATCAATCAAGCAAGTGGATTAAATAGTGCAAACTATACAAAAGCATCATTTGATGGATTAACAAAAGCATTAAATGAAGCAAAAGCAGTATTTAATGATCCAAATGCAACTCAAAAAGAAGTAGATAATGCAAAAGCTGTATTAGAAAAAGCAATTGCTGGATTACAAACAGTAACAACTGATAACACAGTAAAAACACCAGTAAACAATGGTGATGCTACAAGCGTAAAAACAGGTGATACAACAAACTTATGGTATCCACTTGCAACTCTAGCACTTGCATCAGTTGCATTATATGGAAGTAAAAAAAGAAAAAAATAATAGTTAGTTAAAATAACTAAACTATTGAATTAAAGCTTACTGATGATTTTTCAGTAAGCTTTTTAATATTTATTCTTAATTAGTATTTGATATATTTAAAAGCAGGATAGTAAAATATCAATTAATTAAAAATAAATATTGTTGAAATATGTCGAAAGTGCTAAAATAAGTAGGTATGTATGGAGGTTAATATAGTGAGTGATAAATTAAAGGGTTCGTTGCTACTAACATTAGCTGCAATGATTTGGGGGAGCTCTTTTATTGTAATGAAAAGTACGGTAGATTTCTTAACCCCAAATGTTTTATTATTTGTTAGATTTTCACTAGCAACAGTTATTATGGTTATTATGTTTTATAAATATGTTAAAGATACAAAATTAAAAGATTTAAAAGGGGGAATGGTTACAGGAACTTGTTTGTTTCTTGCTTATTTGATTCAAACAATTGGATTAACAATGACAACTCCTGGCAAGAATGCATTTTTAACGGCTGTGTATTGTGCGATTGTTCCTTTTTTGGTTTGGATTTTTTATCATAAAAGGCCAGATAATTATAATTTTATGGCAGCTTTACTTTGTATTTTTGGTGTTGGATTGGTCTCTTTGGATGGTAATTTGTCAATGAATTTAGGAGATTTCTTAACCCTTATTGGTGGTGTTTTTTATGCTTTGCATATTCTTGCAATCAAAAAATATTCACAAGAAATGCATCCAATTAAATTGACTACTTTACAATTTGCAATGACAGCAGTTTTAGCTTTCTTTGGTTCATTGCTTTTTGAAGACATTAGTTTAGTTAAACAGATAGATAGCAGTATTATTTTACAAATCGGATATTTAGCATTTTTTGCTACTGCTGTTACTTTATTGTGTCAAAATATGGGTCAACATTTAGTTAGTGAATGTAATGCAGCTATTTTACTTAGTTTAGAATCAGTTTTTGGTGTTGTTTTTTCGGTATTATTATATGGTGAAGTTTTAAGTTTTAAAGTAGCTACAGGATTCGTTTTAATTTTTATAGCATTAATAATTTCAGAAACAAAATTATCATTTTTAAAAAGAGATGTTAGGGAAGGAGAATTGGATGTTTAAAAAAATTTATTGTTTATTGATTTCATTAGTATGTGCTATTTCTTTGATAACACCAATTCGTGCTCTTGATAATAGTGAAGAAATTGGTTTAAGCGCTCAATATGCAGTGGCAATTGATGCAAATAGTGGTCTTGTTTTATATAATAAAAACATGGATGAAAGAATGTATCCAGCGAGTATGACAAAAGTTATGACTGCAATTGTGGCATTGGATATGATTGAAAATCTAGATAAAACAACAGTTATAACACAAAGTGATATTGATACAGTTTGGGAAACTGGCGCTTCTTCAGCAAATTTTGAAGTTGGTGAAACAGTTACATATCGTGATTTACTTTTAGGAGCAATTTTACCTAGTGGTGCTGATGCAACTAGAGCTCTTGCAAATAATTTATGTGGAAGTCAAGAAGCTTTTGTAGAAAAAATGAATGAGTGTGCAAAAAAATTAAAACTTAAAGACACACATTTTGTTAATACAACAGGAATTCATGATGATAATCATTATACTACAGTACATGATATGGCATTGATTGTTCAATATGCTGTTGCAAATCCAACTTTTAAAGAAATTTATTCAAAACGTTATGCTACCTCTTCTAACGGATTACATCAATGGGTAAATAAATCAGTATATAATGCAAAAAGAAGTAATATTAATACTGATAGTATTATCGGCTGTAAAAGTGGATATACTGATGCGGCTAAAAATTGTTTATCTAGTTTAGATAAAGTAGGAGATAATGAAATTATTGTAATTGTAGGTAAAGCAGTTAATAATGATGTTAAACCAAAAGCTGCTGTTCAAGATACATTAGATATTGTAAATTATGTTGGTCAAAATTATTCAATGCAACCAATTTTGACTAAAGGTACTGAGGTTAAAAATTTAGATATTGGTGTTGCTAAAGATAATCAAAAGATATTGATTGAAAATCAAAATGATGCAATGGCTTTTTTACCTAATGGATATAATCAAGATGATTTAGAGTTTAAGTATACATTTGAAGAACTTGAAGCACCTGTAAAAAAAGGAACTAAAGTTGGAAATTTGAATGTATATTATAAAGATTATTTATTGTATCAAGAAGAGTATGTTAGTGATAAAAATATTGAACGTGATGAAATGAAAGATGTGTATAATGGAATTATTAATTTTATGTTCCCTTATGGATTAGCAATTATTTTAGTAATTGCTTATGTTATGATTTCAAAAGTCAAAAAAAGTAGAAGAGTTATTTAGGCAATCAAAATGATTGTCTTTTTTATTTTATCACTATCATGCTTTTTAGGTATATTTAACTATTTAATATAGGTATTTGTTATTGCTTTAAATACTTGTTAAACTATAGTTAGAGGTGATGTACTTGAAGAAAATGAATTTAATTGAAAGATTAAAAATATGTAAAGAAGGTGCGTATTAGTTATATGAAAATTAAATCAAAGAAAATGATAGGAATTTTAGTGATTTTTATAATTCTTTTGGGAATATTATTTGTTTATTTTATGAATAATGATCAAAATGCTATTAAAGAAAGAAAAACAAAGACAAGCAATGATCAAAATACAATAAGTAATCAAACTACAGATACAATGACAATTAAAATAACTGATAATAATTATAGTGTTGTTTTTGAGTTAAATGATAGTGATGGAGCAAAATCTCTTTATGAACAATTACCTTTAAAAATAGAAGTAGAAGATTATAGTACTAACGAAAAGATTTTCTATCCGCCTAATGAATTAGATGTTACTAATACACCTCTAGCAAGTAATGGTGAAAATGGAGTATTGGCATACTATGAACCATGGGGAGATGTAGTAATGTTTTATGATAATTTTGATTTAGCAAATGATCTATATCAATTAGGAAATGTAATTGAAGGAATAGAAAATATTGAGAATTTGTCTGGTGAAATAACAATTGAAAAAGTAGAAAATTAATAAAGGAGAAGAAACATGATGAATGAATTTTTTGAGTTAAGTAACGGTTTAAAAATTCCTAAAGTAGGACTAGGAACTTGGTTGATTGATAATGATAAAGTTGAAGAAGTAGTAGAATGTGCTCTAGAAGCGGGTTATCGTCATATCGATACAGCACAAGCTTATGGAAATGAAGAAGGAGTAGGAAAAGCAATACGTAAAAGTAATATTGCTCGTCAAGATCTATTTATTACAAGTAAAATTGCAGCTGAGGCTAAAACATATCAAGAAGCTTATGATTCTATTAATGAAACATTAAATAAAATGGAATTAGATTATCTTGATTTGATGATTATTCATAGTCCTCAACCATGGCAAGAATTTAGAGATGATAATAGGTATTTTAAAGAAAATAAAGAAGTATGGAAAGCATTAGAAACTGCTTATCAAGAAGGGAAAGTAAAAGCTATTGGGGTATCTAATTTTTTAAAAGATGATCTTGAAAATATTTTAACTTCTTGTCAAATAAAACCAATGGTAAATCAAATACTTACACATATCAGTAATACTAAAACAGAATTAATTAAATTTTGTAAAGAAAATGATATTTTAGTTGAAGCATATTCTCCAATCGCTCATGGTGCAATTTTAAAAAACGAAAATATCATTGCAATGGCTAATAAATATAATGTATCAGTAGCTAGACTATGTATTAGATATATTATTCAACTAGGTTTAGTTGCTTTACCTAAGGCATCATCAAAAGAACATCTTATTGATAATTTAAAAGTTGATTTTGAAATTAGTGAAGAAGATATGGAAGTACTTAAAGCAATCAAAACAATTGAAGATTATGGTCAAGATGATTTCTTTCCAGTATTTAGTGCTAAAGATCAAAAAGACAATCGCTAAAAAGAGGTGAAGAGTAATGAAAATTGTAATTTTAACTGGTAGCCCTCATAAAAATGGAACATCTAATACTCTAGTAGATGAATTTATTAAAGGAGCAAGTGAAAAAGGTCATTTAATTAAAAGATATGATACAGCTTTTTTAGATATTCATCCATGCATTGGTTGTGATCATTGTGGAATGAATGGGACATGTGCTTTTAATGATGATATGATTGAAATATTAGATACTATTTTAGCTAGTGATTTAATTGTTTTTGCAACACCAATTTATTATTTTGGTTTTTCTGCTCAAATTAAAAGTGCCATTGATAGATTTTATTCAAGAAATGGAAAAATTCAAAACAAACATTTAAAATCTATCTTTATTGCTACAGCTTGGAATGATGATAATATGGTTATGAGCGGAATAAAAAAACATATTGATATTTTAATTGATTACTTAAATTTAGAAAATGTAGGAATGATTCTTGCTAGTGGATATGGATATCTAGGAGCAAGTAAAGAAAAACAATATCTAGAAGAAGCTTATAATTTAGGAAAAAATATTTAAAATGAAAGGATGAATGAATTATGAATGAAACAGAATTTGAAAAAGTAAATGTATTTAAAAAAGGAAATCCTAATGATGCATATGCAAAATATTTTATTGGGAATAGTTATTTAAATCCATTAGTTGGAAGCGATAGTCCGTTATTCTTAGCAAATGTAACATTTGAACCAGGATGTCGTAATAATTGGCATATTCACCATGCAACTAGTGGTGGAGGACAAATTTTGATTTGCACTGCTGGATATGGCTGGTATCAAGAAGAAGGTAAAAAAGCTGAAAGTTTACAACCAGGTAAAGTAATTGTAATTCCAGCTAATGTAAAACATTGGCATGGAGCAAAAAAAGATTCTTGGTTTTCACATATTTCTATTGAAGTACCTGGTGAAAATACATCAAATGAATGGTTGGAAGCAGTAGGTGACGATGTATATAATAATTTATAAGAAAAGAGGTAAAGAAAATGAATAAAAAAGTAATCATTTTAATTATTGCACTTATAATCGTTGCAGTTACCGGAATATCTATCTATACATTATCAAAAGATGATGATAATACAACAACAGCTAATCAACAATCTGATAACACTTCAGTAGAAAATAATGAAAGTGATTTAGAGGCTGGTAATGTTTTAATAGTTTATTTTTCTCAAACAGGAAACACTGAGACAGTAGCCAATATCATTCATGATAATGTCGGTGGTGATATTGTAAAACTAGAAACAACTGAAGCATATCCAAGCGATTACGATGAATTAGTTGATTATGCTCAACAAGAGCAACAAGAGGATGCTAGACCGGAATTAAGTACAGTAATTGAAAATATTGAACAATATGATACTATTTTCTTAGGTTATCCCAATTGGTGGGGAGATATGCCAATGGCGATTTATACGTTTTTAGATACCTATGATTTATCAGGAAAAACTATTGCCCCATTTATTACTCATGGTGGTTCAGGACTTTCTGGAACACCTGAAAATATTCAAGAAGAATTAAATGCTTCAGTTACTGAAGGACTTGCAATTGATGGTGATGAAGCAAGTGATTCAAGTGAAGATGTAGTTGAATGGTTGAATAGTTTGGGATTTTAGAAGAAATAAATAATGAAAAAAATTCACTGGATACTTTGATTCAGTGAATTTTTTATTAGTTAGTATAATTTTAGTCATTTACATTTTCAAATGCTTGAGGAATTAACAAAGTAGGCTTTTTTATTCGATGATTATAAATCAATACAGTTAATAAACTACATACTACAATTATTCCTACAAATATCATAATCTCATAGTTTACAGAAACATTTGGCATGCTAAGAACTTTTCTAAATCCATTAACACTATAAGTAAATGGCATAAATGGATGAATTATTTGATAAATTGTACCTGATGTTTCTAATGGGTAAGTACCGGCTGATCCGCCTAAATTAATTACCATAAAAACTAGTAATATGAATTCACCAATTTTTCCACATAAAATACTTAATAAAGTAACCAGTGCTATCAATGCACATCCGACAATTACGGCAAAGATAAATGTCATAAATAGCTGTTGAGGATTTAAATTACAAAAAATCATTAATGATCCGATCATTAAAATAGCTGCAATTGCCAAAACTGCAAACCAGATTGAAGCTTTTGATAACCAATATTTAAAACCACTTTCAGCTTTTTCAATATCATTGAATAAAGGATACATTAACGTAAAAGCCATACATGCTACATAAAGACCAACACTCATCATATATGGCGCCATACCTTGTCCATTATTTTCAACGATTGAAATTTCTTGATGAGAAGTATCAACTGGACTAGCAATCATATCAAAAGTTTTTTCATCACCGTTAACATTATTGATTTGATTGACACCATCTTTTAAAGAAGTACTTAAAGTAGTAGTACCATTTTTTAAAGTATCTAATCCTTCACCTAAAGCAATTGAACCAAATGCTAATTGATTAGCCCCATTATTGATTTGACTAGCTCCATTAGTTAATTGATTAGCCCCGTTTATTAAAGATGAATTATTGCTTGTCAGTGTACTTGTACCAAGAGCTAATCGATTAACTCCTTGATTTAAAGTATTGATACCATTAATTAAAGTAGGTGTTTGTAAAGCTAATTGTTTAGTACCATCTTTTAATTTAGTTGCTCCAATATTTAATGTAGTTGAATTTTCATTTAATTTAGTTAAACCGGCATTAAGATTACTTACACCATTAAAATATGTTAATAACCCAGTTTTTAAACTTTTTTCTTTTGGAATTGTAACAAGCTCACCACTACTATTAGTGTATTGACCGCTATTAATAGAGGCATCAAGCTGATTTAAATTAGATTGAATAGCTTTACTTCCAGCAAGTAAACCGGTATCATTATTTAAAGCATTGTTCATTGTAGAAAGATTGGTATTCATTGTTTTAATTAATTCATAAGATGAAGGTAGTGCTTCTTTTATACCTAAACTAGCTAGACCTAATGCGTCAGCTTCTTCTTTTGTTAGACCTTCGGTTAATATTTTTTTAGCTAAAGCTTGATAAGTAGGATTATTGCTATTTTCAAGTTTATCAATTAATTTGGTATAGTCTGATATTGAAATATTAGCATTGTTTACTTGACTAGCCATTTGTTCTAATCCATTTACAATTAGCTGATTGCCTTCTTTTAACTGAGTTGTCCCATTAGCTAATGATTCAACACCTTGAGTTAAAATCTCATTATTACTGATTAATTGTTGACTTCCTACAAATGCTGATGCTATAGCCTTTGTATATTGATCAGTACCGTCTTTAAGTTTACTGGCACCTTGCCCTAATTCATTTATTCCATCAGATAATATGGGAGTAGAATCATTAAAAGTGTTTACCCCCTCTTTTAATGAATAAATACCATTATTAATAGTTAATACACCTTGGGTATAATCTTTAAGACCATTAGTAAGTGTTGATGCACCATCTTTAAAGGTAATGGAACTAGAAGCTAATAATTGTAAATTTTTGGAAATTGTTTTATTTCCATCAATTAATTGATTTGATCCATCATTAATTTCACTAGAACCATCAGCTGCCATAGTCATTCCATTTTTAATACTACCAAGTTGATTAAAAATAGTTTTGGCATATGTTTTAGTTATGGTAGAAGAAACTTCAGCTTTTATTTTTGCAATTGCTGAATCATCCATTTTAGAAGCAATATAACTACTTCCTGGATTAGTAGTATAATTTAAAATCATTTTTTGAGGATTTTCATCCAATAATGTAGTAGCATTCTTAGAAAAATCACTAGGAATAGTAATGATCATGTAATACTCACCATTTTTTAGTCCTTTACTAGCAGTTTTTGAATCGACAAGATTAAAATTCATCGAATCATTTTTTTTAAGACTTTCAGCTAATTCTTTACCAACATCTAACGTTGAATTGTCATATTTAACTTTTTTATCTTCATTAACTACTGCTACAGGGATGTTTTTAGTATTTCCATAGGGATCTAAAATCGAACCTAAAAATACTCCAGCATAAATACTAGGAATTACAATGATGGCTATGATTACTATTTTTAGCCACCAGTTATTAAAAAATGCAGACCACTCTTTTTTTATCATTTTTCTATCTCCTTTTCATCAATAGATATTTTATATCCATGGATAAAGAATATCTATTTATAGCAATACATTCTATGCTTATCATGTTAATTTGTCAATTAATTTTAGATATAATTTATCATGGATTATATCTAGATATTGAATATACTTAGTTAAAAACTTATAATAAAAGTACTAAAATTTAACAAATTAAAAATAAAACTACAACGAATAGGAGAATAATATGAAGCTAAAAAATAGTATGGAACAAGCAATTTGTTTATTAATCATGATTGCTCATAGTGATGAAAAAGCACCTCTTAAAAGTTATAATATATCTAAAAGTTTAGGAGTATCTGATTCTTATTTAAAAAAAATAATTCGCCAATTAGTAGTAGCCGGTTTGATTACTTCAGAAGCAGGTAAAAAAGGTGGAGTTTCTTTAAAGAAAAATCCTGATAAGATAACTTTATTAGATATTTTTGAAGCAATTGAAGGAAAAGAGCCCTTTGCAAGAGCAACAGGATTAGTAGAAAGAGTATTTTCAAATGAATTAAAAGAAGTTAAAGAACAAAAACAGGCAATGATTTTGGAAGCTTTTAATCAAGCTGAAAAAAGTTATAAAGAAAAATTAAAAAAAATCACTTTACAAATGGCTATGGTTGATCGAAATAAAAAAACTTAATAAATTATTTTAACTATATAAAATGAATATATGCTATAATAGGGCGCTGGGAGTGATTAGATGATAAATACAATTATATTTGATTTAGATGGAACGCTAATTAATTCAATTGAAGATTTAGGTGATACTGTAAATCAACTATTAAAAAAAAGAGGATATCCTATCCATGATATTAATAGTTATTGTAAGTTTGTTGGTGATGGTGTTATTAAATTAATCGAACGTGCTTTACCAGAAAATTGTAATGATGATATTATGGAAATAAAGCATGAATTTGATGAAATTTATGGTAAAAATTGTCTTAATAAGACAAAAGCTTATCCAGGTATTGTGGAATTATTAGAGATATTAAAAGAACATGACTATAATTTGGCTGTAGTAACAAACAAACCCCAACAACATGCAATCAAAATTACTAAAGCTTTATTTCCTGATACCTTTGATTACATCTTTGGAAATAGTGCTTTACATCCTAAAAAGCCTGATCCATGTTTAACTAATTTAGTTATTAATTTATTTGATGTTAAGAAAAATGAGGTAGTTTATATTGGCGATAGTGACGTTGATATCCAAACTGCCAAAAATACTAAAGTAAAATCGATTGGCGTATCTTGGGGATTTAGAGGAAAAGAAGAGTTAGTTAATAGTAATGCTGACTATGTTGTAGATTATCCTCAAGAGATTTGGAGTAAGATCAATGATTGGAGTAAGTAGTTGTCTAGCGGGAGTTAAATGTACTTATCGTGGTGATGATAATTTAGTTGGGTCAATTAAAGAATTAGTTGATCAAAATAAAGCAATTATGATTTGTCCAGAAGTTTTAGGTGGTTTAACGATACCAAGGTATCCTTGTGAAATTATTGATGGTAAGGTAATTAATAATCAAGGTGAAGATAAAACAAAAGAATATTTATTAGGAGCAAAAAGAGCTTTAAAGATTCTTTTGGAAAATGATGTAAATGTTGTTTTATTGAAAAGTAAAAGTCCAAGTTGTGGTAAGGATTATGTTTATGATGGAAGTTTTAGTCATACTTTAGTTAAGGGTGATGGAATTACATGTGGATTATTGAAAGAACATGGTATTGTTGTGTTTAATGAATTTGAAATAGAGGAGTTTTTTAAGTACATTAATGGTTGTTAATTTATTAATGACATTAAAAAATTATTGTGGTAGAATGTTGATAATATAAGATAAGTGAGGTAAATTATGGCACATATTAAGTTTAAATTTGATACTTTAAATGCTTTTTGTAATGAAGCTTTTGAAAAATTTGGTTTTAGTAAAGAAGAAAGTAAAATTATTACAGATGTATTACTTTTATCAGATATTTATGGAATTGAATCACATGGAATGCAAAGACTTTCAAGATATCATAAAGGAATTGAAAAAGGTATGATCAAAGTCGATGCTAAACCTGAAATTGTTTTTGAAACACCAGTTTCTGCAGTAATCGATGGTCATGCGGGAATGGGTCAATTAATTAGTAAGTTTGCAATGGAAAAATGTATTGAAAAAGCTAAGAATGTAGGAATGGCAATTGTAACAGTTAGAAATTCTAACCATTATGGAATTGCAGGATATTATGCAAAGATGGCTTGTGATCAAGGTTTGATTGGGATGTCATTTACTAATTCAGAAGCAATCATGGTACCAACATTTGCCCGTAAAGCAATGCTTGGGTCAAATCCAATTGCTTTAGCAATGCCTGCTAAACCATATCCATTTTTCTTTGATGCATCAACTACAGTAGTAACAAGAGGAAAATTAGAAATGTATCGTAAGGCAGAAAAAGAATTACCTCAAGGTTGGGCTTTAGATAAAGACGGTAATCCTTCATGTGATGCTCCTGATGTTTTAGATAATATCGCAAATAAAATTGGTGGTGGAATTATGCCATTAGGTGGTTCAACAGAACAATTAGGTAGTCATAAAGGTTATGGATATGGAATGTTCTGTGAGATTTTCTGTTCAATTTTATCACAAGGTTTAACATCTAATCATACACATATTGATGGTGTAGGTGGAACTTGTCATGGTTTTATTGCAATTGATCCAAAAGTTTTTGGAAATCCTGAAGATATTGAAGCACATTTTTCAACTTTCTTACAAGAATTAAGAGATGCACCAAAAGCTAAAGGACAATCACGTATTTATACTCATGGTGAAAAGGAAATTGAAGCAGTTAAAGATCGCATGGAAAATGGAATTGATGTTGATGTTAAAACTGTTTTAGAAATGAAAGATTTATCTAATTATGTTGGTGTTGATTTTGAAAAATATTTTGGTAAGTTAGATATTGAAGATGATGGTTATAAGACTGTGTATTAAGGAGATTTTATATGGAATTTAAGTGTGTACATTGTAATATCAATATTACAAATATTGAAAAAAGTGTAGCGTTTTATCAAAAAGCATTAGGTTTAAAAGTTGAAAGAACTAAAGAAGCTAGTGATGGAAGTTTTGTATTAACTTATCTTGGTGATGGTATTAGTAATTTTCAAATTGAATTGACTTGGTTAAAAGATCATCCTCAACCATATGATTTAGGTGAAAATGAAAGTCATATTTGTTTTGAAGTAGATGATTATCAAAAAGCATATGAGTTACATAAGGAAATGGGATGTATTTGTTTTGAAAATAAAGAGATGGGATTGTATTTTATTAACGATCCTGATGATTATTGGATTGAAATTTTACCAAAGAGATAGAGATGAAGCTGTAATTAATTACAGCTTTTTATTATGTTAATAATTAAGAGATATTATTAGTAATTACAAAATTGTAGATTATAAATATTTTATAAGCAAGATATTATAATATTATTTGTAAGTAGCCATGAAGAATAATAAAAAGCTACTTGTTATAAAATAAATGGAGTTTAAATCATGTGATAATAAAACAATTATTTATGGAAATATTTGGAAACTATCAAAAAAAGATTATTGGAATATTTCAAATTGTTCATGGAATAACTGAACATATGGAGCGTTATGAAGAATTTGCTAAATATTTTTGTAAAAAAGGATTTTTGGTATTTGGAATTAATGTAACAGGTCATGGAAAATCGTTATATGCAGGCAAGATAAAAGGCTATTTTGGTAATGAAGGGAGTTGGCAAAGTGTAGTTGAGAATGTATATCAAAGTTATTTGTTGATAAAAAAACAGTACCATATTATTTAATTGGTTTTTCTATGGGATCATTTATTGTTAGGACTTTGATGATAAAAAAGATAATGAATTAAAAAATAATGGTTGTTTTTTATTAGGAACTGGTTATCAACTTCGATTTTTATTGAAAATAATTAAAATCATAGTAAAAAGTAATTGTAAAAAAGTAGGTGAACAAAATTCAAGCAAACTAATTGATTCATTAACTTTTGATAACTATAACAAAAAATTTAAACCAATTGAAACAAATATAGATTGGCTATTAAAAAATAAAATAGAACGAGATAAATATTTAAATGATCTTATGGTTTTAAAACATATAAGTTCAGGATTATTTAGAGAATTATTAACAGGTATGATTTTTACTAATAATAAATCATATCAGTTACATATAGATTATCCAGTTTATTTATTATCTGGCAAAAATGATGCAGTAGGCCAATTTGGTAAAGGAATTAGTAAGACGACATCATTGTTAAATTGGAAATAGATAAATATTTGATATAGCAGTATTACCAATGTATATTGATGATCAAGCGATTATAATAGAA
>ERZ791922.476-NODE-476-length-25484-cov-3.010775_pt1 | contig 25484 bp, 19 predicted proteins | sample MGYA00510134_ERZ791922 | MGnify/ENA primary metagenome ERZ791922 (study PRJEB30046, sample SAMN00792101) | human gut metagenome | study: EMG produced TPA metagenomics assembly of the A metagenome-wide association study of gut microbiota in type 2...
CATCTTTTCTGTTTGGAAGAGCAAAATGAGTAATCCAAACAACTGCGCTTTGAAGATCTATTATTTTATGTGTTTTAGAGTATAAACGATACGATTTAAGAAAACGTTTACTTGGAGAAAATAGATAAAATGCCTAATATTTATTGCCTATTATTTGAAAATATGTTAAATAATACATAAAATATCTGATATATATCTGATAAATAAAAGAAAAAGAAAATATTTTACATAGTCAGGAGGAAGAATATGAAAAAGAAACTGGCAATATTATTATGCGCTTCAATGACAGTAGGACTGTTGGCAGGATGTGGCGGGCAGAACAGTGAAGAAAGTAATAATGCAGGTTCTTCAGAGGGCGGAGAAACTGCTGAAAGTACGGAAATCAATATCTGGCATGATGGAGATGAAGCGATCATGCAAGTGATACAGGACAAAGTTAACGAGGAACTTAGTGGCGATAATATTACAGTAAGTTTTGAAAAAAAGACAGGTCTAACAGATCAGATTAAATTGTATGGCAGCGATGCGGAAAATGGACCGGATATGTATATGTATGCCCATGATTCCCTGGGAACTTTTGTGGAAATGGGAGTGCTGTCCCCGATTACTGATGTAGTCAGTGAGGAGGTTTATCAAGATATGCTCCCGATGACACTGGAAGCAGGGCAGTATAAAGGGGAACAGTATCTTTTGCCGATCTATTATGAAACACTTCTCTTTATGTATAACAAAGAACTGTGGGAAGGTGAAGTTCCAACAACGACAGATGAACTTTATGAGTATATGACAACACATACAGATGCAGATACATATGCTTTGGTCAACCAGCACTCAACTGCCTATAATGTGGCTCCGGTAATCAACGGATTCGGTGGATATATCATTGACGAAAATGCGAAGCCAGGTTTGAATGATGAAAAGACGAAAGAAGCAATCGAGTATAACAAGAAATTTGCCAAGTTGGAGGCTGATGGAGATTATAATACAATTACCACACTCTTTAATGAAGGGAAAGCGGCTGCAATTATAGGAGGTCCGTGGCTGGTATCTGGTATTAGGGATGCTGGAATCGATTTGGGAATTAAGTCCCTTGCAGAGTTTGAACTTCCGAACGGAAATACACTGGTTCCATATTCTGGTGTACAGGGAATCGGCGTGATGAAACACGCAGCGGAGGAAAAGAAAGATGCAGTGGAAAAGGTATTTACAGCGCTGGCAAATCCGACAGTTGGTGTTGCGCTTGCGGAAGAGGCTAATTGCGCCCCGGCAAATCAGGTATCTTATGAGGATGAGGCAGTTGCAGGTAACGAAATGATTGCGGCGATGAAGTCCACTGCTGAAGTGGCGGTTCCAATGCCGAATATACCGGAAATGAGCGTAATGTGGGGACCGGCAGAATCACTTCTGGCAGCAGTCAATAAATCAGGAGAAGATATTGACAGTGCGGCAGAACAGTATCAGCAGGAAGCGGAAACAGCAATTACTGATATGCAATAGTGAAATTATTTCAGGGAAGGCTGTGAGGCGGGAACGGCTGCCTTTAAGCCTTCCTTTTTGCAGGATGAGATGAGGCGATAAACGATGAAAAAGAAAAACAGATTTTTACCATGGAAATATGGGACGCCAGCACTGATTCTGGTAGGAGTTATTGTAGTATTCCCTATTCTTTATACAGGGTATATTTCGCTTACGAATATGAATATGTACCACTGGGACGATTATCATATCATCGGATTTGAAAACTTCAAAAGAGCTCTGACAAAAGTGGATTCCGGGTTTCTTTCTGCGTTGGTAACTACAATTATATGGACAGTTTTAAACATGGTGATCCAGATTGTGTTAGCTTTTTTTCTTGCACTGGGACTGAACATGAAAGGGCTGAAACTGGCAAGGGTATATAAAACGCTCTTGATGTTCCCGTGGGCAATGCCGGCCTATGTTTCGATTCTTTTGTGGCGTGTCGGTATGTTTAATACAGAGTTTGGTTTTTTGAACAAACTCCTGGCTGCAATGGGACTGAATCAGATGAATTTTTTGTCGGAAAATGTGCCGGCATTTATTTCTTGTATGGTGCTGAATCTCTGGATGGCGCTCCCGTTTATGATTATGATGATGGATAGCGCATTACAGAGTGTGGACAGAAGTTATTATGAGAGTGCAAAATTGGACGGAGCAGGATTTTGGACACAGAACTGGTACATTACAATACCATCAATTAAGCCAGTTCTGGCACCGGCAGTGATTATGACCACATTTACGACATTTAAACAGTTTGATATCGTATACCTTCTAACTATGCAGAAAGGGTCATACTCAGGCGCCACTCTCCAGACGGTGATAACCTATGCACACCAGAATGCGTTTGTGTCCAATAATTACGGGCTGTCTTCTGCGGTATCGATTATTATCTTTTTATTTATTATTGTATTTTCGATCTTTACGAACAAGGGGGTGGAAGAAGCATGAGGAAGCGGAAAAAAGCAAGGTATCTGGCTGGACTTACCTTGTTAAATCTTATTTTCATTGTAATCTGCATTGTAACGCTGGTGCCGATTCTCTATGCAGTTACCCTTTCACTCAGCGGCTCCGGCGGGGCATTGAGCTCCGGATTATCATTTATCCCAGAGTCACCAACTTTAGACAACTACCGCGCAATCATCGTAGAGGAACCGTTTTTGCTTTGGCTGAAAAATTCAGTGATACTCAGTGTCGAAACAATGGTCGTTGCAATGGGAACGGCGGTGACAGCGGCATATGCATTTTCAAGATACCGGTTTCGAGGAAGAAAAGCTGTTTTACAGATGCTGCTCATTCTAAATGCTTTTCCGCAGATTTTATCCATGTTTGCGATTTTCCGGCTTTTCCGGACATTTCATCTGTTGAACTCGTATATTGGATTGATTATAGTCTATTCCGGAAGTATGTGTATCTTCAGTATCTGGAATATGAAAGGGTATTTTGATACGATTCCGGTGGAGATAGAGGAAGCAGCACAGATTGACGGTGCCAGTGGAAAGCAGATTTTGATACGGATTGTCCTACCTTTGGCAAGACCTGCGATTATCGTTACGGCAGTAATGGTGTTGATTTATGTGTGGAATGAATATTTGTTTTCAACTACATTTATGATGGATGAAAGCAGTTATACGTTGGCGGGAGGGCTGTATCAGCTCCAGTCAAATGACTATAGCAGGAGTTGGCCGCTTTTTTCGGCAGCTTCCATTCTTGTATCCATTCCGATATTGATTGTATTCTTCTGTATACAGAAATACATGATATCAGGGCTTACAGCAGGAGGTGTGAAAGGATGACTCAGACGCAGAAAATGGATCGGGCGGCAATCCTGCATATTCCTCTGTCCCAGTACGCCTTTGCAACGTCGGAATATGGCATAACAATTCGTCTACGGGCCAAAAAAGGGGATTTGACCAGATGCGTGCTTTATACGGCAGACCGGGTGTGTAGGACAACCCCTGTTTGTTTTACAGGAGTAGTAATGCAGATATGCGCTCTGGATGAATGCTTTGAGTATTATGAAACAAATCTGCAGCTTCCATACAACCGGATCTGTTACTATTTTAAACTGGAAAAAGGGGAAGAGTGGACGTATTATTATGCGGATCGCTTTACAAAGGAACTACCAGACAGGGTTGCAGAGGGAAAATTGACAGATGGAAGGAGTGAATATTACCAGTATCCATTTATCCTGCGGGATGAGATACCGGATGTGCCGGAATGGTTCAAGAGTGCAGTGGTCTATAACATATTTCCAGACAGCTTTGCGAACGGAAAGCGTGCGTTACAGGTTTGTCAGAAAGAACAGCCGCTGGAAAACGGTATTACTGTCAGAGCAAGGTTAGGTGGAACTCTGAATGGAATTACGGAGAATCTGGATTATATAAAAGGAATGGGATTTAATTGCCTTTACTTGAATCCAATATTTGTTGCTGGAGAATACCATAAATACGATGTTGTGGATTATTACCATATTGATCCATGCTTTGGAACGGAAGCAGATTTTCAACGACTGGTGGAGTACGCGCATGAAAGAGAAATGCGGATTGTAATAGATGGGGTGTTTAACCATTGCAGCTGGAGATTCTTTGCCTTTGAAGATGTAGTGGAAAACGGTGCAAAATCTCGATATAAGAGTTGGTTCTACGATTTGTCGTTTCCGGTGAAGCGGCCAGATGATCCGGAAGAGACGCCGGGATATACCTGTTTTGCATACGAACGGAAGATGCCAAAACTCGATACATCGAACCGGGAGGTACAACTTTATTTTGCAGATGTTGGAACTTATTGGATAGAGAAATATCACGTAGATGGATGGCGGTTGGACGTAGCGAATGAAATCAGCCGCGAATTTTGGAGGATATTCCGAAAAGCAGTCAAAACTGCAAATTCTGATGCAGTGCTTATCGGAGAGGTGTGGGAGAACGCCCAGTCATGGCTTAAGGGGGATACTTTCGATTCCACAATGAATTATGAGTTCCGTAGGATATGTGTAGATTATCTGACTGCAGAAAAGCCGGATGGGATGATGGCGGCGTATGAGTTTGAAAAGATGCGACTGAGATATCCTGATAATATGGTACAAGGACAGCTCAATCTTTTGGACAGCCATGATGTTCCAAGATTTCTCTCAATGTGTCACGGCGATCGTTCATTGTGGAAACTAGGATGTATTCTTTTGGTGTTGATGCCAGGAGTGCCTAGCCTGTTTTATGGGGATGAGTGTGGAATGGAAGGCGTTTTGGAAGAAGAGTATCGACAGCCCATGCCATGGGAACGGAAGGGCGCATTTTACGATTTTATTTCTCAACTTACTGCAATACGGAATGAGTATATAGATGGAAAAACAAGCTATTGTCCACTGTGGGAGGGAATTCAGGGAGGCGTGTTTGCGTTCGCAAGAACGGGAATTAATTCAACCTTGAGAATAATTATCAATGCAGGAATAAAGCCTATATGTTATCCGATATCACAAGGGGAAAAAATATTGATGGCTTCCAGAATTGACGGGGAAGAGAAAGATATTGAAGGAAAGGGGTATCGGATTACTCTAGAGAATTAATAGTATAGCATTCGAATTAGTATACTTTTGAAAGTGGGCGCAGAGAATCACCTCTGCGCCTATTCCTATTTAGTGTTATGGTATAGTATTATTTTTGATATTGCGTGTAGATGATCGGATAATCAGCTCTGGTACAGTGGTAAAGGATTGCATATTTAAACTTGGATTACGGATTTTTTTCATTAAAAATTCAGCCGCCTGCTGTCCCATCTTATTGACGTTGATATCCACAACTGTTAGCGGTGGGTCGATCAACTGCGACAGTGGATAATCATCAAAGGTAATCAGACCAATATCATCTGGGATATTCATGCCGCGTTTACGGATTGCGGACGCCGCACCCATTGCGATTTTATTATCTTCGCATATTACAGCATCCGGTAGAAAACTTCCCCTGAGCAGTTCTTCCATCATTTCAAAACCACTTTGTTTACTGTATGTGCCATATTTTATGGAGGATTCAGGGACATTCAGTCCGAAGATTCGCATGGAAGAGACGAATCCCTGTAATCGGTGTCTTGAAATTTCATCCGATTGAGGTCCACCGATAAATGCGATACGGGTATATCCGCATTTGGTCAGGTATTCGGTTGCCAGATGTCCGGAAACATGGTTATTGATATCGATCCAACAGGCAGTGTTGGGAAAAGGCGGTCTTCCTATGATCACATGAGGGAATCCCTTTTTTACAAGGAGTTCCACAAGTGAACGGGAAGTAGAAGAGCCGTGGATCAATATTCCGTCGGCAGCCCGCCTTCCTATGATATTGGAAGCCTCCTGACAGGCCGTGTCCTTATCCTGTACGCCGAGAAAACTAAAATTGAAATTCTTTTCATGAACAACATTTTGCGCTCCGCACATAATCTCGAACATGTGGGGATTGTGGAATGCAGTGAGAGGTTCCGTGACAGCTAAAAAGATAATGTTATCTGAACGTTCCCTGGCAAAGTTGCTGGCTTGCGCATTAGGATGGTAATTAAGCTTTTTGATTACGTCTAGTACACGGAGACGTGTGGGCTCAGAGATAGAAGGTTTCCCATTGATTACTTTAGAAACTGTGGCGATTGAAACGCCAGCTTCTTTAGCTACGTCCTTAATCGTTAATGACATGATTCGCACTCCTTCCTTTATGGATCAATAGTATAACGTTTACCTAATTTATTCAAGCATATTGAATGAAAAATATATATTTTTCGAGGATAAATTGGTATAATTGCATCAAAAATACCGGTATTTTCTTTGCAACAAGGAAGAAAAGAAATATTTTCGCTAAAAAGGGGTGAATGTATGAAAAGGACGAAAAAAAGGATTGCTAAACTAATGAGCATGTTTCTTTGTATGGTGATGATTTTTACGATTTTGCCGGCAATTCCTGCTTCGGCAGCGACTAGCCTGCGGGGGGAATCTATTTATCAGATAATGGTAGACCGGTTTTATGATGGAGATCCCACAAACAATGCAACAGGAGAGGCCTTTCGTTATACAGAGAATACGCAGGACGATTTCCGATATATGCATGGCGGTGACTGGCAGGGGATAATAGATAAGATTCCCTATATTAAAGGAATGGGATATACGGCAATCTGGATTTCCCCAGTATCCGATCCTCAGTTGTGGGGAATCCCAGATGCGAACGGTACACAATGGCCCACGGCTTATCATGGGTATAATGTCTATGATCCGAATCGCGCTAATCGCTATTTTGGAGCAGAGGATCCCCAGGAAAGCAAGGAGATTTTAAAGGAGTTAGTAGATACTTGCCATGAGAACGGAATAAAAGTGATTATAGATGTTGTTCCGAATCATGTGGGAGACTATCTTCAGGGAACAGGGAGTGATGCACATTACCTTACAGATTCCTCTGGGTTAAAAGACGGCACTCAGCTTCAGCCGGTTGCTCCATTTAATAACGTGCAGTGGTATCATAATCTGGGAGATATTAATTGGGATTTAGAGCATCCACACACGGCAGAGAGTACGCAGATGTTGGAAGATCATGATCTAGGCGGACTGGATGATATTGATCTGGATAATGAGGCTGCTAAAAATGCAATTTATGACTCAATTAAAGACTGGTTTACATACACAGGAGCTGATGCAGCAAGGGTTGATGCAGCGAAATGTATGAAACCGTCTGATATTCATGAATTGCAGGAGTATTTAGGAGTTGCAACATTTGGCGAGAACTTTGATATGGATGTAAGCTTTGTCAAAGATTGGGTGGGAGATAATGCTGAAACTGGGATGTTAGATTTCCCGCTGTTTCAGGCAATCGTAAATGACTTTGCATATGGTCAGAATTTTAATAACACTTCCGAGCTTTCGATTCAGGCAGTTTTTGATCAGGACTGGATGTATGGGGATCATTTAAATGATATGGTGACTTTTATAGATAATCACGACCGCAACAGATTCCTGACCGAAGCAGGCGGTGATGTGGATAAACTGCATAATGCTCTGACCTTTATCTACACGGCAAGAGGAATCCCAGTAGTATTCCAGGGGACTGAGCAGAATAGGGGAAATGCAAATGGACAAACAATAAGTGGGATTGCGGATACATGGAATCGTTGGTCTATGCAGACGAAAGATGCAAATGGTAATGTGACGAAAGACTATTTTGATACCTCTACAGATACCTATCAGCTCATTGCTGATCTGAATGGGCTTCGTAGCCAATATGAGGCTTTGGCAAATGGAACACAGAGGGAAATGTGGACCTCCATGCATACTTACGCTTTTTCAAGGAGAGTAGATTCTGGAGAAAATGAAGGACAGGAACTGATCTGTGCATTCCATAATGCTGAAGGAACTGAAACTACAACGATGTCGATACGTGCGGAGAGCTCCATTACGCCGGGGACCACGCTGGTGAATGTATTTAATCCAAATGACAAAATTACAGTATCTTCTGATAATAAGATCACAATTTCTTTAACAGGGAACAGCTCGAAGATTTATGCGGTTGATGAAGACGCAGATCCGTTGGTTCCGGTTACTTTTACTGTAAATAATGCGACAACAAACTGGGGTGAAAATGTGTATATTACAGGGAATTGTGATGAACTTGGAAATTGGGATCCGGAAAAGGCGGTTGGTCCGGCTGAGTGTCCAGATTACCCGATTTGGACGCTGACAGCGTATTTGCCGGCGGGCAGTAACATTGAATTTAAAGCAATCAAGAAGGACGAAAGTGGAAATGTGACCTGGCAGGATGAGGGAAATCGAACGTATACTGTACCAGCATCGGGCGTAGGGCAGATTTCAATTAACTGGTAATATGTAAGTAGAATAGAGCCGGTTTCGATAATTTTTCTTATCGGAATCGGTTCATTTTTATGTAAGGATAATATTTTGTGTAAAAATTTTTGTAATAATAATCAGATTGGAGGATGATTATAGAAATAGGAGCAAAATATTTTTCTATATTTGAAGGGCAAGTCGCACTATCTATGAATGCAAATATGAGAAACAAGAAATTTGCATCTGATATTTATACAGAAGACAAATATCATATTTTGAAGACAGTAGGAAGATATGGACCTTATAATGCTGGAAAAATATGTTTGGTAACTGTAGAGCAATACTGCGAAGGGAACTACTCTGATCTGAGCCCTTTTCAATCATGATACGTTGATCCATTGTCATATGTTTTTGGGTTCCGGGGATTGATTTACACATAAGTACCTCTTTTCTACTGCTGATAGAAGGTACTAAGAATGATAAAGGATATAGAAGAAGAGAGTAAGACTAAATTCAGCATCTGAGGGTTACCAATAGAAAAGATATCGAAAAAATAGGAAGAGGACAGATTATCCTGCGACAATTAATCAGCTTACTGCACTGAAAAGAGAGATGAATGCCTCCTTTGGTGCAATAGGAAAGGAACTGGGATAGATCCATAAATCATTTCTGTTTTGAATCAGAAAATCGGAGGAGGATGGGATGAGTTTAATTCAGCTAAAAGAAGCATCTGGCAGCTAAACAATTGTACGAGAATATCAATACAAAATCGTATACCATAAAATGTCTGATAAAATAACAGAACGTGTATTCGAAAAATGTTGCGCAGGGATAATAAGTGTAGTATATTAGAGTCTGAAAAAGTGCGTATATTTATCATTCTTTTTGGGGCTATACTTATGAAAGAGAGTTTTTCAAGGTATGTTAAAATATAGCAAAAAATACGAAATTGTGCGGACTGTGATGATTGATGCTATAGTGTAGGAAAATCTGCGCTGGGTGACCAAATTCGTGTAATTATAGCTTTTGAGGTCATTTTTATGGATTTTGAGGCAAATTAAATATTTTTTTTGCCCTGATTTACACGAATTTTGTGGCTGATAGTGTAAATAGTAGGAGGAATTTTCAGTGGATAAATTTCAATTAGTATCAGGATATGAACCGATGGGCGATCAGCCACAGGCGATTGAAGCGCTTGTGAAAGGATTCCGTGAAGGCAATCAATGCCAGACGTTACTAGGGGTTACGGGATCTGGAAAGACATTTACGATGGCAAATGTGATAGCGCAGTTGAACAAGCCTACATTGGTCATTGCCCATAATAAGACACTCGCAGCGCAGTTGTATGGTGAACTCAAAGAGTTCTTCCCGAACAATGCGGTTGAATACTTTGTGTCCTACTACGACTACTACCAACCCGAAGCCTACGTTCCCTCCTCGGACACCTACATTGCCAAGGACTCCTCCATTAATGATGAGATCGACAAGCTCCGCCTCTCCGCCACTATGGCACTGACTGAGAGAAGGGATGTCATCATCGTTGCCAGTGTGTCCTGTATCTACGGTCTGGGAAACCCGGTGGATTATCAGAATATGGTAATCTCACTGCGTCCGGGCATGATAAAAGACAGGGACGAAGTGATGGCAAAACTGATCGAAATTCAGTATGACCGCAATGATATGGATTTCCACCGCGGAACATTCCGTGTGCGCGGCGATGTTCTGGAGATCATACCGGCATACGAAAGCGAGACAGCAGTGAGGATCGAGTTTTTCGGAGATGAGGTGGACCGGATCACCGAGATCGATATCCTGACCGGCGAGATCAAGGACGAGCTGAAGCATGTGGCGATCTTTCCGGCGTCCCATTACGTGGTGGATAAAGAGAATATCAAAAGAGCAGTCCATGACATTGAGGAAGAACTGGATGAGCGTGTAAAAGAATTCAAACGGCAGGATAAGCTTCTGGAGGCGCAGCGGATCGCAGAGAGAACGAATTTTGACATAGAAATGCTCAAAGAGACGGGATTCTGCTCGGGGATCGAAAACTATTCCAGGCATCTGGCGGGGCTTGCTCCCGGACAGCCTCCTTATACGCTGATCGATTATTTCCCGGATGATTTTATCATGATGATCGACGAGTCCCACAAGACGATCCCGCAGATCGGAGGGATGTACCACGGCGATCAGTCAAGGAAAACGACCCTGGTCGACTATGGATTCCGGCTTCCCTCGGCGAAAGACAACCGCCCCTTGAATTTTGATGAGTTTGAGAGTAAGATAAATCAGGTTCTGTTTGTTTCGGCGACGCCGGGACCGTATGAGGAAGAACACGAACTTCTCCGTGCGGAGCAGGTGATTCGCCCGACAGGACTTCTTGATCCGGAAGTTTCCGTGCGCCCGGTAGAAGGCCAGATCGATGACCTGATCGGCGAGATCAATAAAGAGGTGGCGAAGAAGAACAAGATCCTTGTGACCACTCTCACCAAACGCATGGCAGAGGATCTGACAGATTATATGCGCGAGGTAGGCATCAGGGTGAAATATCTCCACTCCGATGTAGATACCCTTGAGCGTACAGAGATCATCCGGGATATGAGGCTTGATGTATTTGATGTGCTGGTTGGGATCAACCTCCTCCGAGAAGGACTGGATATTCCGGAGATTACTCTTGTGGCGATCCTGGATGCAGACAAAGAGGGCTTCCTGCGTTCTGAGACGTCGCTGATCCAAACCATCGGGCGCGCGGCGAGAAATGCGGAAGGGCATGTCATCATGTACGCGGATACGATCACAGAGTCCATGCAGATGGCGATCGACGAGACAAAACGCCGCCGAGAGATCCAGATGAAGTACAATGAAGAGCACGGGATCACTCCTCAGACGATCCGAAAATCTGTACGCGATCTGATCAGTATTTCCAAGAAGGTGGCGGCAGAGGAAATGCGCCTGGAGAAGGATCCGGAGTCCATGAGCGCGAAGGAACTTGAAAAACTTATTGCGGATCTTACCAAACAGATGAAGAAAGCGGCTGCGGAGCTGAACTTCGAAGCGGCTGCAGAGCTTCGTGACAAGCTGGTAGAGCTCAAGAAAACGCTCAATGATATAGAATGAATCAACATTAGGAAGGAAACAGAGAAGATACATGGGAACAAAGATGGATGCCCGGCAGTATATCAAAATCCGGGGTGCAAATGAGAACAATCTGAAAAATATAGATGTGGATATCCCGCGCAATGAATTGGTCGTGCTGACAGGCCTGAGCGGATCCGGGAAATCATCTCTTGCGTTTGATACAATCTATGCAGAGGGACAGAGGCGGTACATGGAATCCCTGTCATCTTACGCCCGGCAGTTCCTGGGGCAGATGGAAAAGCCGGATGTAGAGAGCATTGAAGGGCTGTCGCCTGCGATTTCCATTGACCAGAAATCAACCAACCATAACCCTCGTTCTACAGTAGGCACTGTGACTGAAATCTATGATTATTTCCGTCTTCTTTATGCCCGGGTCGGGATCCCTCACTGCCCGAAGTGCGGAAGAGAGATCGTGAAGCAGACCGTGGATCAGATGGTGGATCAGATCATGTCCCTGCCGGAGCGGACAAAGATCCAGCTTCTCGCTCCTGTTGTGAGAGGCCGCAAAGGGACTCATGCGAAGCTGCTGGAGAAGGCAAAACGCAGCGGATATGTCCGCGTGCGTATCGACGGAAATATGTACGAACTGTCCGAAGATATTGCCCTGGACAAGAATATCAAACATAATATTGAGATTATTGTGGACCGTCTGGTCGTAAAGCCGGGGATCGAGAAACGTCTGACTGACTCTGTAGAAAATGTGCTTCATCTTGCGGAAGGACTTCTTGTGGTGGATGTGATAGACGAGGAACAGATGAATTTCAGCCAGAGCTTTTCCTGCCCGGACTGCGGAATCAGTATTGAGGAGATCGAGCCGAGAAGTTTCTCTTTCAATAATCCATTTGGCGCCTGCCCGGAGTGCTTCGGACTTGGATATAAGATGGAGTTTTCAGAGGAGCTGATGATCCCGGATCCATCTCTTTCCATAAACCAGGGCGCGATCGCAGTGCTGGGATGGCAGTCATGTACAGACAAGTCGAGTTTTACACGGGCGATCCTGGAGGCACTCTGCAGTGAATATGGGTTTGACCTGGATACACCTTTTGAGAAATACCCGAAAAAGATCCATGATATCCTGATTTATGGAACAAACGGAAAATCCGTGAGGGTCTCTTACAAGGGACAGAGAGGCGAGGGTGTGTATGATGTTGCCTTTGAGGGACTGATCAAAAATGTGGAGCGGAGATACCGTGAGACAGGGTCAGAGACTATGAAAGCAGAATATGAGACATTTATGAATATCACTCCGTGTTCTGCCTGCGGCGGTCAGAGGCTGAAGCCCGGCGCCCTTGCCGTTACAGTAGGAGGAAAGAATATCGCGGAAGTAACATCGCTGTCCATAGAAAAGCTTCAGTTGTTTATGGATGAACTGGATCTTTCCGAGACCCAGATGCTGATCGGGGGACAGATTTTGAAAGAGATCAGAGCAAGGATCAAGTTCCTGATGGATGTGGGACTGGATTACCTGACGCTGGCCCGTGCGACGGGAACACTTTCCGGAGGCGAGGCACAGCGGATCCGGCTCGCCACCCAGATCGGTTCCGGTCTGGTGGGTGTGGCTTATATTCTGGACGAACCCAGTATCGGTCTTCATCAAAGGGACAATGATAAGCTTCTTGCCACGCTGAAGCATCTCCGTGATCTCGGGAATACTCTGATCGTGGTAGAGCATGACGAGGATACCATGCTGGCGGCGGATTATATTGTCGATATCGGTCCCGGGGCCGGAGAGCATGGAGGGGAAGTTGTTGCCGTGGGCAATGCCCGGGAGATCATGAAAAATAAAAATTCCATCACAGGGGCATACTTATCAGGAAAGATCAAGATCCCGGTGCCTGAGGAACGAAGAAAGCCTTCCGGCTGGCTGAAAGTGGTCGGAGCCAGGGAAAATAATCTGAAAAATATTGACGTGGATTTCCCTTTGGGAGTGATGACATGCGTGACCGGCGTATCAGGATCCGGGAAAAGTTCCCTTGTAAATGAGATCTTGTACAAGAAGCTGGCGCATGATCTGAACCATGCCAGGACCATCCCGGGAAAGCATAAGAAGATTTCGGGACTTGACCAGGTGGACAAGGTCATTGCTATCGATCAGTCTCCTATCGGACGGACGCCCAGGTCCAATCCTGCGACGTATACCGGGGTGTTTGACCTGATCCGCGACCTCTTTGCTGCGACTCCTGACGCAAAGGCAAGAGGATATAAGAAGGGGAGGTTCAGCTTCAATGTCAAAGGCGGACGCTGCGAAGCCTGTGCGGGGGATGGAATTTTAAAGATCGAGATGCACTTCCTGCCGGATGTGTACGTGCCCTGTGAAGTGTGCGGAGGAAAACGCTATAACAGAGAGACTCTCGAAGTAAAATACAAAGGCAAGACGATCTATGATGTTCTCAACATGACGGTAGAGGAGGCGCTGGAGTTCTTTGCCCATGTGCCAAGCATACGGAGAAAGATGGAGACGCTGAATGATGTGGGACTTTCCTACATCCGGCTGGGGCAGCCGTCTACTGAACTGTCCGGGGGCGAGGCGCAGAGGATAAAGCTTGCCAGCGAACTGAGCAAGAGGAGTACAGGGAAAACGGTATACATCCTGGATGAGCCTACGACGGGACTGCATTTTGCGGATGTACACAAGCTGACAGAAATTTTGAGAAGACTGTCCGGCGATGGGAATACGGTCATTGTCATCGAACACAACCTCGATGTGATCAAGACAGCGGATTATATCATAGATATCGGTCCGGAGGGCGGAGACCGTGGCGGCACGGTGGTCGCCTGCGGGACCCCGGAGGAAGTGGCGCGGAATGAAAAGTCTTATACAGGGAAATATATAGATACTATGCTGAAAAAGTAAAGGCAAAAGCGAAAAAGGTCTTTCCATTTTCTGTAAAGTCTATTATACTGGTTATGCGGACAGACAGCATAGAGGGAAGCTGTCTGATTCCGTTTTACAAGGAAAAGATGAGAACCCGCAGGGGAGAAAGATACACGGGAAAGAGTATGAAAATTTAGAAGGGAGAATTGAATATGTCGGTAGATATCGGGATCGATCTGGGAACGGCAAGCGTGCTGGTCTATGTGCGCGGCAAGGGCGTTGTGCTCAAAGAGCCTTCTGTGGTCGCCTTTGACCGGGATACGAATGTGATCAAAGCCATCGGCGAGGAAGCCCGGATGATGCTGGGAAGGACGCCGGGCAATATTGTTGCGGTCCGGCCGCTCAGGCAGGGAGTTATCTCAGATTATACAGTGACCGAGAAGATGATCAAGTATTTTGTCCAGAAAGCACTTGGGAAGCGTACGTTTAAGAAGCCCCGCATCAGCATCTGTGTGCCGAGCGGCGTGACGGAAGTGGAGAAGAAAGCAGTGGAAGAGGCAACATTTGCGGCAGGCGCAAGAGAAGTCCATCTGATCGAGGAGCCGGTGGCTGCGGCGATCGGAGCGGGGATCGATATCGCAAAACCATGTGGGAACATGATCGTTGATATCGGCGGCGGCACTGCGGATATTGCGGTGATCTCGCTGGGCGGCACTGTGGTCAATACTTCGATCAAAGTGGCTGGAGATGACTTTGACGAAGCGATCGTCCGCTATATGCGCAAGAAACATAATCTTCTGATCGGAGAGCGGACTGCGGAAGATATTAAGATCAAGATTGGGACAACATACCCCCTCGTGGAGGAGGAGACTATGGAAGTCAGAGGAAGGAATCTTGTAACCGGGCTTCCGAAGACAGTGACCGTGACTTCGTCTGAGACAGAGGAGGCTTTGAGGGAAGCTACCAGTCAGATCGTAGAGGCGGTTATTTCCGTTCTTGAGCAGACACCGCCGGAGCTGTCGGCAGATATACTGGACCGCGGGATCGTGCTGACCGGCGGAGGCGCTATGCTCAGAGGCCTTGAGGAGCTGATCGAGGAAAAGACCGGGATCAACACTATGACAGCGGAGGATCCGATGAAGGTCGTAGCGATCGGGACAGGGCAGTTTGTGGAATTCATGAGCGGAAGAAAAGATTTCTGAACCATGAGAGGCAAAACCAACAGTTAAATGTGTTATCGACAGGGATGTGGGCTGTTTAGCAGAGCTATGCGGCACATCCCTGTTCTGATGTAATGAGAATAAGAAGGGACAGGCAATGGAGACAGTCACAGGATATGTGGGACACATTGTGTTCCGGAATGAGGAAAATGGATATACAGTCTTTCATCTGGAAAACGATGACGGGGAAGTGACCTGCGTTGGAAATTTCAATTTTATAAATGAGGGAGAAATGCTGGAGCTCACAGGAGAGTATGTGAATCACAATGTATATGGAACACAGCTTAAAGTCGCGTCCCATGTGGTGAAAGAACCTGAGGATCTCGTATCCATCGAGAGATATCTCGGCTCCGGGGCGGTTAAAGGCGTGGGGGCTGCCCTTGCGGGAAGGATCGTAAGGAAGTTTAAAGAAGATACATTCCGTATTATCGAGGAGGAGCCGGAGCGTCTGGCAGAAGTCAAGGGGATCAGTGAGCGCAAGGCAAGGGAGATCGCGGAGCAGGTGGAAGAGAAGAAAGACATGCGCAAGGCAATGATCTATCTCCAGAAATACGGAATTTCCACGAGACTTGCCGCAAAGATATACCAGTATTATGGTATGCGCGTATACAAAGTTTTGGAAGAAAATCCTTACCAGCTGGCAGATAATATTGAAGGAGTGGGATTCAAGACAGCCGACGAGATCGCTGCGCGCATCGGGATACATACGGATTCTGATTACAGGATCAAGAGCGGACTTTTCTATACGCTGCAGCAGGCGGTGGGAGAGGGCCACATATATCTTCCGGAAGAGGTGCTTGTCCGCCGGGCAGGCGAGCTGCTTGGCGTGGAGATCCGGGACATCAGCAAGCATGTTATGGATCTGTGCATTGAGAAAAAGACAGTTATGAAGGAAGGCGGGGATGGGCTCAGGATCTATCCTGCCCATTATTACTATCTGGAGCTGAATACGGCGAAAATGCTCCATGACCTGAATATTGACTGTGAAATGCCGGAAGATATGATGGAACGAAGACTGAAAAAAGTCGAAGAGACAGAGCAGATCGAGCTGGATGTGATGCAGCATAGAGCGGTGATCGAATCCATCAAGCACGGTCTGCTTGTCCTGACCGGAGGTCCGGGCACGGGGAAAACCACTACGATCAACACGATGATCCGGTTCTTTGAGAGCGAGGGCATGAGCATCCTGCTCGCCGCCCCTACCGGACGCGCGGCAAAGCGCATGACCGAGGCTACAGGTTATGAGGCGCAGACCATCCACCGTCTTTTGGAGGTGAATGTAAATCCGGAAGAGACGGACAGCGCGGGCGGTTTTATGCGGAACCGGCAGAATCCCCTGGAAGCGGATGTGATCATTATTGACGAGATGTCCATGGTGGACCTTCCTCTGATGCATGCCCTGCTCTCGGCTGTAGTGCCGGGGACCAGGCTGGTGCTGGTGGGGGACGTGGATCAGCTTCCCTCGGTGGGACCGGGGAGCGTGCTGAAAGACATTATCACATCTGAGTGCTTTCCTGTGGTGACCCTGACACGGATTTTCCGCCAGGCAGGGGAGAGTGACATTGTGGTAAACGCTCACAAGATCAATGCCGGGGAGCCGGTAGTCCTCAACAATAAAAGCCGTGACTTCTTCTTTCTGCGGCGCCAGGACGCGGATACGATTATCGGGGTGACCATTATGCTCATCCAGAAGAAGCTGCCCAGGTATGTGGGCGCCCAGCCCAGTGAGATTCAGGTTATGACACCTACGAGGAAGGGGCTGCTGGGAGTAGAGCGGCTGAACACGATCCTTCAGCGCTACCTGAATCCCCAGGATCCGAAAAAGGCGGAAAAAGAGATCAACGGCCGTCTGTTCCGGGAGGGGGACAAGGTCATGCAGATCAAAAACAATTATCAGCTGGAGTGGGAGGTTACGACAAAGTTCGGTCTTACTGTGGATAAAGGCGTGGGCGTGTTCAACGGGGATATGGGAGTGATCACGGAGATTAACCAGTACACGGAGACCATAGAGGTAGAATTTGACGAGGCGCGAAAGGTAAAGTATGGGTTTGACGGAGTGGAAGAGCTGGAACTTGCCTATGCCATCACAGTGCATAAATCCCAGGGAAGCGAATATCCGGCAGTGATCATTCCGCTTCTTCAGGGGCCCAGGCTTCTCTACAATCGGAATCTGCTGTATACGGCAGTGACAAGGGCGAAAAAGTGCCTCACTATCATAGGGAGTGATACAGTATTTCAGGGAATGATACAAAACAAAAACGAGCAGGCCAGATATACGAGTCTGGCGGAGAGGATACGGGAATTCAGGGACAGTCTTTGAACCTGTCAGAACAGAGACGAAAGTGCGGCGCGAGAGGCCTGGCAGACAGGATTCTTAATCTTCTCTATCCGCCGGTCTGTCCGTTTTGCGGGAAGCTGTACTCGAAAGGAATCTGCGCGGTATGCAGGAAGAAAATCGTTTATGTCAGCGAACCGCGCTGTATGAGGTGCGGGAAGCCTCTCAGAGATGAGGCTCAAGAATACTGTCAGACCTGCGCGCGCCGAGAGTCTGCTATTGATCAGGGAAGAGGACTCTGGCTTCATGCGGATCCGGTATCCGGCGCTGTATACCGTTTTAAATACAAGAATAAAAGGATTTGGGGCAGGATCTTTGCGGCAGAGCTGGCGCGGCAATACGGGAAACAGATCAGAGACTGGGGGATCAAAGAGATTATTCCAATACCTCTCCATGCTTCAAGAAAACGGCAGAGGGGGTTCAACCAGTCCGAGGTTATTGCCCGGGAACTGGCGGAACTGACAGGGATCCCATGCCGGACAGATGTTCTGTTCCGCATCAGAAAGACTGTGCCTCAAAAGCGGCTGGATCCAGCCGGCAGAGCTGCAAATCTGCAGGGGGCATTCGGCGTTTCAAAAAGATGGGCTGCCTGTGAAAATGTGCTCCTTATAGATGACATTTATACAACGGGCGCAACAGTGGAAAAAGCTGCGAAAATGCTCAAAAAAGCGGGATGTCGAAATGTCTACTTTTTAACCATAAGCATTGGACAAGGCATCTGACTGTATGATATACTAAAACATAATGGACTGAATTAAAAGAAGCTGAGTACATAGGAAGGACGTGTAAAAGCGTTATGTTGGATAAGAGAAAGATACGCCTGATGACAAAGGCTGCGATTTATGAAAAAGAGTACGGCGAAGAGGATTTAAAAATTACCAGTTATTATAAAAAGGATTATGCCAGCCTCAATACTTGGATCACTCTGATCTGGGTCACGGCAGGGTATGCTCTCCTTGGAGGGATCCTGTTTCTTTGCTTCGGAGAAGCCCTGCTGGAAGGGATTACCCTTATGCGCCTGATCTTTCTGACAGCGGTTGCGCTGGCGCTCTATCTTGTCCTTTTGATCCTATATGGCATTGGCGCGGGGAATTTTTATTCCAAAAAGCACATCCGCGCCAAGCAGAGAGTGAAGAAATATCTGCGGGATATATCGCGTCTTGAAAAAATGAGTATGAAAAAGGAGATATACAGATCATGAGTACATTACTTGTCTGGAGAGAAAAACTGCAGAGACTCTATGCATCATATTCGGTCTATATATTGAAAGGAATTCAGTTTATATTGGGACTGCTTCTTTTTGGCCTGATTAATTATAATATTGGGTTCATGAAGATGGCATCCTCTGTATTTTGTACTATTGGGCTGGCTGTGATCTGTACCTTTCTTCCGATGATCATTATGGTTATAGCGGCAACGGTGCTGATACTGGTACATTTCTATGCATTGTCGCTGCCCATCGCAATCGTATCTGCCGTCATTTTTCTTCTGATGTATATTTTTTATTTTAGGTTCACCCCTAAGAAAGCATGGCTGGTCCTTATTGCGGCCCTGGCGTTTGGGCTGAAGATTCCCTTTGTAATTCCGGTCGCTTTCGGGCTTATGGGAACTCCGATATGGATCGTCCCGGCGGCATGCGGCGTGATATCTTATTATATGGTGGATTTCGTAAAGGGATCCGCGACAGCGTTAAAGAGCGCGGACGCGGACGGCATTGCGGCGAGCCTGACCAGCTTTACAAAGCAGGTACTCGGGAATAAAGAAATGTGGCTTATGATCATGGCGGTAGTGATCGGCATTCTTGTAGTGAATGTGGTTCGGAGCCGTGCTGTCAGCAATGCGTGGAAGATCGCTTCTGCGTCAGGCTCTGTGGTCTGCCTGGTTGTTGCCGCGGCAGGCAATATGGTGCTGGAAGGAAATATTTCCTATGTGTCGATCGTGGCAAGCGCGGTGCTTGGGATTGTTCTGGGGCTTGTCCTGGAATTCCTTTTCTTTTCGGTGGATTATTCGAGAGCAGAGAATATCCAGTTTGAGGACGATGAATACTATTATTATGTAAAAGCAGTTCCAAAGGTCGGGGTATCTGAACCGGAGAAACAAGTGAAGCATATTACAGAAGATACAGGAAACAGAAACGGGAATACAGAGGATATTCTCCTTACAAGGAGCCTGAGCAAAGAATTAGGTATCGATAAGGAGAAGACCGAGTAAGCAAGGCGGTGACACAGTATGATAGACTGGATGAGAAATTTCATAGACAATTACACACATGGTATGTATTTCCCCAGAATCCAGGTGATGGATATTATTGAAATCCTGATCATCACGGTGATCGTGTATGAGATCATGCTGTGGATCAAAAATACAAAGGCATGGATGCTCCTCCGGGGAATCATCATGCTGGGCGTGTTTATTCTTTTGGCATGGATCTTTCAGATGCATACGATCCTTTTCCTGGCAGCACAGTCCATCAATGTACTGGCGATAGCGGCGGTTGTCGTTTTTCAGCCGGAATTGAGGCGCGCGCTGGAGAAACTGGGTGAAAAAAATATACTCAACAGCATTAATCCGTTTGATAAAAACAGAGATAACGAGCGCTTCTCGGATGAGACAGCGGACAGCATTGTCCGGGCATGCTATGAAATGGGCAGTGTATGTACGGGGGCCCTTATCGTGGTAGAGCAGGCGATACGGCTCAATGAGTATGAGGTGACAGGTATTGAGCTGGACTGTAAAGTGTCGTCGCAGGTGCTGATCAATATTTTTGAGCACAACACTCCGCTCCATGACGGAGCTGTGATCATTCGGGGCGACAGGATTACGTCAGCGACATGTTATCTGCCGCTGTCGGATAATATGTCTATCAGTAAAGACCTTGGTACTCGTCACAGGGCAGCGCTGGGGATGAGTGAAGTCTGCGATGCGCTTGTGATCGTTGTCTCGGAAGAGACCGGGCTTGTCTCTGCTGCTATGGGCGGCAGGCTTACCCGCGGGATCAAGCGTGAACAGTTGAGGGAAATGCTGAGCCAGATTCAGTATAGAAAGTCGGAACAGAAAAGATTTACTATACGGAAAGGATGGCGCAGAAGATGAAGAAGTATAAGATTACAACGAATTTGGGCTTAAAGGTTATCGCATTCATCTTTGCTGTATTTCTCTGGTTTATAGTAGTAAATTTTGACAATCCGGTAGGGAGCAGCACATTCAGGGATATACCGGTACAGATCTTGAATGAAGATATTATAACGTCTGCAGGGGAAGTGTATCAGGTCGAGGGCGACAAGACGGTTACAGTAGTGGTCTATGCGACCAGGGAGGTACGCCAGAAGCTGACCAGTGATAATATTGTCGCCACAGCGGATATCAAACAGATCGACTCAACAGGGCGTCTCGTGCCCATAGAGGTTACAATAAACGGATTTAGCGGAGAGACGATCACAGCGGAGGCTATCCCCAGAAATCTGACGATCCAGAGAGAAAAATCAGGGAAAAAGGTTATGTCCCTGACAGTGGATACCGGGGGAATAAATTTGTCAGACGGATATATTTTGGGAGACGCGTCAGTGGAACCGGATCAGGTAACCATAACCGGAGCGGAGTCAGTTCTGGAACAGGTTGATCGGGCAGTGGCCCGGGTGGATGATGTGAGCGGCGTCTCTGAAGATTCTGTACTGCCTGCATCACTTGTATTGTATGATGCAAACGGTAACGAGCTGAATCAGACGCAGATCGGAAATAATCTGGGAGAAAACGGACTCTCGGTTTCCGTAGAGGTGCTAAAAGTTAAAGGTATACCAGTCGTGTTTGATGTGACCGGTTCTCCGGCAGAGGGATATAAATATACCGGATGCATCAGCACCCCTGAGAGTGTCCAGGTGTGCGGAAAGAGTGAAGATATCGACAAGATAAGCGAAATCAATGTGCCGGCATCCGCGATCGATATCAGTGGTGCTTCCGCGCCGATCGAGCTGACAGTGGATATTACACAATACCTTCCCGAAGGCGTGAATCTGGTGGATGAGAATTCGGGAAATCTCACAGTTACTGTTAAGATCGAGCAGGAAGGTACACTTTCCATTGACTTCATGGTAAGTTCAATAAGAATTAACAATTTGGCGGAAAATCTCCAGGTGAGCTACGAGCCGGATGCTGAGATCACACTCCGTTTTACCGGGGATGAAGCTCTGCTGGATACGCTGGACATCAGCAATGCGGTTTCTGTTGACCTGGCTGACTATAACAAGCCGGGAACGTATGATGTCCCGGTGAGAGTAAATCTTCCCGTCGGGATCAGTCAGGACGGGCAGGTGTCGGTACAGCTTACTTTAGAGGAAAAAGCATCAGAAGAAAATCCGGACAGTCAGGGCGGAGAGTGATGCCGGACGCTTTTTATGAAAAGACGATAAGGAGAGGATACGGATGGTAAAGGGGAAAGTCAAGATTAAGAATCCGACAGGGCTTCATCTTAGGCCGGCAGGATTGTTTTGTAAGACAGCAATGCAGTTCGACTGCAAAATTACAGTCCTGAAAAAGACCAGGCATGAAGAAGTGACTGCGAATGCAAAAAGTGTGCTCAGTGTGCTCGGATCATGTATAAAGAGCGGAGATGAGATAGAGATCATATGTGAAGGTACTGATGAACAGGATGCTCTGGGTACTATGATACAGCTTGTAGAGGGTGGACTGGGAGAATAAGACGTGGCGGCATGATATGCGTGATATAAAGGAATAATATGTTCCTGAAATAGGAGGAAAGAATTATGTCAAAAGCAGCACTTGTGATTATGGCAGCCGGTATCGGCAGCCGGTTCGGAGGAGGAATCAAACAGCTCGCGCCGGTCGGTCCGGGTGGTGAGATCATTATGGACTATTCTATTTATGACGCGCTGGAAGCAGGATTCGATAAGATTGTTTTCGTGATCAGAAAGGATCTTGAGAAAGATTTTAAAGAAGTGATCGGAAATCGGATAGAGAAGCAGGCAGATGTGGACTATGTCTATCAGGAATTGGATGATATCCCGGAAAAATATCGGACAAAATTCTCTGACAGGACAAAACCATGGGGGACCGGACAGGCGATACTCTGCTGCAAAGATGTAGTTGATACCCCATTTCTGGTGATTAATGCGGATGATTATTACGGGAAAAGTGCCTTTCGTGAGGCGTACGAATATTTGACAAGAATACCGAATACTGGTAAAATACAAATTTGTATGGTTGGCTTTGTATTAAAAAATACGCTTAGTGATAACGGGGGAGTGACAAGAGGGCTCTGTAAGGTTGACGGACAGGGAATGCTGACAGGTATCACGGAAACTCATAATATAGAGAAAGACGGCGATCGTGCTGTTATCCGTGAGGCAGATAAAGTAAAGGCTCTTGATGCGGATACCCCGGTGTCCATGAATATGTGGGGATTGACTCCGGTTTTTTTTGAGATACTGGAATCGGGGTTTGAACGCTTCCTCAATGATACTCCTGCCGAAAATTTAAAATCAGAGTATCTGCTTCCGACGATCATCGGCGATCTTCTCATGGAAGGAAAGGTCAGCGTAAAGGTCCTCAAGTCGGAAGACCAGTGGTTCGGCGTAACATACAAAGAAGACCGCGAAGCTGTGATGAATGCGGTGAGAAAACTGATAGAGAACGGTGTTTACCCGGCCTCTCTGTATGAGTGAGTATTACGGAGTGAGTATTACGCAGGTGTAAAAGGGTATTTCCGCACCAGTGCGAAAGATAAGAAAGAAAAGGATTTTAAACAATGGCTACAAGACGCAGCACATCCGAAAGGACCGGACAAAAGAACAGAAAAACAGGGAAAGGCAGTATACGCCCGAAAAAGAATGGGTTTGGGAATTTCTGCCTTGTACTGCAGGCGTTAGCCAGTCTGGCATTTATGGGGGTTGTCATTCTTCTGGATATGCTCCCTTTGAAATATCTGGGACTGGTAGCAATGATCCTCTTTTTCCTGTGGTGTATCACTTTTCTGTCACAGGCTGCGAGAAAGAAAAGGGGGATTGCAGGGAAGCTGTACAGCCTGCTTGTGATCGCTGTACTTGCCGTGGGAACCTATTATGTTGCGAAGACGAATAATATGATCTCAATGATCACAAGTGGCGGGGTAAAGGTAGACAAGATGGTAGTTGCTGTTCTGGCAGATGATCCGGCTGAGACTCTGGAAGATGCCGCGGATTATTCCTATGGAGTCCAGTTCGCTCAGGGTGCGGAGAATATGCAGTCTGTGGTCCTGGATATCCAGAATCAGCTTGGGACGGATATCAATATGACAGAATATGAGTCGGTCCAGGAACAGGCGCAGGCGTTGACGGACGGAGAGGTGCAGGCCATTGTCTATAACCAGTCTTATACAGATCTGATGGATGAGGCTGTGGAAGGATACAGCAGCCAGATCAAGGTCATATACAGTCATGAGATAGAGACAAAACTTGACCTGGGAGGTTCTGAGGAAGACGATATTCTGACAAAAGAGCCGTTTGCCGTATATATAGGCGGAATGGACGTATATGGAGATGATAGAGACACAGGTTACAGGGATACGGAACATGGTGATGTGAATATTATTGCCGTGGTGAATCCGACTACCCATCAGATTCTCCTGGTCACAACGCCGAGAGATTACTTTGTTCCCATACCCGGCGTCTCCGGAGGGATGAACGATAAGCTGACTCACGCGGCTACTTATGGAATTGACGCTTCCATGGCGACTTTGGAAGAACTGTATGAGACAGATATCAATTACTATGTAAAGATGAACTTCAGCGCTTTAATTGAGATTGTGGATATTTTAGGTGGCGTGGACGTATATTCGGAGAGCGCGTTTACTACAAGTGAAAATTCAGAATACGTCATGGACGTTCAGGAAGGGTATAACCATTTTACCGGTGAACAGGCGCTGGCGTTCAGCCGGGAGAGAGAAAATCTGCCGGGCGGGGATAACCACAGAGGAAGAAATCAGCAGGCAGTGATCACAGCGATGCTGAAAAAGGCGCTTTCCCCGATAATGCTTCTGAAAGCTGACCGAATCATTAATCAGGTCAGCAATGATATAGAAACGAATGTGACCCAGGGACAGTTGAATTCGCTTGTGAAATATCAGCTTGAGTCGGGGGCAAAATGGACAATCCAGTCTGTGGCGGCCACGGGATATGACGGGGAAGATTATCCGTATTCTATGCCGGACAGTCTGGTATATGTGATGTATCCGGATGAAGGATCAATAAACGAAATCATCCATCTGGTGAATGTGGTGGAAGAAGGGAGATATTTGACAGAGGGAGAAGAGTTGAATTAAGATTAAAGGAGTGCTGCAAAACAACCTGACTAAGACAGGGCAGCACTCCTGTTTTGTATTAGATTTTAGTCTGTCTCAAATTTGGTGTAGTATAAAAAGTTGACAGCTTATTCTCAAGGATTTCATAATAAAACCAAGAGAATAAGGTGGTATTCAAAGTGGCATGTAAATATGACCATGAATACAAAGTACAGGCAGTAAAACTTGCCAAAGAAATCGGCGGCGCTAAGGCTGCTAAAGAATTAGGAATCCCTGAAGGAACCATCCATACATGGCTGAAAGCTGTAAGAGCTGGTAAGCTGGATGTTGGGGAAGGTTCCCATACCCCTGCCAGTGCAATGAGCCTG
>ERZ791922.481-NODE-481-length-25176-cov-8.322320_pt1 | contig 25176 bp, 30 predicted proteins | sample MGYA00510134_ERZ791922 | MGnify/ENA primary metagenome ERZ791922 (study PRJEB30046, sample SAMN00792101) | human gut metagenome | study: EMG produced TPA metagenomics assembly of the A metagenome-wide association study of gut microbiota in type 2...
CCGCTCCTCCGCCCTATGAAAATGGAGTAGGGTCGGAAGGCTTGAATTTTGGGGCACACGTTTACCGGCTGACCAGCTCGCCGCGGAAGAAGACGTCCTTGACGTCGAGATTTTGATCCAGAACCACCACATTGGCCCGCTTGCCGGGCTCCAGACTGCCCACCCGGCTGAAGATACCGATGGCCATAGCCGGGTTGACGGCGGCGGCCCGCACGGCATCCGCCAGGGGGATGCCGAAGGATACAGCGGTCTTCATGCACTTCATCAGGTCGGTGACGGAGCCTGCCAAGGTGCCGTCGCTCAGGGTAGCCCGGTTGCCCTTGACCTGAACGGCCTGACCGCCCAGGGTATAGTCGCCGTCAGGCATGCCGGCGGCCCGCATGGTATCGGAAATCAGGATGACCCGCTTGGAGCCGAACATCTTGAACACAGCCCGCACCACCGAGGGGTGGATGTGCACGCCGTCACAGATGAGCTCCACATTGCACAGGGGGGTGTCCAGGGCGGCTCCCACCACACCGGGGGCCCGGTGGCTGAAGGCCGGCATGGCGTTGAACAGATGGGTCACCTGCCGGGCCCCCAGACGGAAAGCCTCCATAGAGGTGTCATAGTCCGCCGTGGTATGGGCGATGGACACGGTGACTTCTCCCTCCACCGCCTCAATAAACTCCATGGCACCCGGCTCCTCCGGGGCAATGGAAACGAGCTTGACCAGTCCCTGGGAGGCGGCCATCAGGCGGCGGAACATAGCCACGTCGGGGGCGTGGAGCCACGCGCCGTTCTGTGCGCCCTTTTTGGCCATGGAGAGGAAGGGTCCCTCCAGATTGATGCCGCAGAGGGCGGCGCCGGGCTTATCGGCGGCCCGATGGGCGGCGGCCACCTGACAGATCTTGGTGAGCTGCTCCTCCGTCAGGGTCATACCGGCAGGGCAGATCTGGGTGACCCCCCGGGAGAGCTCATATTGTGCCATAATCTCCAGGCCCTCTGGTTCGGCGTCGGAGAAGTCCCGGCCCATGCAGCCGTGGAAGTGGACGTCGGTGAGACCGGGGATCACATAGCAGCCGGAGGCGTCATAGGTCTTCCCGTCCGCGCTGGAGCCAGAGAGCAGGCGGCCGTCAAAGCAGATGTCCCGCTGGACAAAGCCCTCCTGCAGGTCGAACACTTGAGCGCCGGTTATCCGCATACGGTCACACCTGCTTCCACCAGCTTGTGAAGGGCGGCCTTGTCGCCCACCAGAGTTACGTCAGGATGGAGCTGGAGCACAGAGGCGGGAACCTCCTTGGTCACGGGGCCCGTAAACGCCTTGCAGACAATGTCCGCCTTTTCCTCGCCGCTGACCACCATCAGGATGCGGCGGGCGTTCATGATGTTCTTGATACCCATGCTCAGGGCGTGGCGGGGCACCTCATCACGGCTCTCAAAGAAACGCTTGTTGGCCTCAATGGTACTCTCGGTCAGATCCACCACGTGGGTCTCCAGGCCGAAGTCGTCGCCGGGCTCGTTGAAGGCGATGTGGCCGTTATGGCCCATGCCCAGCAACTGGAGGTCAATGCCACCCAGCTCCGCAATGAGTTTATTATAGGCCGCACACTCGGCATCGGGGTCCTTGGCCAGGCCGTTGAGCACGTGGGTGTTCTCCAGATGGATGTCAATATGGTCGAAGAGATTGTCCTGCATGAAATAGCGGTAGCTCTGCTCATGGTGGGGGGACAGCCCGAGGTACTCGTCCAGGTTGACGGAGCGGGTCTCCGCGAAGGACAAGTCGCCCTTCTTATACCACTCCACAAGTTGCTGATAGAGCCCCACGGGGGTACCGCCGGTGGCCAGACCCAGCACGCAGTTGGGCTTGTAGATCACCTGCGCAGAGATAATGTTGGCCGCCCGGCGGCTCATGGCCTTGTAGTTTTCGGCTTGATAAATGCGCATTGCAACCATCTCCTATCTTTACAGAGTGGGACGGGCGCAGCCTACGCCCGCCCCTGGGGCGTTCCAATGGATCAGCAAAACTTAGCCACGGCGGCGGCGATCATAGCGTGGGCCTCGTCCACTACAGCCGCATCGCTGTCGATCAGGGCGGGCATGGGCTTGCGGACCGAGCCGCAGGGCACGCCGTCCTTGGCCAAAATTGCTTTCTGCACGGCGTACAGGTTGCCGTGGGCGGAGCACATCTTGTAGATGATGTGGTCAATCTCATTCTGGATCTGGCGGGCCGCCTCCATCTCACCCTTCTGGAAGTGCTCATACACCTTCAGGAAGAGCTCGGGCATAACGGCATAGGTACCTCCGATGCCGGCGCAAGCGCCCATGGCCAGACCGGAGATGAACTGCTCATCGGGCCCGTTAAAAACGAGCAGATCCTCGTCATGCCACATCTGGATATCCTGGGTTGGCATGGAGGAGTTCTTCACGCCGATCACACGGGGGTTTTTCTTCATCTCCCGCAGCAGAGAGGTGGTCAGGGCCACCCCCGCCAGTTGGGGGATGTTGTAGATGACAAAGTCGGTGTTGGGGGCGGCGGCGGAGATATCATTCCAGTACTGGGCGATGCCGTACTCGGGCAGGTGGAAGTAGATGGGAGGAATGGAGGCAATGGCGTCCACCCCCAGGCTTTCCGCGTGGGCGGCCAGCACCTGGCTGTCGGCGGTGTTGTTGCACGCCACGTGGGCGATGACAACCACCTTGCCCTTGGCCTCGGCCATCACGTTCTCCAGCACCACCTTGCGCTCCTCCACGCCCTGATAGATACACTCGCCGGAGGAACCGCCCACATACAGGCCGTTTACGCCCTTGCCAATCAGGTGGCGGGTCAGGCCCCGCACCCGCTCCGGTGAGATATTCCCTTCCTCGTCATAGCAGGCGTAAAACGCGGGGATAACACCGTGGTATTTCTTCAAATCGCTCATGATAGTATCCTTCTCTCTTCTCAATCAGAATCTCATTTTATAGAGGCTCCGTTCTTTTGGCGGCACATTTGTAGCGCAGGCTCCGCTGGCTGTGCCAGCGGAGGGGCAACACGAGCGGCGCGTCAGCCCTTGACTGCTCCCATGGCTATTCCCTGGGTAAAGTACTTCTGGAACGCGATGAACACCACAATAATGGGGATGGATGCCAAGGCCGCCCCGGCCATGATGAGGCCGAAGTCGGAGGACATCTCGCCCTGCATGTTAGCGATAGCCAGGGGCAGGGTCCACTTCTCCTCACTGGTCAGCATAACCAACTGAAGAAAATAGTCGTTCCAAGTATTGACAAAGGTAAAAATGGCCAGAGCGCCGATGCCGGGCTTGATCATGGGGAACACCACGCTGAAGAAGGTCTTCAGCTCCCCGGCGCCGTCCACCCGGGCAGCCTCCAGAATTTCATTAGGGATCGTCTCAGAGAACTGCTTCATCAGGAAGACACCGAAGGGCCAGCCCACCGTGGGCAGGATGACCGCCCACAAGGTGTCACTCATGTGCAGCAGCTTCATCTCCTGAGCCAGAGGGATAACAATGACCTGTTTGGGCAGAGCCATGGCGCAGATGATGATGGTAAACAGGATGGTCCGGCCGTAGAACCGCTTTTTGCCCAGCGCATAACCAGCCAAGGCGGCGGTGATGCAGGTCAGGATCATTGCCATAGCAGAAATAAACACGATATTGAACAGCCACAGGAAGGCCGGCTTTGCAAACAGCTTATCATAGTTTCCCATCGTGGGATTCATCGGAAACCAGACGGGCACCTTGGCGTTAATATCGATAGCACTCTTGAAGGAGCCGGTGACAATCCAGTACAGCGGGAACAGGAAGAAGATGGCCAACATGATCAGAATCACTACGGCAAACACCTTATAGGCTGTGGAGGTGCCACTCAGGTCGGTCTTTTTCACTTTGACCGGGGTCGTATTTGCACTCATTTTCTCACTCCCTCCTCAGTCTGTCTTCGCCACTTTGAACTGGATGGCGGAGAAAATGGCGATGATGACGGCCAAAACGACACCGATCGCGCAGGCGTAGCCCAAGTCGTACAGCCGATAGGCGGTGTCATAGACCTGGTACATAATGGTCATGGTGGAGTTCAGCGGCCCACCCTTGGTCAGCAACTGGATCAGCGCAAAGCACTGGAAGGAGTTGATAGTCGTGATAACCAGCACGTAGAGGGTAGTGGGCATGATCTGAGGCCACTTGATCTTCCAGAAAACCTGGAGCTTGGTGGCGCCGTCCACCTGGGCGGCTTCAATGAGGGACTGATCCACGTTGCCCAGAGCCGCCACGTACAACACGATGGGCTGGCCGATAGAGGTGGTAAACAGAATCAGGATTATAAACCAGATAGCGGTTTTAGGGTTGCCCAGCCAGTCAAAGCCAGTCGTGCCCGCCACCTGGTTAAGGATGCCATTGTAGGGGTTCAGAATCCACTTCCACACCACCGTGATGGCCACCGATCCGGTGACCACCGGCAGGTAAAACACACAGCGGAAGAAGGAGCGGGAAATAGAGTGCATCTTATAGATGGCGGAACTCACCCACAGGGAGAAAGCGGTGACACAAGGCACCGCCACCACCACGATAATCAGTGTATTCAGGAAGCCCTTGTGAAAAATAGGGTCCTGAAAGAGCTTGATATAGTTCTCCAGTCCTGCGAACCCCTTGATACCGCCCAAGCCATACTTCGTAAAACTGTAAAACAGGCAGATGAACATGGGTACGACCACGAAGGTAACGAAGAAGATCAGGCTGGGCAGCAGGAACAGATAGGCGGAGATGGTCTCTCTCCGTACCAGGGCGCGGCTCATGCCGGAGAATTGGGACTTTTTTTGGGGCTTCCGTCCGGCCTGGGCCGCCACGGTATTTTGCGTCATGAATGTCTCCCCTCTTTCAAGTGGTATTTGCCTTTTCCTTCACCACTCCGGTGAAAGGAAGCTGTGCCCGCCCCCTCTCAGCAGGGAGCGGGCACAGATATGCGCATTCAGGTTCCTTCGGTCAGGTTCAGCCGATATTGGCATTAGCCTGCGCCGCATACTTATCGGCCGCGGTCTGCACATCGGCACCGGTGGTCATGATCTCGGTCAACATGGGCCACCAGTAACCGCGCTGCTCGGTCCAGCCGCCAGTCAGGTTGTAATAGCGGCCCAGGTAGTCGCTCATCAGGGCGAAGGGGGCACGGGTCTCGGCGTCAGCGTCGCCGGTGTAGACATCGCCCCAGTCGGAGTGGACAGGGAAGAAACCGGTAGCCTTTACCGCCTCGACTCCGACAGTCTGGTCGTCGCAGACAAACTGCACAAACTTCTTGGCAGCCTCAATCTTGGCCTCGTCCTTGTTGTTGAACACGCCGAAGCCATAGGGGCCGGCCATCTCCAGCTCGGGCTTGCCGTCGTCAGAGGGGAATGCCATGGCGAAGGGGGTGAACTGGGTCTGAGCGGCATACTGGGTGTAGTTGGCGTAGTTCCAGCAGAAGCTCACGGCGCAGGTCTGGTTGGCGAAGGCCTGCAGCTCGTCGGCCGCGGCGAAGCTGGCATTGGCGGACATGGAACCGTTGTTCACCATATCCTGCAACAGCTTGAGAGCCTTGACGTTGTTCTCGCTGTTGGCGGTGTAGGCGGTCCCGTCCTCATTGACAAAGTAGTCGGAATACAGGTTGTTGACGAGGGCGCGGGTACCTTGGTCACCGCCCTGGGCGCCACAGTAGATAATGCCCGGAGTATTGATGTTGATGGTACCCGCCGCAGCGGCGTCACGCACCGCTTCCATAGCCTTCACGAAGTTGTCGGTGGTCCAGGTACGGGTCTCCTCGTCGATATACTGGAGGGCACCGGCCGCCTCAAAGGCCTCGTAGTTGATGGCCATACAGTGAGCGGCCACGCTCAGGGGATACATGTAGTAGGTGCCGTCCAACTGAGACACGGAGGAGATGCCCTCGGCAATGTCGGAGCCGCCAGTCTCCCACAGGTCGGACAGATCCACCATCAGGCCCTCACGGGCGTAGTTGCCCACGATACGCTCGGGGCCCTCGAAAATGATGTCGGGGCCGGTGCCAGCGGTGATGGCGGAGGTCAGCTTCTGATCACCGTCTTGATAGTTGATGGGAGTGACGGTGATCTTGATATCGGGATTCTGCTCATTGAAAGCAGCAATGATAGGCTCCCAATTGGATGCCTCGGCAAACCCACCGACATTGAAGGACCAGAGGTTGAGTTCAACGGCGCCGCTGGAGCTGCCGCCGGTCTCGCCGCCGGGCGCGGGGGATTCACTGTTACCCTGGGAGCCGTTGCCGCAGGCGGCCAGCCCCAGAGTCATACCGGCGGCGAGCAGGAGCGCAAGAGGTTTCTTCATGTTCATTGTTCTTCCTCCTCATTTTCGATAAATTTTTCTTTCCAGGACATCTCGTCCGTTGTGTAGATTGTATAATTCCGAGGGTGTTTTGTCAATATGCTTTTCGAAGAAAATTTTATTTCTCCAAAAATTCTGCAAATTTCTTTCACGTTTTGCAATACGCGGTCAAATGTGCTTGTCCGAAAGTACCTCCGCCACGGCCTCCCTTGTCTCCGCACTGCCCTGCACATCCCTGCGGCACACCTCATGGAACAGCACGTCCATCAGGTAGAGCTGCGCTACACGGGCCGCCACCGAGCCGCCCTGGAGGGGCCCCTCCAGAGAGCCGCACTGAAGCACTACGTCGGCATAGGCCGCACCGGGGGATTTGGGGAACCGGGTGACCAGGATGGCCACCGCTCTCCGGTCCCGGATGATTTTCAGGTTTTTCAGCAGCTCCTCCGTGGAGCCGGAGTAGGAAAAATACAGTACCACGTCCCGGGCCGTCAGGTGGGAGGCGGCGATGGCCTGCATGTGGGAATCCAGCACCGCGTAGAAGTTGGGCCGGGCGGTGCTGAACAGATGGGCGCACTCCTGGGCCAGGATCATGGACCCCCCCTGCCCCATGCACAGCACCTTTTCCGCGGAAAAGAGCAGATCCGCCGCCTTCCGGACGCTGTCCGGGCGGATCAGTTCCACCGTCTGGGCCATGGCATCCCGGTCAGCGGCGTAGAGCTTCTGACACAGCTCCTCAATGCTGTCTTCCGGCCGGATCTCCCCCGGTACGGTAGGGGCTTCCACCCGCCGTGCCGTGGAGTTGGCTACGGCAAGCTTGAACGCGCTGTACCCCTTGTAACCCAGCCGCTTGCAGAAGCGGGAGATAGTGGCCTCCGCCACGCCGGCCTCCTCCGCCAGCTCGGAGATGGACATGAACTGGGTCTTCTGCTGGTGAATCACCGCATAGTCGGCCACCTTCTTTTCCGCGCTGGTCAGCTGGTAGTATTCACTGTTGATCTTTTCAAATACATTTCCAAAGGGCATAACTGCCCCCTCACTGTCCGGCCAGGAGCTGTCCCAGCATCTGGTCACACATCACCAGCATCCGCGGCAGGTGGAAGGGCCCCTTGAACGTACTGCCCTTACAGGCGGGCATGGTGGGCTTGCCGTCCCGGCGCAGGTAGCCGTACCAGTCGCCGTATTCGGGATCGGAGAAGTGCTCCTTGCAGTAGTCCAGGGTGCGCTCAAACCAGGTCAGGTACTTCTCGTCGCCGGTGTCGCGGTAGATCATCAGGCTGGCGATGAGGATCTCGTCGTGGGGCCACCAGAGCTTCATGTCGTGCTCATAGGCCTCAGGGGGACGCCCCAGGCAGTCGATGAAGTAGAGCAGGCCGCCGTACTCGTAGTCCCAGCCGGCCTCGATGGCCTGGTCAAAGATTTTGACCGCCACCTCATGCTGCTTCTTGTCGCCCTTCCGGTTGGCGTCTTCCATCAGGAACCAGGAGCACTCGATGTCGTGGCCGGGGTTGACCACCCGGCCCTCGGTCACGTCGCCCCGGAACTCGCCGTTGGGGCCGACGCTCTCCAAGGTGCAGCCCAGCTCTGGCTTGTAGTGGTAGCGGAAAATCTCATCCACGCACTGGGCGGCCCGCTCGCTGTAAAGCGCGTCCTGCTCGGGGTCCACCCGGCGCAGGACCGAGGTGGTGTTCAGATAGATCATAGGGTTGGCCAGGGCGCGGCCGGAGCGGGTCTCTGGGATGGTCTTGGGGCCCATCCCCGTGGGGTCGGCGACCAGCCCCTGGTTCAGGTTCCAGATCAGGTCGTAGGCCGCGCGGGCCCGCTCCAGGCATGCCTTGTCGCCGGTAACACCGTAATACTCGGCGTTGGCGATGGCATAGAAGCCCTCGGAGAAGCAATAGCGGCGCTGACGCAGCGGCTTGCCGTCGCCGGTGACGGTGAAGTACATCCGGTTGCCCGCCGCCCGGTTGATGCAGTACCGCTCCATGAAGTCCAGGCAGCTCTTGCTGGCGGCCAGCCACTCCTCCTTCACTCCGTACACGTGGCACAGATAAGCGAAGATCCAAGCGCAGCGGCCCTGCATCCACACACTCTTGTCCGTGGAGAACACCTTTCCCTCCCGATCCAGACAGGTATAGACGCCGCCGTGCACCGGGTCCATGCCGTTTTTCATCCAAAACCGGATGCTGCGCTCCAGTTCCTCCTGAATCCACTTCTGGTGACTCTGTAAACGAGCCTTATGATCCATAATGTCAGATCCCACCTTTCGTTGATTGGGAGAGGTCCCCCATTTGCCTCCATCATAACCGCCCTCCCCCCTCCCGTCAAGAGAATTTCGAAAATTATTTTCAAAACCCTGAAAATATGCTTGACAGATTCAAAAAAACTGATAGCCTATAGGGGAAGGAACCTGTCTGTTTCCCACAAAAAAGGAGGGCTTATGCAATGAAGCATCTTGGAATTGAAGTCCCAGTAAAAAACGTGCCGGAACTGGACCCCGGTTTTCTCCCCCTGGGAAAGTTCTGCACCGCCTTTCTGAAGGACGCCAAAAAGCCGCTGGACATCGCGGTGGAGCGGGCCGGAGGTGAGGTAGCGGTATACAAAACCTTTATCCACGGCACTCCGGACATGGCCGAGGCCGACATCTACTATGTGGACCGCATCATCAAGATGCTGCTCTGGATGAAGGGCGGCTTCAAGGTGTACCTCAGCGGCGATCAGGCCGTATATGAGGCCATGAAGGCCACCTACCGCGTGGGCGGCGCCCGCGCCTTTGACGCCGACTTCATGTCCAACGTCTATGAGAAGCCCTTTGAGGTGGTGTACTGCGACCAGGTGCCTGCCGAGAAGAGCAATCCCCAGGCTGTGGGCCGCCACTTGGGCGGCTGCCGCATCGGCTTCGATGCCGGCGGCTCCGACCGCAAGGTGTCCGCCGTCATCGACGGCGAGCCGGTATTTTCCGAGGAGGTGGTCTGGTTCCCCAAGACCACCTCCGACCCCAACTACCACTATGAGGGCATCGTCTCCGCCCTCAAGGCCGCCGCCGAGCACATGCCCCGGGTGGACGCGGTGGGCGTCTCCTCCGCCGGCATCTATATCGAGAACCGCACCATGAATGCCTCCCTGTTCCTCAAGGTGTCCAAGGAGGACTTTGACGCCAAGGTGAAGGACATCTATATCCGCGCCATCCGCGACACCTTCGGCGACGTGCCCTATGTGGTGGCCAACGACGGCGATGTGTCCGCCCTGGCCGGCGCCATGAACCTGGGCGAAAACAGCATTCTCGGCATTGCCATGGGCACCAGTGAAGCGGTTGGCTATGTGGATTCGGACGGCTGTATCACCGGTTGGCTCAACGAGCTGGCCTTCGCCCCGGTGGACGTGTCCCCCAACGCCATGGAGGACGAGTGGTCCGGCGACATCGGCTGCGGCGTCAAATACTTCTCCCAGGACTCCGTCATCAAGCTGGCTCCCGCCGCCGGCATCAGCCTGTCCGCCGACCTCTCCCCTGCTGAGAAGCTCAAGGAGGTCCAGAAGCTGATGGACCAGGGCGGTTCCCCCGCCGAGGCCATCTACCGCTCCATCGGCGTGTACCTGGGCCACTCCCTGGCCCTGTACCACCACTTCTACGGCTTCAAGCACGTGCTGCTGCTGGGTCGCGTCATGTCCGGCCGGGGCGGCGACATCATCCTGGACACCTGTAAGAAGGTGCTGGCCGACGAGTACCCGGAGGTGGCCGGCCTCATGAACCCCACCCTGCCCGACGAGAAGGCCCGCCGTGTAGGCCAGTCCGTGGCCGCCGCCTCCCTGCCCGAGTTGAGGTAAGCGGTGAAGCGCCACATCGTCTGCCTGGGAGACTCCAACACCCATGGATACTGCGCCGATCCCGCCGACTGCGCCGACGGCTCCCTCCGCCGCTTTAATGAATCAGAGCGGTGGACCTGCCGCCTCCAGGCTGCCCTGGGAGAGGACTTTCTGGTTCTTGAGGAGGGGCTACCCGGACGCACCACCGTCTTTGACGACCCGGTGGAGGAGAGTTTGAGCGCCCTGCCCTACCTCTATCCATGCCTCATGAGCCACGCGCCGGTGTCCCTGCTGGTGGTCATGCTGGGCACCAACGATACCAAGGAGCGGCTGGGCGCCAACGCCTGCGCCATCGGCAAGGGCCTGCGCCGCCTGGTGCGGAAGGCACAGTCCATCGACTGCTGGGCGGGCGGGCAGCCCAACCTTCTGATTGTCGCCCCGCCCGCCATCGGAAAGGGAGTGGAGCGATCTCCCGTGGCCCAGGAGATGGGACTGGGCTGCGTGGAAAAATCCCTGCGCCTGCCCGGCCAGTTCCGGGCGGTCGCCGCAGAAACCCGCTGCCACTTTCTGGACGCCAATGCCCTTGGCTTGGCGCACAACCCCATTGACTTCATGCACCTCACCCGTGAGAGCCACGCCCGGCTGGCCGCCGCGCTGGCCGAGCGGATTCCCACACTGTTCTGAACCCACAGGCCCGGCGAACTGTCGCCGGGCCTGTGACAAAAAGGAGGCCCCTTCATGGCCGCAGGCATTTTTAATCCGGAAAACGACTTCTGGCGTCTGATCGAAAAGCTGGTGGATCTCTTTCTCCTCAGTGTGTTCTGGCTGGTCTGCTCTCTGCCCGTGTTCACCCTGGGGCCCGCCACCGCCGCCCTCTACCGCACAGTGGCGCGCTGTATCCGCGGCAGCGAGCGCAAGAGCTGGAGCCTGTTTTTTCGTACCTTCCGGGAAAATTTCAAGGTTGGCGCCCTGACCACCCTCGTGGTGGTGGCTGTCGGTGCGGTTTTGTTCGTTCTCTATACCCTGCTCTATCAGACTGCATCGCTCAACCGCGCCGGCTACATCCTGTTTATGGCCTACTATGTGTTTCTTTTGTTGCCGCTGGGCCTGCTGTGCTACCTCTTCCCCGTCCTCTCCCAGTTTGAATTCGGTGTGGGCGGCCTCCTCTCCAACTGCGCCAAGCTGGCCATCGCCCACCTGCCCTCTACGATCGCCTTGGCGCTGCTGCTGTATGCCGCCCTGACGGTGTGTCTCAACTTCTTCCTGGCCATCGCAGTCACCCCCGCCCTTCTGGCCCTGCTCCACTCCCTCCTTCTGGAGCGCATCTTCGCCCCCTACATCCGCCAGCAGTTGGGAGAAGATGACAATGACACTTAAAAAAACAGCCTGTCGAAGCATGTATTCGACAGGCTGTTTTTTGTTTCTATTTCTCCGCCAGCAGCTTATTGAGTTCCGTCATAAAGGTGCCGATGTCCTTAAACTGCCGGTACACCGACGCGAAGCGGACATAGGCCACCTCGTCCACCTCTCTCAGTCGGTCCATCACCAGCTCCCCAATCTTCGCCGAGGGGATCTCCCGGTCCATGTCGTTCTGGAGAACCTGCTCAATTTCGTTGGCAATCTCCTCCAGCTTTCCAAAGGGCACCGGGCGCTTCTCACAAGCCCGGATCATGCCGTTGAGCAGCTTGCTTTTGTCAAATGTCTGGCGGCTGCCATCCTTCTTGATGACCACCAGAGGCAGACTCTCCATGGTCTCATAGGTTGTAAAACGCTTATGGCACGCCAGGCACTCCCTGCGGCGGCGGATGCTAGCCCCCTCATCGGAGGGCCGGGAATCCACCACCTTGCTCTCCGGATGGGCGCAGTACGGACATTTCATGGTGTCTTGCCCCCTTTGCTTCATTTTAAGCTATGATGGTTCATTATAGCATAAAAGTGCAGCCCGTGGTATCCCCATTTGAGAAAAAATTTCCGTATGATTTTGTTTTTTCCGGGTACACTACAATCAGCGAAAGCGAGGTGAGCTTGATGCAGAATCAGAATCCGGACCAGATGAAGGCCCGCAGCCAGAATGGTCAGAACAAGACCAATGGCCAGAATGCTCAGAACAAGAAGAAGGAGCAGGCTCAGAACAAGAACAACCAGCCCAACCAGTTCTGACTTTGAGCCATGGGCCGGGGCTCCGCCCCGGCCCAATTTTTCTTTCCAAATTTTTTTCATTTTTCTATTGACATTCTGCGCCATTTTGGTATAATAACATGCGTGCTCACGAGAGAGCAGTAAAAATAGCGGGTTTGTGTAAGGGTAGCACAGCAGACTCTGACTCTGTATGTGAGGGTTCGAATCCTTCACCCGCTGCCAATATAAACCCCCAGAGCCTCAACGGTTCTGGGGGTTTTCTTTTGCTGTTTTTGGTTTTTTACCCTTTGTTTGACCCTTTACAGGTTGGAAATGTATTTCTGCATCCTGGCTGCGCTGTCCTCTTTCATGCGTTCCGATACGTGCCCGTAGACGTCCAGAGTAAAGGCCGCTGTAGCATGCCCCAGGTTTCCCTGGACTGTTTTCACGTCGTCCCCATTCTGGAGGGAGAGGACGGCGAAGGTGTGGCGAAGATCGTGGACTCGGCTATCTGGGGCACCGATTTGGATGGCCAGCTTCTTATAGTGATTATAGACCGTTTGAGGGCTAAAGTTACCTCCTGTCGCTGTGGTAAAGACCAGGGCGCTTTTCTGCTCCTCTGTTGTCTGCCAGCCCTCCCACAGTTCCCCGGCTTTAAGTCGCTGTGCTGCCTGTTCCCGCTTGCGTCGCTCCAGCAGTTCTAGAACAAATGCGGCTGGCCGGAGTATGCGGGTTTTGTCGTTTTTCAGCGGAGCAAAGGTAAAGCCACCATCGGACAACGGACGCTTTTGGAGTTGCTTGCAGACCTTCACAGTCCCGGCCTTGAAGTCCACACAGTCCCAAGTCAGTCCTATGGCTTCCGATTCCCGCAGGCCTGTAAAGAGGATGACTTTCAGGAGGATTTCATATTCATCCCCAGCAGCCACCAGGAGGAAGTCTTTCACCTGTTCGTCTGTGAGAGGGTGGATTTCCTTTTTCTCCACCCGGGGGAGGGTGACGCGGCTTGCAGGGTTGTCCCGGATGTATTCCACGCTGACGGCAGTTGATAGACATTTGGTGAGGATACCGTGGATATTCCGAACACTTTTTGGGGCCATACCGTCACGCAGAAGGCCGTTATAGAAAGCTTGTATCTGGGGTGCGGTTAGCTCTGCTAGCTTCACTGCCCCCAGGCTGGGCACAATGTGGGTCTTGCACTGCGCCGTGTAGTGTTTGACTGTGAGATACTTCTTGTCGCTGGTGTACTCCTGGAGCCAGATTTCCACCCAGCGGGCCAGAGTCATTTTGGCTGGCTGAAAGTAGTCCCCGCTGTCCAGTGCGGTAATGACCTTGGCCAGCTTCTTCCTTACTTCCTGCTGAGTAGTCCCGTAGACAGACCGCTGCACCTGTTTCCCGGTGCCTGGGTCACGGCCTACAGTATAGCGGGCCTCCCACCGACCATCCTTCCTCTGACGGATTGTGCCCGCTCCTTGGGCGGCCCTAGTGTTACGTTTTCGTGCCATGATGGTTCCTCCTAGAATGCGAGCGGGCCCACACTTGGAGAGCCCGCTCGCTACTTGATAGTCAGATATTCCCTTTCCGGATTACATTTGCCGCCGCACCCATCGTACACAGCCCATGGGAAAGACCTGTATAAAAGGCAGCCCGCTCCAACTCGTAGACATAAGCGGAAAGGGGTTCTTCGATGTATTTTACGTATTCTTCCGGGGAGAACCGCTGCTGAATCGCATTTTCCAATGTTTCACCTGCCTGCCTGACAGGCTGGAAGAAAGGACCGTCCTGGTGTTCTGTGTATTCTAGAAAAAGCTGGTCAAACATATTTTTGCTCCTTCGCTTGTAATTTTCGGAGCGGGAGGGTATCATAGACATGGCCCCGCTCCGGCGGGTGTTATCGGGTCTCTTGCATCTGGCTTTGGTCGGCATTGGTGCAAGGGGCCTTTCTTATGACTGGGGTGTCCCTGTATTGGTGTAGCCCCATTCGTCGGAATTTGGGGCATTTGCCACCGTAGCACGCGAGCGGTATAGAATTTCTGACAGCTTCGCACGGTGCGTCTCGCTGATGGACTTCTTTGGCACGATCCGCATCCAGGAAAAGGGCAGGCGGGCCACCATAGAGCCGTCCTGATTGATACTCCTGATCTCCACCTCCTCCGGGTATTTTGCCTTTAGGCGCTTTACCATTGCGATGCTCCATGTTTCAGCGGCGGTGACGGTGAAGAAGTCCTCGCCCTTCACATGGTCGGTGCAAGTTTCCAGCAGTGCCATGCAGATGCTCCTTTCATTTCACTGGTTATTCAACAGGGACGTTGATTTTCCCCTGGGTCCAGGCTTCAATCATCCATACCTGACAGGCTTCAAAAAATTCATGTACTCCCGCATGTTCTCCATGACGGGTCATAAATTCCTTCAGCTTGCTTAGACCTTCCTCCAGAACAGCGCGGTCTTGCCTTAATCCCTCCTCATAGGAAAGGTTAAAAACCTCCGTCAAGGTGGCTGTAATGCCCCGTTCCTTCTCTGACAGCTCCCGTCCAACAAGTTGCTCCTGATAGGCAATGAACACCTCCGATGTGGTGGGGAAGTTAATTGCGGCCGCCCTGGTGTGTATTGTCTCCATTGGTATCTCCTCCATCTTGAAATCTAGAGGGTGAGCCGTGGTAAAATGCCCTTGCCCCCTCCGGGTGTGGCTCTCATATCCGCGGATTGGTCGTCTGTACGGATATGGGAGCCTTTTTCATGCCACACAGAAGCGGCGGGTAGTGATCGAGCGGGTGAAGGCTGCCGCCACATCGGGAAGGTCTTTCTTCAGGGCGCTGGTGTCGATCCTGGAGGACTTCACGGCCTTCCAGGTCACTCGGTATTCCCCGGCCCGCAGCTCCTCAGCGTCGCCCATGTGGGCTTTGATGGCATCCCGGATGCCATCAGCCTCCGCTTGGGCCTCTTCAATAAGGCTCTGGAGCTGACGCAGCTCCTGGATTTTCATTTCCAGTTCAGTGGTGCTCATGGTGTTGACCTCCTGTATTTTAGTGGGGGCTGCTCCGGCGGCGGTGGGCTTTATGTGCGCCTCTCGGGGTCGCCTTACCATATCCCATCCCGCTCTTATGTGGTGTTCTTGCTTTCTCTTTCGGTACTTCCGTCCACCTTCGCCGGTCCTGTTCCCTCCTGACATTATGTATTATACTACACTTAAACAGTACACTCAATGGGCAAGTTATACAATGTTTAAGTGTAATTACTGTGTAATAATGTACTTGTTAATTGTAGCTTTGTGTGATATAATAAGGCCATAATGGAGGAGGTGTCGATATTTCATATCGCCCCCCCAGGAAGGAGGAAAAGCCGTGGCAGAACGTAAGAATAGTGAAGCACGCATTAGAGCCAACAATAAGTATAATGACAAGGCGTATGATAGAATAAATATAGCTGTCCCCAAAGGCCATAAGGATACTATCAAGGCCCACGCAGATTCCCGTGGCGAGAGCGTGAACGGCTTTGTGAACCGGGCAATTCAGGATAGGATGGAGCGGGATAGAAGGGGGGAGGACATGGACGAGATGACCACCGCCGAGCTCAATCAGTATCTGGAGAACATCGCAAAGCTGGTTGAGGCCACCGCAACAGACCCAGCATCCGCCGCGCAGATCGTGCGGGACAGCAAAGTTGAAGCGTAACACATATGGCATAGTAGGGCCGCCCTCACTGGGGCGGCCTTTTTGCTACGCGCTGTCTGGGGCCCATGTCCCAATGTCAGCTATACCAGCCGCTCGGCACTCCAGAAAGGAGATATACTGAGGGACTACAGTTGTCAGGTCAAAGTGGAACGGCCTTTCACCTGGGTTCTCGGGTTCAATTATTCCTGCCCGTACAAGCCGCTGAATCTGACGCTCGGATACATTGAAAATTTTCATAAGTTCTTTGGTTGAAACATCGTTCATCATGTGTTTTAAGCCTCCTACCGACACGGGTAAAAAAAGATTTTCGAAAACTAGGGCGGGCGGGGGCTCGCTAGCACCACAGATGGTGTGCGTCTCCCCAGTACCTAACAGGCCCCAGCCCCCAAACAGCGCCGGAGGTAATGACGCGAGTGCCTTGGCCCGATGGCATCTCGTTAGGCCGCTAGAGGCTCATGAGAATACATGTACCTCACGCTTAGGTTCGCGTTTCTCACGCTCCCACTCTGCTTTTCGTGCGGCTTCCACAGCAGCCCGGCGGGCTGGGCCGTCGTTAAACTCGTCCTCGATTTTCTCAAAGCGCTGGCTCTCATATCTGACGCTTGCCTCTGCATATTTAAGCTCTTTCTCCAGAAGATGCTTGAAGAAATCCATCTGCTGCTGACAGATTCGCCGTAGCTCCTCGACGGTTCTGATTTGTTCGCCGCAGGCCGTGCCCAGATCGTTCATCGACTTACGTACCCATTCAAGCATACCGGGATCGCCTTTGAGATGTGCCCCATCTGCAAGCCGCATCTTTCGCTGGGTGGCACTTATTTTCGCCTCCACCTGCTCCAATTTGGTGTCCAGCTCTGCGGCATTGTCTAGGTCTCCACGGCTTGTGGCTTCCGTCACCTGGCGGGACAGCTTGTCCCGCTCGGCGGTAAGTTTCTTGACTTGCGTGTCTAAGTCAGCGGACTGCTTTCTCAGGTTTTCTCTGCGAAGCTCCAATTCGCTGGTGTAGGCGTCGCAGGCATCGCCAAACTCTGCCCGCAGGGGTTCAAGAGGAGCCTTGAGAGAGGCGATAAACTCGGTGGTAATAAGGCTCGGGTTTACTCTGATTTCTTCCATTGTGACCATGTGAAATACTTCCTTTCGAATTTAGATTACGGATTTAGCTGTTTGAGATGTGCGATAGCTTTGTTTCGAAGGCTGTTAAACTCCTGTTCTGTAACTGCGTACCCGAGCGGGCTGGTTTTCCCCTCCTTTCCCCCCGTACCCCTCTTTCCGTCTCCGCCTCCAGATACGAATTGAGATTCAGATTCGTCTACGTCTCCAGATACGCTTCCAGATACGTCTCCAGATTCGAAGTCGGCACCTGTTGACAGGTGTTGACTGATGTAGGCGCGAAGTGCATCTTCATCATTTGGGTCAAGACCATGTTTAGGGGCATAGTTGCGCCGGAAGTCGCTTGTTATACCGGCAATTCGTTTCTTTTCCCTGTTCTTTATGTATTTTTCGTTTGAGCGGTCTATAGACGGTCTGATAAATGACCAAGCCATTTTAATGAGCTGGTCTCCAAATTCCGGGATTACTCCATAGTGTCCATATTCGATAATAGCTGTGAACAGGTGTCCACGCTGTTCTGCACTCAACATTTCCAAAGCTGGTTCGATATCGAAGAAAATCACCACCCCGGACTGTTCTTTCTCAGCCATTCTCACCGCCTCCCGCCTGCTGTTCCACCCAGCGGCGCAGACCGTCCACGCTGATCAGCGTCCGTCCTCCCAGCTTGAAGGCCGGAAAATCTGCACGGTTCAGCAGTTCATAGACCTTTGGACGACTGACGCCAAGCAGACGGGCCGCCTCAGCTGCTGACACGGCCATGGGTTCAAGAATTGGCTCGTTCATACTGATTTACCTCCGATGCTTTCTCCCGCTCGCGCTCTGCGGCCTCCCGCTCAGCGCGGCGCAACCAGTAACGAAGATTGGTTTCCCGTACCTTGTCTGGATTGGCTTTTCTCCACTGCTTCATATAAGTCCGTTGATACTCACGCTTCGAATTTTTCGCCGTAGTAATTTCGTCTTTTGTCAAGAAAATCACTCCTTCCGTCTGTTGACGCTAATATATTATCATGATAAAATAGAATTATCGATATCTCTATAATATTTTTTGGCGGTGATATTCTTGAAATATGGAATTAATAATACCAGATATGTTAAGGATATAATTGGAAAGCGAATAAAAGAAGCAAGAACAAATATGATAATAAGTAATGGGAAAAACAGAGGAATGAGCCGCCAAATGTTTGTGGATGAGCTATCGAAGAATGAGAAAGCGCCTCTACGAAACGGAGAAAAAGATAGTGTATCTGTAGATAGGCTCAAGCAGTGGGAATATGGAAACAACCCGATAGAGCTAGAATGGATTCCGGCTATTTGTGAGGTGCTTGGATGTGATGTAGGCTATTTATTCGGTGAATATGAGGAACTTACAAAAGAAGCTGCTGATGTATGTAAGGAAACGGGTTTATCATCGTGTGCTGTTGAAGTCCTGCAAAGTCTCAAACGTAGAGCGCAGAGCTCTATTTTGGTTTCCAATGTGCTTGAAACATTAACTCTTTTATTGGAAAATACAGACGAAAGAAAGCCAGAAATTGAAATTATACCACTGCTAGAGTATATCTCTGCTTATTTGAATTGCGATCCAGATGATGGCAGGATTGTGTCTGTCGAAATGGACGGATCTGTATCAATTTTTGAAAATTGTGACGCCTTTGAGAATTCACCGGGTGAGGCGGTTTCAGGCGATTATATGCGGCAAATTGTTAAGACGCGGTTAGAACAACGTGTTATGGATGAACTCAAGGCGCTATGGAATGAGAAAAATAGAGAATCCCGTAAGGACTTTATCAAGCGAATAACGGAAAACAGAAAAGCCGCCACCAGTGATTGACCGGAGGCGGCGAAGTGTGACCATTTTTGACCCTTCGAAATACCCTTTAACCGTTTTCTTTCATTGCTTTGCATCTTACAACATCTTCACAATTTCTTCTATGTCATCAACAAAAAAGCGACTATTTTACAATATTTTTTTCTTGTTAAGGCTCAAGCACTAATTCGAATCCTTCACCCGCTGCCAAAGCTCCGTAACCTTTCGGTTACGGAGCTTTTTCTTGGTAAAAAACGGCGGATCCGAATGGATGCGCCGCCGTTTTATCCACGTCCGAGGGCGCGGTTTTGAATATGGATAGCCTCCTCCCGCGCCCCCCGGTCAGGTACGGAGAGTTCATGTACCAAATAGTCCGGCCCGATGCGCTCCACTACCTCACGGATGGCAGGGGAAGTCCAGGGCTGATGCGTATCGATGCGCAGGATATGGCGGTAGCCGAAGCCGTACCGCTTTAAATAGTCCAGAGGCAACCTCGGAGGAAGAAAACCCGTATGGGCCCGGACATATTCCCCGCTGAGGGAGCAGTGAAGATGAATCCCCCTGATGTACCGGCAAAGACCTCCATGCCGGTCCAGCATGCGGTGCACATAGTCCGCCCCTTCCTCCAGGGTACGCAGGCTGGTGTCGCAGTTCATCAGATGCCCGATATCCAGCATGATCCCCTTGCGCTCAGCCCGGATTCCGTCCAGCAGACGGCGGGTCAGCTCCGGCTCGGTGAAGGTGAAGCCCGGCCACCACTGGTTCTCTACCAGGAAGTCGAAGGGCCACGCCCGGTCTCCCAGCAGGAGATTGATAACCTCCGCCGCTGCATCGATGACCTCCTCATGGGTGTGCCGCCAGTGGTAAGTGAAGCCCTCCTCCACCGACACGTCGGACACGTGGAACACCACATAGCGCGCCCCCCACGTCACAGCTCGGTCCAGATCCTCCCGGTAGAGGCGCAGCAGAGTCTCCCGTCCCTCCGGGCCGCCGTAAAAGGACCGCCACACTTCCTCCGAGCCAAATTTCTCGGTCAGTGCGGCCCGGTCTCCCCGCCAGAAATCCAGCCAATCTGGATAAAAGGTCAGGTGGTAGCCCACGTGCAGCGCCTGCGGCACCGTGCAAGGCAATTCCTCACCGCCCCATACCACCTCCAGGCCGTCACAGCCGCAGGAACGGCAAGCCTCCTCCAAGTCCCCATACTCCGTCAGGACAGAGGCGGTCATGGGCAGGCTCATCAGGGTATCCATTTATTTGCTTCCAGTGTTGAAGAATGGGGCCAGCGCCGCCGCCACCCCGCTGACCGGCATGGTCTGGAGCAGAATCTTGCCCGGCCCGGTTACCACGGTGTTGAACAGGCCCTCGCCGCCGAAGAGGACATTCTTGACGCCCTTCACCATTTGAATGTCAATGGTGCAGGTGGCATCCATCATGGCCAGGTTGCCGCTGTCTACCACCATGCTCTGCCCCGCCTGGAGCTCATACTCCACCGCATAGCCGTCGACCTCCAGAAAGGCCGTGCCGCGGCCGGAGAGCTTCTGCATAATAAATCCCTCGCCGCCGAAAAAGCCGGCGCCCGCTTTCTTTTGAAAGAAGATGGACAGCTCCACCCCCTGTTCAGAGGCCAGAAAGCCGCTTTTCTGCACCACTACGGGGTGGGCCGGGTCAATCTCCACCGCCTTAATGGACCCAGGGAAGCTGGAGGCAAAGGCGATCATCCCGGCTCCGCCCTGGGCGGTATAAGTATTTTGAAACATCGACTCACCGGAGAACATGCGGCCGAAGGCTTTGCCAATACCGCCGGCGCCGGTTTCCATCTTCATATTGGGGCTCATCCACACCATGGAGCCCCGCTCGGTGATCATGGCCTCGTTGGCCTCCAGATCACACACCACAACGGGCATGGGCTCACCAATGATCTCATACTTCATAATGGGTCCCTCCTTATGTTTGGATGCTCCTAGTATATTACGGTTTCCGAAGGATGGCAAGTCCCGCCCCACGAACTTTACAAATTCTTTCCTTTCGTGGTATGATGGTACTATTCTTTCAAGGAGGCGTCGGACCATGGAGCTGACAAGGGAGCAGGCACTGGCCCTGCTCAGGCAGTATAATGAGGAGCCCTTTCACCTGCGCCACGCCCTGACGGTGGAGGCCGTCATGAGCTGGTTCGCCCGGGAGCTGGGTTACGGGGAGGAGGCGGCGTTCTGGGCCCAAGCGGGGCTGCTGCACGACTTGGACTTCGAGCGCTACCCGGAGGAGCACTGCGTCAAGGTGCGTGAGATCATGGAGGCCCGCGGGCTGGACCCGGCCCTCATCCACGCGGTAGTCAGCCACGGCTGGGGCATGACGGAGGGCGACGCCCAGCCGGAGCACGAAATGGAGAGGGTGCTCTTCGCCGTGGACGAACTCACCGGACTGATCGGCGCAGCCGCCCTCATGCGCCCCTCCAAGAGCGTGCAGGACATGGAGCTGTCCAGTCTGCGCAAGAAATTCAAGGACAAAAAGTTTGCCGCCGGCTGCTCCCGGGAGACCATCACCCAGGGAGCCCAACTCCTGGGTTGGGAGCTCAACGACCTGCTGGAGCGCACCCTCCAGGCCATGAAGGCCTGCGAGGCGGATATCGAAGCCCAGTGCGCCGCCCTCTGAGATCCACAAAAAAAGACCGTGTCCCCCGGCGGGGACACGGTCTTTTTGTCAGGCGTCGGTGGCCTCGGTGGCGATGCCCGCCCGCTCCTGGGCGATGTTCAGTGCGTGGTCGCCGATGCGCTCAAAGTCGGTAAGCAGCTCGGAGAAAATGATGCACGCCTCATCTGAGCAGGAGCCCTGCTTCATCCGCTTCATCTGGTTGCGGCGATACTCCTCAGTCATGTCGTCCATCCGCTGCTCCAGCGCGGAAACCTTGGTGAGCCAGTCGGTGGGCTCGATGCTCTCCTGCTCCAGCAGGTCCAGCACCTCCAGGCATACGGCCTCCATGGTCCTCAGTTCCTCCTGAGCCTCCTCTGAGAATTGAATCTTCTTCTTGTCCAGCATCTGGGTGTACTCGCAGATATTCATGGCATGGTCGCCGATGCGCTCGATGTTGCCAGTGATCTTGAAGTAGGCGCTGATTGCGGTGGAGTCCTTCTCGTTGGTCTCGTGCACGATGATGTTGGAGATGTACTGGGAGATTTCCTTGTTGAGATAGTCGATATACTCCTCGGTGGCCTCCGCGCTCTCCACGCGCTTTACATCCCGCTCCAGCACTGCCTGGAAGCTGGTGGCGATGTTCTCCTTCGCCATGCCCATCATGCGGTTGAGCTCCTGGCGGATCTGGGTGACATACATCGCGGAAAAGCCGATGGGGTGCTCCTGCTTGGAGGCAGGCATAGGCACCAGAAAAGCCAGGTGCATCCCCTCCTCCTTGTCTTCCTTGCGGTCGGGCAGGATGCGCATGGCGATCTTCACCAGATATCCGCCGAAGGGCAGCAGCAGCAGGGTGGTCACAATATTAAAGAGGGTGTGCATGTTGGCAATCTGCGCCGCCGGGTTGTCGGGGGTCATGGACTGCATAAACCCGGTCAACGGCGTGGCCATGCAGATGACGGTGAACAGAACGGTGCCGAACACGTTGAACATCAGGTGGATGATGGTGGTGCGCTTGGCGTTGCGGCTGGTGCCGATGGAAGCCAAAACGGCGGTGATACAGGTGCCGATGTTCTGTCCGAAGAGGACGTATACCGCGCTGTCCAGGCCGATTACCCCACTAAGGGCCAGCGCCTGCAGGATACCCACCGAGGCGGAGGAGGACTGGATCAGAGCTGTGAAGGCCGCGCCCGCCAGAATGCCGACAACGGGGTTGGAGAAGGTGCTCACCAGATTGACAAAGGCGGGCCATTCCCGCAGGGGCTCCATGGCCGAGCCCATCATCTCCATACCGATAAAGAGCACGCCCAAGCCGGCCAGAATATTTCCGTAGTGGTGAATCTGGGGCTTCTTCAAAAAGACCACCATGGCCACGCCCACAAAGGCGAACAGGGGAGCCACGGCGCCCACGTCCAGGGCGATGAGCTGGCCGGTGATGGTGGTGCCGATATTGGCGCCCATGATGATCCACACCGCCTGTTTCAGCGTCATCATGCCGGAGTTGACGAAGCCCACCACCATGACAGTGGTGGCGGAGGAGGATTGGATGACCGCGGTAATGCCCGCGCCCACCAGGATGCCCAGGAAGCGGTTGGAGGTCAGCCGCTCCAGAATGCCCTTCATGCGGTTGCCCGCCGCGGCCTCCAGGCCGGCGCTCATCATCTGCATGCCGTAAAGGAACAGGGCCAGGCCGCCCAGCAGCCCCAGGAGAATGCTTATGTCTAGGTTCACGTTCATTCCCTCATTTTTTACATTCTTTTTTCTGATCTCTTACCAAATGCCAGCAGTAGTATACCGAATGTAAAGTGGCACGTCAACGGTATTTACAAGAACTTTACAAAAAGATTCGACCGGATCTTTACTCTTTTTTAATCTTCCAATTTCCGGCCAGCCGTTGCCTTTCAGCCGATTTTAGGCTATACTACCCTTATCCCGTTCGTTTGGCCTCCGGGCCCGCGAAACAAAAGGAGAATGTTTTTATGGAACAGCAACCGGCCAAGAAGCGCCGAGGCCCTGCAAGCAAGCTGGGGAAGATCCTGATCAATCTGATCGTCACCGCTGTGGTGGGCTTCCTCTACTTCTATGTGGCCCTGCCCCCCATCAACCTGCAGTCCAGCGATTTTTACACCTTCATCGGCATCCTGTGTGTGGTGTATGTCGTCAGCGCCCTGATCACCTCCGGCATGAATGTGGTCAGCAGCGGTGGAGGCCCCAAGGAGTACCTCCGCTTCATCAAGACCCAGTGCCTGCCTGTGGGCATCCTGTTTCTGGCCCTGATCGCGGTGGCCATCGTGGGCTCCATCCTCTCGATGCCCCTTTTCCGCGCCGCGGCCTACCGGGATCTGCTCACCGTGGAGGATGGCAATTTCGCCGAGGACATCGCCGAGATTTCCTTTAGTGAGATCCCCACCCTGGACAAGGACTCCGCCAACTTCCTGGGCGACCGCCAGATGGGCACCCTCAGCGACATGGTCAGCCAGTTTGAATACTCCAACGACTCCACCCAGATCAACTACCAGGGCCGCCCCGTCCGGGTCGCCCCCATCGCCTATGCCGACCTCATCAAGTGGTTCACCAACCGCTCCCAGGGCCTGCCCGCCTATGTCATCGTGGACATGGTCACCCAGGAGGCCACTGTGGTGCGCCTGGAGGACGGGATGAAATACTCCTTCTCTGAGCCCCTCAACCGCAACATCGTGCGCCACCTGCGCTTCCAATACCCCACCTACATGTTCGGCACGCCCCAGTTCGAGATCGACGAGGACGGCCGCCCCTGGTGGATCGCCCCCCGGGTGGTCAAGACCATCGGCCTCTTCGGCGGCACCGACATCAAGGGGGCCGTCCTGGTGGACGCCATCACCGGCGAGAGCACCTACTACGAGGAGGTGCCCACCTGGGTGGACAACGTCTACACCCCCGAACTCATCATGGAGCAGTATGACTACCACGGCACCCTGGTCAACGGCTTCATCAACTCCATCTTTGGCCAGCGGGACGTGACCGTCACCACCCAGGGCTCCAACTATATCGCTCTCAACGACGACGTTTATATGTATACCGGCGTCACCTCCGCCAACGCCGACCAGTCCAACCTGGGTTTCCTGCTGTCCAACCAGCGCACCAAGGAGACCAAGTTCTATACGGCGCCCGGCGCTACAGAGAAGGCCGCTCAGGCCTCTGCTATGGGCGTGGTGCAGGATCTTGGGTATATAGCCACCTTCCCCCTGCTGCTCAATATCGCTGGCGAGCCCACTTACTTCATCCCCCTGAAGGACAATACCAACCTGGTCAAGAGCTACGCCATGGTCAATGTGGCCCAATACCAAATCGTGGCCACCGGCTCCACCGTCTCCGAGTGTGAGCAGAAGTATGTCCAGCTGCTGGGCAGCAAGGGCATCACCACGCCGGAGGAACGGCCGCAGACCGAGGCCAGCGGCGTCATCGCCGAGCTCCGCTCCGCCGTGCTGGACGGCAACACCTACTACTTCATCCGCCTGGAGGGCGAGGAGGTGTTCTACTCCGTCTCCGCCTCCCAGAATGAGGTGGCCGTGATCCTCAATGTGGGCGACTCCGTCACTATTGAGCACGAGGTCCCGCAGGAGGGCAGCGAGTCGCTCATCCTGGACGGCTACACCATCACCAGCCACACCAGAGGCAGTTCTGCCGTTCCGGCGGAGCCCTCCGCCTCCCCCGAGCCGCAGACCGGCGCAGCCGCATGACACAGCGGGCGGACAGCAGTGCTGTCCGC
>ERZ791922.482-NODE-482-length-25132-cov-2.797783_pt1 | contig 25132 bp, 27 predicted proteins | sample MGYA00510134_ERZ791922 | MGnify/ENA primary metagenome ERZ791922 (study PRJEB30046, sample SAMN00792101) | human gut metagenome | study: EMG produced TPA metagenomics assembly of the A metagenome-wide association study of gut microbiota in type 2...
CAGCTTAAGAAAAAGCTGCTTAAGGCCGCGCATATGAAAGAGAACGACCTTAAGACATACACGATAAGGAAGCGCTCGCTCGACGCAAGGAAAAGACCGGAACTGTATTACGTTTATACTGTTGATTTTTCCGCAGCTGATGAGGGGCGCATTCTCAGACATCTAAAAGGAAAGGTACAGAAGTCAATAGAAAAGACTTACCGTGTGCCGGAACATGGGTCAGAACCGCTTTCTGGCAGAGCAGCTGTGATCGGGAGTGGACCGGCAGGGCTGTTCTGTGCGTACCTGCTTGCCAAAGAAGGATATCATCCCCTTGTAATCGAACGGGGTGCCCCGGTAAATAAGCGCAGGGAAGATGTGCAGTCCTTCTGGGACGGCGGTGTGCTGGACACGGAATCCAATGTACAGTTCGGGGAGGGCGGTGCCGGTACTTTCTCAGACGGAAAACTGAACACATTAGTAAAAGATCCGATAGGAAGAAATCAGTTCGTGCTGGAGACGTTCGTGAAGTTCGGGGCACCTGAGGATATCCTATGGGAACAGAAGCCGCACATCGGGACTGACATCCTGATCAATGTGGTAGAAGCAATGAGAAACGAGATCATACATCTTGGCGGCGAATTTCGGTTTTACAGCCAGGTGACGGATATCCAGCCCGAAAAAAAATGTATCATAGTAAATAATACTGAGACAATAAAATCAGGTGCGGCTGTACTGGCAGTGGGACACAGCGCGAGGGATACTTTTCAGATGCTGTATGATAAAGGGGTGTCCATGGAATCAAAATCATTTGCAGTGGGTGTCCGTGTGGAACATCCCCAGCAGTTGATTGATGAATCAGCATACGGAAGAGCACAGCGCGGCGGTCTTCCCGCTGCTGCCTATAAGCTGGCTGAAAAGCTTGAAAACGGCAGAGGCGTATATACTTTCTGCATGTGTCCCGGAGGATATGTCGTCAATGCATCTTCAGAAGAGGGGCATTTGGCAGTCAACGGAATGAGCTACCACGACCGCGCGGGGAAAAATGCAAACAGCGCGGTCATTGTCACAGTGACAAAGAATGATTACGGTTCAGACCATCCGCTCGCAGGGGTGGAGTTCCAGCGCATACTTGAAAAACGGGCGTGGGAAGAGGGAAAAGGCAGCATCCCGGTACAGAGGTTTGCGGATTTCTGCGCAGGAAAGAGAAGCAGCAGCTTTGGCAGTATTACGCCGAGTATGAAAGGTGCCTTCGCATTCGGGAATGTGAGGAATATCTTTCCGTGTGAGCTGGCTGCCTCTCTGGAATCCGGCATCCGAGGCATGGACAGAAAAATCCACGGCTTTGCCGATGATGATGTTCTCCTCTCAGGAGTAGAGAGCAGAACATCATCTCCGGTGCGTATACTGCGAGGGGACGATTTTACCGCTTCAGTCCCATGGATCTACCCGTGCGGCGAGGGCGCAGGGTATGCCGGCGGGATCACTTCAGCGGCAATGGATGGATTAAAGGTGGCGGAGGCAGTAATAAAGAAATTTGCGGCGGTATGATCCATATATTTCCGTCTGCTCATACGGCAGCTCAAATCCGCTGCTCCGCAGCTCCTTTTCGCTGTACGGCGTCCGCCGTATGTCTGAACTGATCAGGGTAGTTATTTGCAAGCTGGCTCGCATAACTGCCCTGACCAGTTCAGCCGCAAGAGCAAACTATTCACAGAATTTTAATGACTAACGCCTATACACGTTTTTTAAATTGTGCTAAAATAAATCATTGTATTGTATCATCGCGCTGATCACAGGATCAAAATATGGGAAAAAGCAATACGATCAAAGATATGTATCAGGAAGAACGTCCCTATGAAAAATGTGAGCGCTTCGGAGCGGAAAATCTCACAGACGCAGAACTTCTTGCAGTCCTGCTCAGGACAGGGACACAGGGAGAAAATTCTCTTCAGCTTGCACACAGGCTGATTCAGTCTGACCGTTCAGGAAGAGGGATCCTGAATATCCATCGCTGGACATTTGAACAACTCATGCGTGTCAAAGGTATTGGCAGGGTAAAGGCGGTCCAGATCCTCTGTCTGTCAGAGCTGGCAAAGCGGATGGCAAGGGCAGCCGCCATGGAGGGGCTGGATTTTTCTGATCCGAAGACTGTTGCCAGGTATTATATGGAGGATATGAGGCATAAAGAGAGGGAAGTAATAAAGCTCCTTCTTTTGAATACGAAGGCAAAGCTGATAGGAGAGTGCGTGATATCTGTCGGCACGGTTGACACGGCGCTGGTCTCTCCGAGGGAGCTTTTTATAGAGGCGCTCCAGAGAAACGCGTCAGCGATCATCCTTCTTCATAATCATCCAAGCGGGGATCCTGCGCCAAGCAGGGAAGATGTGCGGATCACCAGGCGGATTCGCAAGGCGGGAGCGCTGCTGGGAATATCACTGCTTGATCATATCATCATAGGGGACAATTGTTTTATCAGTCTGAAGGAGCAGGGGCTTTTTCAGTAGTTTTGTGCAGGGGAGCTAGTTACAAGGGGAGATACAGATGCTGGGGAATGTTTATGGGCTTGATCTCGGAACATATGAGATTAAGATATTTGATAAAAAGAAAGACCGTATTTGGCGGGAAAAAGATGCCATAGCCATGAAGAATAAACGGTATGTCTATGCAGTGGGAGATGAGGCGTATGAAATGTTCGAGAAAGCGCCTGATGACATTCAGGTCATCTTCCCCATGAAAAATGGCGTTATAGCGCATTTTGACGATATGCAGTATCTTCTCGGCAGTCTTCTCGAGAGCGAGCGGCGTTTCGGACGGGGAGACGAGTATGTCGTAGCTGTGCCGACAGACGTAACGGAGGTCGAGAAAAAAGCATTCTACGACTTGGTTTATCATTCGGAGGCAAGGGCGCGGTCTGTCCGGATCGTGGAACGGGGACTGACGGATGCTTTGGGTTTTGGAATCGATGTAGTTGCTGAAAAGGGGATTTTTGTTGCTAATTTTGGCGGAGGTACGACTGAACTTTCCGTCCTCTCCGAGGGCGGCATGGTTTTGAACAGGCTGCTGAAGATCGGCGGCGAGGATTTTGACTCCGCGATCGCAGCGCTGGTCCGCAGAAATCAGGACTTTCTTATAGGCAGACTGACAGCCGAGCGTCTGAGACGGGAATTTGGAGTTTTTGACCAGAGCACGGACAGTACGATCACCGTATCCGGCAGGGATCTGATCACAGGCGTGCCTGCACAGACGACCGTATCGATCAGCCTTGTGCGCGCTGCCATGAAAGAACTGCTGGAGGAATGTGTCCGGGCGATTAAAGCGATGATCGACAGGACCCCGCCTAACGTAAGGAGCGGGATTAGGGAGAAAGGAATCTGTCTGACCGGGGGAATGGCAAATCTTCGGGGGCTTTCTACATACTTGAGAGAAAGCACCGGTCTTCCCGTGATGACGATGGAGGAACCGGAGCTGTGCGCGGTCAGGGGACTCCAGAGGATCCTTTTGGACCGTGCGTATTATAACAGACTCACATATTCCATGATGGATGAAGATTACAGGTGGTTAAGATGAAGAAAAAGAATCATACATCGCATATAAACAGATATATTCTGCTCGGGCTGTCCGCATTCTGTGTAGTCATGATGCTTCTGTCATCGTTCTCAGATAAAGTAGGAGGTCCGTTCAAAGTCCTTGCAAATGTCACGGTTATTCCTCTTCAGCAGGGAATCAATCAGATCGGAGGCTGGATGGGGGATATGAAGGATAATTTTTCAACCCTCAAACAGCTTCAGGCTGAGAATGAAAAGCTTCAGGAACAGATAGACGCGCTGACAACGGAGAATAATTATCTCCAGGAGGAGCGCTATGAGTATGAACGACTCCAGGAGCTTTATAAACTTGATCAGAATTACGCAGACTATGAAAAAACAGCAGCGCATGTTATCGGAAAGGAGTCCGGTAACTGGTTCAGTACTTTTACGATCGACAAGGGGAGCAATGATGGGATAGCAGTGGATATGAACGTGCTTGCGGGAAGCGGACTGGTCGGTATTGTTACAGAAGTCGGTCCTACATGGGCAAAAGTACGTTCTATTATCGACGATGCGAATAACGTGAGCGGTATGGTCCTGTCAACGTCCGATACATGTATAGTAAGCGGAGACCTTTCTCTTATGAATACAGGACAGATTTCATTTGATCAGATGGAAAATAATGATAATACAGTTTCTGTCGGAGATCAGATCGTTACATCATATATCAGCGACAAATATCTCCAGGGTATCCTTATCGGCTCTGTAAGCGAGATCAACGTCGATTCAAATAATCTGACGCGGTCAGGTTATATCACGCCTGCGGTAGACTTCCGAAATATCCAGGAAGTTTTGGTCATTACTACGACAAAGGCGGAACTTACGGGGGAAGATCAGGAGGAGTAGAGGAGAGACAGATATGAAAATAATAAGGGCGAGGCGGATTGCCGTTACGGCAGCTGTCATACTTGTTGCATATGTGCTGCAGTGCGCTGTGTTTCCGGCGCTCGCAGTGGCAAATATCAAACCGAATCTGATGCTGATCATTACAGCTTCATTTGGCTTTATGAGGGGGCCGAGAGAAGGAATGTTTGTAGGAATAGCATCAGGGCTTCTCATTGATATCCAGTATGGGAATATGATCGGGTTCTATGCCCTGATCTATCTCCTGGCAGGATTCGCAAGCGGCATCTTCAAACAGATGTTTTTCGATGAAGATATTAAGCTCCCGATCCTGCTGATCGCAGTCAGCGATCTGATATACGGGATCGTTATTTATTTTCTGATGTTCCTTCTCAGGAGCGATTTCGATTTTCTTTATTATCTGAACAGGATTATTATTCCTGAGGCAATCTATACTGTCGCGGTCACTCTTGTAGTGTATCCGCTGCTTTTATTTATCAACCACAAACTGGAAGCAGAAGAAAAAAGGAGTGCAAGTAAATTTGTTTAGAGAAATCATTGACCGGATAAAAGAGGCAATCGACTATATCCTTCAGTCCAGGCTGGTAGTTCTTATTGTTGTATTCTGCCTCACTTCCTCAGTGCTGGTCGGACGGCTTTTCTATCTCCAGATCGTAAAAGGAGAGGACTATCTTGAAAATTATGAGCTTCAGATCAGAAGGACAAAAGATATCCCGGCTACAAGGGGAAATATCTTTGACCGTAACGGCGAGCTCATCGCTTACAATGAACTTGCCTATTCTGTCACCATCGAGGATACGATCCCAACGGATACAGATGCCGATGACAAGAATAAAATTTTAAATGAGATTCTGGACAAGGTTCTGACTATTGTCGAGGCAAACGGGGACTCTGTCATCGACAGTTTCGGTATCATCCTTGATTCAGCCGGAGAGTATCAGTTTGCTGAGACGAATGAGACGCTGAGACTGCGTTTTGTCGCGGATGTTTACGGAGAACCATATGTAGATGATCTGACGGAGGAGAAAAGGGAACAGTCTGCCGGAGAGATCATGCACTATCTCTGCTCAAAACGATATGGATTGGATGATAAAAATAATGACCCGGCATATATTTTGAAAATGGTTAATATGCGTTATGCCATGGGGCTTAACAGTTATCAGCAGTATCTCGCCACTACTCTTGCATCGGATGTCAGCGCAGAGACCGCGGCTGCGATCATGGAGAACCAGGATTCACTGACTGGAGTAAACATTACAGAAGACTCTCTGAGAAGATATCCGGATGGAGAATACTTCGCTTCCATCATCGGATATACAGGCAAGATCTCTCAGGAAGAATATGACGCTCTTGACAGCGATGAGAAAAAACGTTACTCCCTGTCTGACATCGTAGGAAAGTCCGGGCTTGAGCAGACGTTTGACAGTGTGCTCAAGGGCGAGAAAGGGAAGCAGACCTTTTATGTAGATAATCTCGGCAAGGTTACTGACATTGTCAGCACGACAGACCCAAAGGCAGGCAATGATGTGTATCTTACCATTGATAAAGATCTTCAGATTACAGCTTACAAACTCCTGGAAGAAAAGCTGGCCGGCATTGTCCTGAGCAAACTTACAAATGTTCTGGATTATGATCCCTCTGTCGCATCCGATACAAAGGAAATTATTATTCCTGTCGGCGATGCATACAATGCTTTTATTGCGAACGGGATCATTGATCTGGATCATTTCGGAAGCCAGGGCGCGGGGACTGCCGAACAGGCAGTGTACGCGGCGTTTACGTCGAAAAGGGATTCTGTACTCAGCGAGCTTTCAGCACAGCTTACTGACCCTCAGGCACCGGCTTACAGGGATCTGTCAGATGAGATGCAGGCGTATATGGACTATATCTGTGATACAGTCCTAAAAGAATATACGGGTCTCCTGTTGTCAGATGAGATAGACTCTCAGGATGAAACGCAGATCGCCTGGGCGAAGGATGAGACGATCAGTCTGTACACATATTTGAACTATGCGATTTCTCAAAACTGGGTGGATACGACAAAGCTCGGTGACAGCGCCTACTCCAGCTCAGAAGAAATTTATCAGCAGCTCGTCACCTACCTGGAAGAATATTTGAAAGAAGACAGCGAATTCGACAAACTTCTCTATGAATATCTTATAAAATCAGGGGGTATCACGGGAGCGCAGATCTGTGCCATCACCTATGAGCAGGGTGTCCTTCCGATGGATGAGGATGCATATTATGGTCTTCTGAACGGGACGGTAGACGCATACGGATGGCTTTATAATAAGATTGAGACACTGGAGATCACTCCGGGTCAGCTGGCGCTCGAGCCGTGTTCAGGCGGTATTGTCGTGACAGACCCTAATTCCGGAGATGTACTGGCCTGTGTTTCTTACCCGGGATATGATAATAACCGGCTGGCGAATACAATGGATTCTGCATATTACAATAAGCTGAATACAGGGCTGGCGAGGATTTTTTACAACAGGGCTACACAGGAGCTGACAGCGCCCGGGTCCACATATAAAATGGTTTCCGCCACAGCAGGACTTGAAGAGGGAGTTATTGATACCGGAACCACGATCTACTGTAACGGCATTTTTGACACGGTTACCCCAAGTCCGACCTGCTGGATTTATCCGAATGGCGGTCATGGCTCACTGAGTGTTGTACAGGCGATCCAGCATTCCTGTAATATTTTCTTTTATCAGGTCGGCTATGATCTCAGCCTTAATGCAGAGGGGGATTACGACAGCGACCTCGGTACGGACAAGCTGGCAAAATATGCAGAAATGTTCGGGCTGGGCAAAACATCCGGTTTGGAGATACCGGAGGCGGAGCCGCATATCTCTGACGAATACTCAATCCAGTCTGCTATCGGGCAGGGAAACAATAACTATACCGTCAGCCAGCTTAGCCGTTATGTGACCGCAGTTGCGAATAACGGTACAGTTTATGATCTGACTCTTGTCGATAAGACAACTGATGCCAATGGAAAGCTCATTAAAGATTATGAGGCGGCAGTTGACCATACGATCGACGAGCTAAGCCAGACCACATGGGATTCGATCCATACCGGCATGGAGCAGGTAGTGGCAAGTACAGCGTCATTTAACGGGCTCGACTTTACGATGGCAGGGAAGACCGGTACAGCGCAGCACAATGAGCTGCATGCTGACCATGTTCTTTTTGTAGGATATGCACCGGCCGAATCTCCTCAGATATCGATCGCCGTCCGCATTACGTACGGATATAATTCAGGTTATTCCGCTGAGATCGGCAGGGATATCGCAAGAGTATATTTCAATCGGGATGCAGCACAGGAAGTAGTTACGGGAAGTGCGGCGGACCTGGGGACAGGCATCGCCGGCGACTAAGAGATGGGGGATGACAGATGGGCAGGCTGGTTACGATCAGGAGCAGCCGTTACGGGCTGGATATCGAACTGGATCCGGAAGCGGACTTTGACGCCCTGCTTGAGATCCTCTCCGATAAATTTAAAGCTTCCGCCCGTTTCTTTAAGGATGCGAGGATGGCGTTAAGCTTCAGCGGGCGTACTCTGACCCGTACTGAAGAAGACGCGATCCTTGAGATCATAAATGATAACACGCAGATTGATATCCTATGTGTTGTTGAACAGAATGATAAAAACGAACCAATGTACAGAAGCATTGTGGAACACGCCCTGGATGGCCTGAGTAAAAAGGAAGGGCAGTTTTACAGAGGGACCCTGGGAAAAAGAGAGATCCTGGAATCGGATTCCAGCATTGTGATCCTGGGGGATGTGGAGCCGGGCGCACGTGTTGTTGCCAGAGGAAGTGTTGTTATCTTAGGCACACTCTACGGGGCAGTACGGGCAGGCGCAGCCGGCGACAGAGATGCTTTTGTCGTTGCTCTTTCCATGCAGCCGAAGCAGCTCTGCATCGGGGATATAGAGGCAAAACGCCAGCTTATTTACCAGGAGAGCCTCAGTATTAAAGGCCCGAAGATTGCGGTTGTGGACGGCGGCCGCATCTATCTTGATCCCCTTGAGGATTAAATGTCAGAATGTAAAGTAGGAGGAATACCAGCATGGGAGAAGTTATCGTCATTACATCAGGAAAAGGCGGGGTCGGCAAGACTACGACAACTGCGAACATCGGGATCGGATTGTCAAATCTGGGCAAAAAGGTCATTGTGATCGACACGGATCTCGGTCTCCGTAACCTCGACGTTGTTATGGGGCTGGAGAACCGTATTGTATACAATATCGTGGATGTCATCGAAGGGAGCTGCCGGCTGAAGCAGGCCCTTATAAAGGACAAGCGGTTCCCGGAGCTTTATCTGCTGCCGTCTGCACAGACAAAGGATAAATCCAGCGTTTCACCGGAACAGATGAAAAAACTCGTGGAGGACATCAGGAATGATTTTGATTTTGTCCTCCTGGACTGTCCGGCAGGGATTGAACAGGGGTTCCAGAATGCCATTGCAGGGGCGGACCGCTCGATCGTTGTCACAACACCGGAAGTGTCAGCAATTCGCGATGCGGACCGGATCATCGGCCTTTTGGAGGCTTCAGGGATACGAAGAAATGATCTTCTCATTAACCGTCTCCGGATCGATATGGTTAGAAGAGGAGATATGATGTCAGTGGATGACGTCACGGAGATTCTTGCGGTCGATCTGCTCGGGGTGATCCCGGATGACGAGCAGGTCGTTATAGCTACGAACCAGGGCGAGCCTGTGGTGGGGGAGGACTGCCTTGCGGGAAAAGCGTACATGGATATATGCCGGAGACTGACAGGTGAAGAGATCCCTATGGACGATTTTTCCAAGCCGGAAGGCTTTTTTGAGAAGATCAGCAGCCTGTTCCACAGAAATTAGGAGGTCCGCATATGAGTGTGCATTCTGTTTCCGTTGCAAAAGAAAGACTTAAGACTCTGCTTGTGTCAGACCGGATGCAGTGTACGCCGGAGGCGGTGGACAGGCTGGAGGGCGACCTGTATCATACAGTATCTAAATATGTAGAGGTGAGGCGGGAAGATTTCGATATTACAGTTACCCGTACAGATATACATATAAAATACATGGGAGAAAAGAATTGAAACGTTTATTAAAGAAATTAAATCTTCATTACAGCTTAAAAGATTATAAATTCAGTCTGGTCATCTTGGTGCTTATTCTTTCGATCTTTGGAGTTTTTATGGTCAGAAGCGCACGAGCGGACTATATGAACAACCAGATTATGGGTGTTATCCTCGGGCTTATTGCAATGGCAGTGATCTCGTTGATTGACTATAAATGGATACTGAACTTGTACTGGCCTCTCTATGCGATAAATCTGATCCTTCTTGCCGCAATCTGGATACCCGGGCTTGGAGTCAATGTAAACGGAGCGACACGATGGCTGAATCTCGGGTTTATCCAATTCCAGCCGTCAGACATGACAAAAATCCTTATGATCCTCTTTTTTGCAAAATTCCTGGCGGACAGGGAAGAAAAAATAAATACACCGAAGTTGATCCTCCAGGCTGTCGGCCTGATCCTGCCTTCACTTGCGCTGATCTACAAGCAGCCGAACCTTTCAACGACGATCTGCGTGGCGGCACTGTTTTGCGTGCTTCTATTCCTTGCAGGCCTGAGTTATAAGCTTGTTGGCACTGTACTGGCGGTTACAGTGCCCCTTGCCGCTCTGTTTCTTTTTATTGCAGTACAGCCGAATCAGCCTATTCTCCAGGATTATCAGCAGGAACGTATCCTTGCCTGGCTGGAGCCTGAAAAGTATGCTGATGATGAGTCGTATCAGCAGCTGAACTCTGTTATGGCGATCGGATCGGGACAGCTATCAGGAAAAGGATATAACAACGATGAGACAACTTCCGTTAAAAACGGAAATTTCGTTTTGGAACCGCAGACAGACTTTATTTTTGCCATAATCGGGGAAGAATTAGGATTTGTGGGTTGTTGTGCGGTCATATTTTTGATATTATTGATTGTGATAGATTGTATTTTGATTGGCTTGAAGGCAAAAGATACAGGAGGGCGCATCATCTGCGGCGGGATGGCCGCGCTGATAGGGATACAGAGTTTTATCAATATCAGCGTGGCGACATTGATCCTTCCCAATACGGGACTGTCGCTTCCCTTCGTAAGCTATGGACTGACTTCCGTTGTATGCTTTTTTATGGGGATCGGTTTCGTGCTGAATGTCGGCTTACAGCCTAACAAATATCAGTAAGGAGAGGATCGATTATGAATATCGGACTGATCGCACACGATGCGAAGAAAAAACTGATGCAGAATTTCTGCATCGCTTACCGCGGCATACTGAGCAAACATGATCTGTATGCTACGGAGACAACCGGGAAGCTTGTGGAGAGTGTCACAAATCTCAGCATCCATAAATTCCTTCCGGGACCTCTCGGCGGAAAGCAGCAGCTGGGCTCTCAGATCGAGCATAATAATATTGACCTGCTCATCTTTTTCAGGGACCCGCTTACACCCCGATCCCATGAACCGGATGTAAACGATATTGTAAAACTGTGTGATATGTATAATATTCCGATCGCTACCAATATTGCGACTGCAGAAGCGCTTATACTTGCACTGGACAGGGGAGATTTAGACTGGCGTGAGATGTACAAATAATAAACGAATGACATATAAAAAAAGACAGCGCAGGAGGCGCAGACGCCAGGCAGTGGCAGCTGCAGTGATGATCGTACTTGTCCTGCTGATCGGCGCTGGCGCGGCGGGAGGTTTTTATCTCTGGGACCAGTCCCGGGATTATATCGGTGCGTATGAAAAGTCCTCCTATAATAAAGCTCTTTACCAAGGGGAATTGTTTGCACAGGATTTATGCGTTACATCGGGGGAAGTCTCCCTGAGCGGATTCCAGCCTGACAGTTCACTGCATGCGGCCGGTCTGTTTAACCTGGGAGAGGAGCAGGTCGCTTATGGATACAAGTTATTTGACCAGCTTTATCCGGCCAGTACCACAAAGACAATGACCGCATACCTTGCATTGAAATATGGCAATCCCGATGATGTTGTGACTGTGAGTGCGCATGCCACGGATTTTAATTGGGATGAATCTGTCGCAGGGCTTGTCACCGGAGACAGCCTGACTTTATACGATCTCATGTGCGGCCTGATGCTCTGCTCGGGAAATGACTGCGGGACAGCGATCGCGGAACATATCTCCGGAAGCGAAGAGGCGTTTGCCCAGTTGATGAACACGGAAGCTGCCAAGCTTGGAGCGACTGGGACACACTTTGTCAATCCTCATGGCCTTCATGACGATAACCACTATACTACAGCGTATGACTTATACCTTATTTTTAACGCAGCATGCAAGGACCAGCGCTTTATGGATATTATTTCCATGGATTCCTATTCGGCAGAAATCACCGGAGCTGACGGAACTGTGAGAACAGACTCCTGGGCGCCTACAAACTATTATGCGGCAGGGCTGGCATCGCCGCCGGAGGGAGTGAGCGTGATCGGCGGGAAAACCGGTACTACTGACCAGGCAGGGAACTGTGTGATCCTATATGACGAAAACACAGGGGGAACTCCATATATCTCCGTTATTATGGGTGCGTCTGATAAGACGCTTTTATATGATCAGATGAACCAATTGTTTTCAGCGGGCATGACCGGAGCGTAAAGAAAAAGTCTTCCATACTTCTGGGATTCAGAAGCAGGAAGGCTTTTTGCATACAGCATAAATATTTTCTATACATAAGTTACTCTGACATTCCTCTGATCCTTCCGAAGAAACTGATCAGATACAGTCCGCACAGACCTACCACAGTATATACGATCCTTGACAGCCAGCTTAAATTTCCAAAAAGGAAGGCTACCAGATCGAATCGGAAGATACCGACAAGCAGCCAGTTGATGGCGCCGATGATCACAAGTGTCAGGGCTGTGTAATCAAACCATTTCATGTTATTTCCTCCTTTACCATCTCAATATTTCTATTATTCCCGCAAATGCTGGAAATATACATCAAAAAATGATATACTGATTTAGTTATCGATCAGAGGAGGTGTTATCCGCTTTGTCATCCGTGGCATCAAAGGGAAATCATTCCATTGACATAAAAAAATTCAGGGCAAGGAGAGAGATGAACCTTGGCATTTTCTTGTTTGCGATTGTGTTTATCTATCTCCTCGTTACAGTGATCATGTATTTTACAGGAGATACGATTTCTGTGTATGAAGTACGTGAGGGGAGTATTGTAAACGATAATTCTTATACCGGTCTTGTACTGAGGCAGGAAGAGGCTGTCAATGCCGAGACTGACGGATATATCAGCTATTACCAAAACGGGAACAGTAAAGTAAAGGCAGGCATGCCGGTTTTTGCTCTGTCCCCGCAGAAACTGAATACAGATACAGCTTCATCCGGTACGGATGATACTGCCGGGGCAGGTGCTTCCCTGAATCCTGAAATCCAGGCAGGGATCATTTATCAGATGCAGAATTTTAATGAGAACTATGATCCCAATGATTTTTCAGCTGTATATTCACTGAAAAATGAGATTACAGCATCTCTTCAGGACGCGTTCAGCGCAACGCGCACAGAACAGCTTGCAACAGTGATCGCGGAAAGCGGTCTTGAAGTTTCTTCTTATGCAGCACCGCGTGACGGGATCATAGCTTTTACTGTAGACGGCTTAGAATCTCTTACAAAAGACACGTTTACCGCAGAAAATTTCGACCGCACAGTATATGAGAGCAAAGCACTTGAGGATCAGATGAAGATCTCATCAGGCAGTCCGGTATATCGGCTGATCACCAGCGAAGACTGGTCTGTTATCGTGCAGCTTAACCGCGAGACTGCAGAACAGTTTAAAGAGGAGATAGCCGCAGCAAATACACCTGCCGGAGAGACAGTGCGACCTGTCGATGAAAACCAAAGTATGAGTATAAAGGTCCGCATAGACAAAGACAGTGAAACTATGTGGGCAGACTTTTCTATCCTGACCAGAGACGGAGAGTATTACGGCTGCCTTGATCTTGACAATTCAATGATCCGATATGCTGAAGAACGTTATCTCAATATCGAACTTATCCTTGAGGATGAAAGCGGACTGAAGATCCCTAAATCATCTGTTGTAGAGGAAAAATTCTATATCATACCGAAAGATTACATTACATCCGGTGGAAACAGCTCCTCAGACGGGGTGATGGTGCGGCAGGAGGATGGAAGCGCGGTGTTCCAGCCTGTAAACATCTATGATGCCTCCGAGGAAGGGGAAGTATGTGTCAGCAGGGAAGATATCAGAGAGGGAGATGTTCTTATCAAACCGGAATCGAATGACACTTATACTGTGGGCAAGACAAAATCTCTTCAGGGAGTTTACAATATCAATAAGGGATACGCTGTATTTAAAGAAGTTGATATCCTGTGTGAAAACGATGAGTACTATATCGTCAGGGAAGGCGACAGTTACGGATTATACAATTATGATCACATCGTCCAGGACGGCTCCAGCGTGAGCCCGGAGGAAGTGGTATTCCAATAGTTTTTCTTTCAAAAAGGAGGAATAAAAATGCTCAGAGATAATCTGTACGAGGTAGAAGAGAAGATTCAGGAAGCATGCCGGCGGGCAGGACGGGACCGCAGCGAGGTGACCCTTGTAGCGGTCAGCAAGACAAAGCCGGCTGAAATGTTAAGGGAGGCGTATGATCTGGGAGTGCGTGTTTTCGGTGAAAATAAAGTCCAGGAAATCAGAGAGAAATATGAGGTGCTTCCCAAAGATATCGAGTGGCATATGATCGGTCACCTTCAGACAAACAAGGTGAAATATATTGTTGACAAAGTCAGGCTGATCCATTCTGTTGATTCATTCAAACTTGCGGAAGTTATTGAAAAAGAAGCAGAAAAGCACGGCAGGACAGTAGATGTCCTTTTGGAAGTAAATGTTGCGGAAGAAGCCAGCAAATTCGGTCTGAAGACATCTGATGTCCTTCCGATGGCAGAAAAAATATCGCAGCTCCCCCACGTTAACCTGCGTGGGCTTATGACAATTGCACCTTTTGTTGAAAATCCAGAAAAAAATCGTGCAATTTTCGCAAATTTACATGAATTATATGTTGACATTAAGGAAAAAAACATTGATAATGGTACTGTGAGCATACTTTCTATGGGGATGACCAATGATTATGAGGTCGCGATCGAAGAAGGGGCTACGATGGTCCGGGTCGGGACTGGTATCTTTGGTGCCAGAGATTATAGCATTTAATGCAGTTTTTCTGGAGGAGGGTATGAAATAAACAAATTGCGCACAGACCAGGATGCGCAAGATAGGAGTGTAAAAATGGGTGTATTTGATAAATTTCTGGACATCATGAAATTGAACGATGATGATTATGATGACGATTTCTATGATGATGACGAGTATCTTGACGACGGGGATGACTATGATGAGAAGCCTCAGCGCCGTTCGTTTTTCGGAAAGAAAAATACGAAAGAAGATCACTTTGATGATTTCGATATGGAAGAGGAGAAGAATTACCAGCCTTCCACAAGCAATAAAGTAACACCGATGAGACATCCGGCGGCAAGAAAGAGCGGCAATATGGAGGTCTGTGTTGTTAAGCCGTCTTCTGTGGATGATTCGAGGGAAATCACTGAGACTCTGCTTTCAGGCCGCACAGTGATTATGAATCTTGAGGGAATGGATCTTGAGATCGCGCAGAGGATCATTGATTTTATCTCCGGAGCTACGTTTGCGATCAATGGAAATCTCCAGAAGATCTCAAATTACATATTCCTTGTCACACCTACAAATGTAGATATTTCAGGCGATCTTCAGGATCTGCTCGGCGGTTCCATGGAGACTCCCAGCGTGAGAGGAAGATATTGATCTGTTATGCAGGACGTAAACAATGAAAAGGATGTCCTGCTTCTGGAAAAACGTTTTATTGAACTTTCCAGAACTGCATATCAGAGGGATATCATAACGTATTCAGATTTTTTGAATCTGAATGAACAGAATATTTTACATACGCTGCCAAAAGACAAGCTGTATACACGATTTATGTCTTTTGGCGGGTATGACACAGCAGAGCGTCAGATGGCGGCATTTATCCCTGATGCTCTTTATTTGTGTTGGGGGAAAAAGGAGGCGGATCCGGAGGATATTGAGTACCCTTTCCGCGCCCTGAAGATCTCTCCTCTGAATAAAAAATTTGCCGAGGAGCTGAGTCACCGTGATTATCTGGGCGCGATCCTTAATCTGGGAATCGAGCGTTCCAAGACGGGCGATATCCTGATTGATGGGGAAAGCGCGCTGATCTTTGTCCATAGGGATATGGCTGACGTGGTTTCAGGGGAGCTTACCAGGGTACGACACACATCTGTCCGCGTAGATGAGATCCCGCTCAGTAAGATCTCCTATAAGCCGTCTTACGAAGAGATCAGGGGTACTGTGGCGTCTGTCAGGCTGGACAGCCTGCTTGCGCTTGCTTTTTCTTCATCGCGCACACGCCTTACCGGGCTGATCGAGGGTGCAAAAGTCTATGTGAATGGCCGGCTGGTCACCAGCAATGGCTATCAGCCCGCTGAAGGAGACGTTGTGTCAGTCCGCGGCATGGGTAAATTCCGCTTCGAGAGCTCCGGCTCACGTACGAGGAAGAATCGGATCATGGTCGTGATCTGTAAATATGTATAAATACAAGACAGATTTTAAGGATGGATATATAGATATGACAGAACAATCAAAAGGCAGAATGAGAATTTCAGGTGCAGGCTGCATATTTGCGCTGATCGGTTTTGCGGCAGCGCTCTTTTTCGACCAGTTTACAAAATATGCGGCAGTATTAAAATTAAAGGATCAGGCGCCCTTTGTCTTGATCAACGGGGTATTTGAACTGCGCTACCTCGAAAACAGAGGCGCCGCCTTTGGGATGATGCAGGATATGAGGTTTGTCCTGGCGGTGGGAGCTCTCCTCGTATGTGGGGTTATTGTGTATCTGTATCTGCGTATGCCTGAAAACCGCAGGTATCTCCCCCTCCGTATCTGCGCAGTGCTTTTATGCGCGGGAGCCGTGGGAAATATGATCGACCGGGTTCGTCTCGGATATGTGATAGATTTCTTTTATTTTCGTCTGATCGATTTCCCGATCTTTAATGTGGCGGACTGTTACGTTGTAGCAGCATGTATCGTATTTGCGCTTCTCGTCTTGTTTTATTACAGGGAGGAAGATGATTTCAGCTTTCTGAGCAGAGAAAAGAAAGGTTAGGAGCCGGATATGCAGGAATTATATGTTACAGCAGGAAATCAAGGGGAAAGGATCGATAGATTTTTAAGTGCAAATCTTGAGGACCTTTCCCGTTCTTATATCCAGAAGCTCGTAAAAGAGGGCGGTATCCTGGTAAATGGAAATCCCGTCAAAGCCAATTACAAAATAAATGCAGGGGATGAGATACGTGTACAGATCCCGGATCCGGAGCCATTGGACATCCTTCCCGAAAAAATCCCTCTGGACATCCTGTATGAGGATAAGGACATCCTTGTTGTAAATAAGCCGAAGGGGATGGTCGTACACCCTGCGCCCGGGCATTACAGCCATACGCTGGTAAATGCGGTTCTCTATCACTGCGGCAGCCGCCTTTCCGGAATTAACGGTGTTCTCCGCCCGGGGATTGTCCACCGGATCGATATGGACACGACAGGTTCTCTTCTTATCTGTAAGAATGACCGGGCCCATCAGATCCTTGCAGACGAGCTCAAAGAACACCATATTACACGCAGGTACCACGCTGTTGTCCTCGGCAATCTGAAAGAAGATACAGGTACAGTGAACGCGCCGATCGGACGTCATCCGACAGACCGGAAGAAAATGAGCACAAAAGCACCAAACGGCAGACGCGCTGTCACGCATTACCGGGTTTTGGAGAGATTCGGGGATTACACTTATATCGAATGCGAGCTTGAGACCGGCCGTACCCACCAGATTCGCGTTCATATGGCGAGCATAGGTCATCCCATTCTTGGAGACAGTGTGTACGGTCCTGCAAAATGTCCGTTTAAATTGGAGGGACAGACTCTGCATGCAAAGATCCTTGGGATCACTCACCCTTCGACCGGAAAATATATGGAATTTGACGCTCCTCTCCCGGACTATTTTGTGTCCCTTCTGGAACGCCTGCGAAACCGTTCATAGAAAAATTTCAATTCCTGATTGTAATACAAGATGATTTTAGCTATAATAGTCATATAAAAAGTGATCATTCGCATATTTTTTATGCAAAATCACAAATATCTGACGCAAAGGAGAGTGGCTCATCATGAAAACAAATACGATCATTACTATTGGAAGAGAATATGGAAGCGCGGGAAGGGAGATCGGGTATAAGGTAGCAGAAGCATTTGACATTAAACTGTATGATAAAGAAATGCTTGCGCGCGCTGCAAAAGAGAGTGGGATTTGTGAGGAGATATTCCAGTCACACGATGAGAAACCGACCAACAGTTTCCTTTATTCCCTTGTTATGGATACATATTCAATGGGATATTCAGGAAATACATATACAGATATGCCAATCAACCACAAAGTCTTTCTCGCGCAGTTTGATGCAATCAAAAAGATTGCCGATGAAGGTCCGTGTATCTTAGTCGGACGCTGCGCTGACTATGCATTGGAATCTTATCCGAATGTAGTCAGTGTGTTCATACATGCAGATATGCAGTCACGTATCCGCAGGATAGCAAGGTTATACAACCTGACTGACGCAAAGGCAAAAGATATGATCGTAAAGACTGACAAAAAGAGAGCCAGCTACTATAATTATTACACGAATAAAAAATGGTCGGACGCTGAGAGTTATGAATTATGTCTGACCAGCTCAGAGCTTGGAATTGAGGGAACAGCACAGGCTATCATTGATTATGTGAATCTCAAAGAAAAAGTCGGGAAAGAAAACCGAATGATCTGATTCGTTTTCCATTTCTTTATATTATTAGAAAGTGGATTTCCCGGCATGCAGGATTGGGTCCTGTATGCCGGGAATATATATTGCTTTTAACAGATATCTGGGCAGTTTTTTCCCCTTGGTACGCGGAGAGAGCGCTCTGGCCACCCGGAAATATTCCCAGTCAGGATCGCATGAAACATCCGCTCGCGAACTCCGGGGTGTTCTGTGTTGAGCTGCTTTAATAGCTCTTTTGCATATTGTCTTTTTGTATAACCGTCTACCGGACATTTGCTTTTTACGACCGGCAGGTCGTATTTATTCTTAAAACCGATTACATCCATTTCGTCCACATACATCAGGGGGCGGATCACAGTTAAATCCATGCGGTCCAGATAAGTCCTGGGAGAGAAGGAATGGAATCTGCCTTCAAAGATCAGGGAGAGGAGCATGGTTTCGATGATATCATCCTTATGGTGCGCATATGCCACCTTATTGCACCCCATTTCCTTAATCGACTGATTCAGCGCTCCTTTGCGCATTTTGGCGCAGAGGGAGCAGGGATTGCTTTCTTTGCGCACATTAAAAAGAATGTTATAGATATCCGACCGGACGATTTTGTAGGGGACTTCCATCTTACGGCATAGATCCTGGATAGGAGTGAGGTCAAAATCCTCAAATCCGAGATCAACAGTGATGGCGCTTAACTGGAATTTCTGCGGATAAAATCGCTTCAGCCCGTGGAGAGCATAAAGAAGCGTAAGGCTGTCCTTTCCACCGGAGATCCCGACCGCAATATGGTCACCCTCCTGGATCATACTGTATTCATCAACTGCCTTGCGTGCATAACTTAACAGACGCTGTAACTGCATATTTTCTAATCCTTTCTCTTTTGAACTTTTTCCGATGCGGCGGCTTTTTTGAAAAGCCATTTTTATATTATACTGACAGAAAGGGATAATTACAAGTTACAGATCCCTTAATTTAACAGCTCCAGCTGCCTGTCTGCGACGATTTTCGTCAATCGCTGCATAGTGCTTTTTTGTTGTATTGACATCTTTATGTCCAAGAACGTCTGCAACCAGGTAAATATCCCCTGTCTCTTTGTAAAGAGCAGTGCCATACGTACTCCTGAGCTTGTGCGGCGTGATCTTTTTGTTGGGTGTCACTTCCCGGGCATATTTCCGGACCATATTTTCAACAGCCTGGACACCCATACGCCTGCGCTGGGTGGAAAGGAAGAGGGCGTTTTCATGACCCTGCAGAGGAGTAGTGTTTTGCCTGGTTGTATAGAGGTAGGATTTGAGTGCGTTTTCCACTTCTTTGCCAAAATACACGACCATTTCGTTCCCGCCTTTGCGTGTTACTTTGATCCCATTGTTTTTAAAGTCAACATCCTGTATATCCAGCCCCACACATTCAGATACGCGGATTCCTGTCCCTAAAAGCAAAGTCAAAATGGCAAGATCACGGTTTTTGGTTTTCTCAAAATATGCCCTTCTCTGTCCTGTCAGGTCATCACCGCCGTGGTCCACGTAGTCGAGCAATTTGGCAACCTCATCAGCATCCAGACGGATGATCGCCTTCTCATGGAGTTTCGGCATATCTACGAGGAGAGTCGGGTTTTTCGTGATCGCCTGTCTTTTATAGAAATATCCGTAGAAACTTCGAAGTGCGGACATTTTACGGGCAAGTCCTTTTTCCGTGTTCGTGACCTGCTTATTGTCCTCATTTTCATAGACCTTCAGATATTCCTGATATTCTTCGATATCGACCGGCTCAAGCTTCTCGAGATCTGACAGAGTAAACTGATCCATTGTATAATCCCTATAGAGGGGATTGCTTTCCATAAGGAAATGGAAAAAGACACGGATATCATAGGCATAAGAAATCCGTGTCCTTGCCGATGTAGTCGGCTCCACGGCGCGAAAATAATCTTTGGCAAAAGGAGGAAGCGTCTTCAGGACGGCGCGCAGTCTCAAAGTATTATCGATATATTTCTGTTCATGATATGTTTTTGTTTCCGGATTATTATTTGTATTCCCCATATTTAAAAACCCCTTTGTTGATGAATCTTTCAATGTACTTGACTTGTCGTCTGTGATATGGCTTTATTGCCGGATTCTTGTATATTATAGCTGATATCTGCATTTTTGTCCATATCTTTTGGAAAAATCAGTATTTGTCGTATAAATTGATCTGCGTATACAAACAGCCGGAAATATTCTCTTCTGTCTGGAAGTCAATATTCCGGCTGTTTTGGAGTGTATTACTTATATCAATACATAGGGATGTATATTGATACCACTATTAATAAAGCTTACAATTTTCTACAGGATATTCTTTCAGATTTACTGTAAGAATTCTGTATCATTGTATGCGATCATCAGATACTGACCAGCCTGTATATCGTCAGATTCTAGATTGTTCATATCTTTTAATACTTGAACGTATTCCTGCACAGAATCATACTCAGAGGTCATAGTGCTTTCTGCAATATCCCAGAGTGTGTCTCCGGGCTGGATTTCAATACTCCTGTAATATTTATAAATCGTATCTGTGTCTGCTGTATCCTCATGCGCTGAAACAAAAAGCGAGCCAAACAACAAGCATACCAGCACAACCATAACAATACCTGCAGATAAACTGTAGATCCCTTTCTTCATTGCATGTTTATATACTTTTTTATTCATCTTTCTTCTCCCCTTTTATACTCTGCTTGAAATCAATAAATCAAATTGTATACAAGTATACGGCGTATCGAACATTTATTCTTTGCAAACATTTGTTCTATATATGCATTATAAACTGCGAACAAGTGTTTGTCAACATGAAATCGAACATATTTTCGTAAACAAGTGTTTGCTTTTTCTTTTTCAGTGTGATACTATATTACTTAGAAAAATTATCGGAGGAAATTATGGCACAGGGTAAGATAAGTAAAAAACAGCAGGAAATTCTTGAATATATTAAGAATCAGATCCTTCAGAGGGGGTTTCCGCCGGCAGTGCGTGAGATTTGTGAGGCTGTGAATTTAAAGTCCACTTCATCTGTCCACTCCCATCTTGAGACACTGGAAAAGAATGGATATATCCGGCGCGATCCGACGAAGCCCAGGGCGATCGAGATCCTGGATGATACTTTTAATCTCACAAGACGCGAGATGGTCAATGTACCGATCATCGGTCAGGTGGCTGCGGGGCAGCCGATCCTCGCCGAGGAAAACATTGAGGACTACTTTCCCTTTCCGGCTGAGCGTATGCCTAATAAACAGACATTTCTGCTGAAAGTCAAAGGAGAAAGTATGATTAACGCAGGGGTACTTGACGGCGACTATGTTCTGGTCGAGCAGGACGCTACTGCTTCTAACGGTGATATGGTGGTTGCTCTTGTGGAAGACAGCGCAACGGTAAAGACATTTTATAAAGAAGAAGGCGTGTTCAGGCTTCAGCCTGAAAATGACTTTATGGATCCGATCATTGTAAAAGAGGTATCTATCCTCGGTAAGGTGATCGGAGTGATGAGATTCTTCAAATAAACATAAACAGAACATAAAAAAGTGCAGCAGCCTTCACTGAATTTGCTGAAAGCTTGCTGCATCTTTTTTGTGTTCTTTGTTTTTTTAAGATACCCCTGTGGATATAAATTACAGATCTTCTGCCGAGATATCCTTCCCGTCTTTCCAAATCCTCTCCAGATCATAGAAGAGACGGTTTTCTTTGTCAAATACATGAACAATGATATCGCCGAAGTCGAGCAGCACCCAGCTTCCGGATGCCTGACCTTCCCTCTGGCGCAGAGGATAGCCCGCCTTGTGGAGCTCCTCTTCTACATTGTCTACAAGAGCGTTTACCTGGCTGTCACTGTTTCCGTTGGCAATGATAAAGTAGTCTGCCAGCACGGAAATTCCTGTGATATCAATGATCTTGATGTCTTCTCCTTTTTTGTCGCTGAGCGCATTCCAGGCAATGCGCGCCATTTCTTTTGACTGGTTCATTTCATTCCTCCTCTTTCATTTTTTATAATACTCATATGTGCTCACTGTCATTGGATCCACCGCATTCCCCCTGTCACTGAGATAGCGGACTGTCCGTTCGGCCGACAGGCATACAGCCCTGTCGATGTTTTGAAAGACAATGCCGCGTATCTCTTCAAGCCCAGGTATTTCCCTGCGATTTGGCTCGATATAGTCCGCGATATAGATAATCTTCTCCAGAATGCCCATCCCGGGGCGTCCGGTGGTATGGTAGGTAACAGCGTCAAGTATCTCCTGGTCTTTGATTCCATATTCATGCTCGGCAAGGTGTGCTCCTAATTTTGCATGGATCAGGGCAGGCATATCCAGTTCAGACTTTGTCAGTTCTATGTTGTATTTGTCACAGAGTTTGATCTGATCTTTTGCAGGACAGTATTTTCCGCAGTCATGGAGAAGCCCTGCTGTCAGAGCCTTTTGAATATCTGCTCCGTAGCACATTGCAAGTGAGGCCGCGGTATACATCACTCCGACTGTATGCTCAAACCGCTCCTTTTTCAGCTTTTTTTTCAGGTCTTTCCTGATCTCGGATAATTCCTCAGTCACTTTTCCGTCATCCTTCTTTTCTATTTTATTCTATTTCTGTATAGCTGATGTTCCGAAATGTATTCCGCCACTGCATCCGGCACCATATAGCGTACACTGAGCCCCCTTGATGCCCTTCTGCGTATCGCAGTGGAGGATATTTCTACCAGAGGTGCCCTGAGCAGCTCAATGCAGGCTTTATATCTCTCTTTCAGGTAATCGATCTGGAGCTGCATGCTCTGAACGTCCTTGTCGTCGCGCATGGCAGCCAGGATCGTGCATGAGGGGAATATCTCCCGGAAATTTCTCCATTCTTCGATGGCAAACAGTGAATCCGCCCCTAAGATAAAATAAAAATCATTCTCAGGAAATCTCCTGTTAAGCTCCTGCATCGTGCTGCAAGTGTACGAGTGCTCTTCGGTCTCTGCCTCATAGAGGCTGACCTTGAAATACGGCACATCATTTACTGCCAGCTTTACCATTTCTACCCGGTGATGCAGAGCTTCTTCTGTATACTCTGTTTTTTTATGAGGAGGGTTTCCGTTTGGCATAAACCAGATCTCATCCAGTCCGAATTCCTCATAGGCAAATTCGCCCAGAAGAAGGTGCCCTATGTGGACGGGATCAAATGTCCCTCCCATGATTCCTACCTTCATACGCGCTCTTTACTCCTTATAGGGGGAGATTAATCTTCTTTTTTTCGTCCTTTCCTTCACGGTACAGTACAATCTTTTTCCCGATGACCTGCACCACCTGGGATCGGGTGCGCTCTGCGATGATCTCAGCCAGTTCCCTCGGATCATCCGCGCAGTTTTTAAGGACGCTGATTTTGATCAGCTCTCTTGCTTCCAGCGCTTCTGAAATCGCCTCTGTAAGTCCGGGCGTCATACTGGATTTTCCCACCTGAAAGATGGGATCCATTGTCATTGCAAGACTTTTCAAATATGCTCTCTGTTTTGTCGTCATTTTATGCTCCTTACTTATAATAATCAAACTGAAGCCCGTACATTTTTACTGTGTCCCCTTCCTGGATGCCTTTCGCCTCCAGTTCATCCAAAATACCGGTCTCTTTTAAGAATTTCTGGAAGAAAGCAAAGCCCTTTTCAGAGTCAAGGTTTGTATATCCCAGCATTTTTTCGATCTTCGGGCCTTCCACAACGTACATGCCGTCTTCTACTTCCACGCTGTACGGAAGTTCCTCATAAATCAGCTCGTCCTCCGGAAAATATTCCTGCTCAAAAATGATTGGAGGCGTGTCAATCTTATCGAGCTGAGAGCTTACATAATAGAGGAGCTCGGAGACTCTCTGCCCTGTCGCGCCGGAGATTGAAAATACTTTGATTCCTTTCGGCTCAAATTCCTGCCGCAGACGCTCTACGGGATCATTCTCCGGATCATAGATAAGATCCGTCTTGTTTGCGGCAATAACCTGAGGACGTTCTGCGATTTCCGGATTATATGCTTTCAGCTCATCATTTATCTTATAAATATCTTCCACCGGGTCTCTTCCCTCGGAGCCGGCGGCATCGACTACATGTATCATAAGCTTTGTACGCTCGATATGGCGGAGGAACTCATGTCCCAGGCCTACTCCTTCGGAAGCGCCCTCGATCAGACCCGGGATATCAGCCATAACAAACCCTTTTGCTCCCTCCAGATCTACAACGCCCAGATTGGGACTCAGAGTTGTGAAATGGTAGTTGGCGATTTTGGGCTCTGCGTTGGTCACTCTGGAAAGAAGGGTAGATTTTCCTACATTAGGGAAACCGATCAAACCTACATCTGCGATCACTTTCAGCTCCAGTTTAACCTCCAGTTCTTTTGCGGGCTGCCCGGGCTGTGCATATTTAGGGACCTGCATCGTTGCAGTGGCAAAGTGCTGGTTGCCAAGCCCGCCTTTTCCGCCTTTCAGCACAACCTGCCTGCGGTTGTCCCCGGACATATCGGCAATGACTTTCCCCGTGACCGCCTCCTTGATGACAGTCCCTTCCGGCACATAGAGTACCAGGTCTTTTCCGTCTTTGCCGTGGCATCTCCTCTTTCCGCCGGGTTCTCCGTCGCCGGCAGCATACTTTCTCCTGTGCCGGTAATCAGAAAGTGTATTCAGCCCTTCATCCACCTCAAAGATCAGATCGCCGCCGCGTCCGCCGTCTCCACCGTCCGGACCTCCGTTCGGGACGTACAGTTCCCTGCGGAAACTGCAGTGTCCGTCTCCGCCCTTGCCGGA
>ERZ791922.483-NODE-483-length-25092-cov-3.089867_pt1 | contig 25092 bp, 25 predicted proteins | sample MGYA00510134_ERZ791922 | MGnify/ENA primary metagenome ERZ791922 (study PRJEB30046, sample SAMN00792101) | human gut metagenome | study: EMG produced TPA metagenomics assembly of the A metagenome-wide association study of gut microbiota in type 2...
TCATAGAGCACTACATCCGGCTTGATCATGCCTCCGCACTCACATCTTGGCACTCCGTCATAATTTTTCACATATTCAGCATCATAAAATTTTCCGCACTTCATACAGTAATTTCTATGGATGCTCCCATGCAGTTCATATACATTCCGGCTCCCCGCCGCCTGATGGAGTCCGTCGATATTCTGTGTGACAACCGCAGTCAGCTTCCCCGCCTTTTCGAGTTCCGCAAGCTTCATATGCGCAGGATTTGGCTTTGCATCCAGCGCCATCATTTTCTCTTTATAAAATTCATAAAACGCTTCCGGATAACGCATAAAAAATGTATGGCTTACCACCTGCTCCGGAGAATATTTATATTTCTGGTGATAAATGCCGTCCGCACTGCGGAAATCCGGAATCCCGCTCTCAGTTGAAACACCTGCACCCCCGAAAAACACAATCCGGCTGCTTTTGTCGATCATATGCTGCAGTTGTTCTATTTCTTTCCCATACATTTGAAACCACCCTTTCAATCTGCCTTCAGATTCCCTTTTTCAATATGCTTATCCATAATCTCCAGCATCTTCTCCCACACGATCTCTGACGTCTCAGGAATCCGCTCGTTCCTCCTGCATACCTGGGACTTATGCACGCTATGCTCTGCCCAGCTTTTTCCGTCTGACGCGTCATTTAAGAGCAGCGGCTGAAAATTGTCCAGCAGGTGGGCAAACTTTGCCTCTGCCGTCTCATAAGCCTCGAACTCCTCCCAGAGCGAGCGGAAATACGTTCCCTGATCCTCCGGGAGCAGCCCGAAGATACGGTCCGCGGCCTTTACTTCCCTCTCCCGTTTTGTCGCTGCTCCGACCTCGTCGTAAGCATAGGTGTCACCTGCATCGATCTCTACAAGATCATGTATCAGAACCATGACCATAACTTTTGTCAGGTCCGCTTCTGCCTTCATATGCTCTTTCAAAAGGACTGCCGAAATCGCCAGATGCCAGGAATGTTCGGCGTCATTTTCCTTCCTCTTCCCATCAGCCAGATAGGTCTGTCGGAAAATATTTTTCACCTTGTCAATTTCTGTGATAAAACGGATCTGCTTTTCGAGCCGTTCTTTTTCCTGTTTCATTTTTTCTTCCATTGCGTTCATCTCCATTTCTCCCTCATTATACCATGTGCGCAGAAAAGGGAGCGCCGCGCCAGCGGCATTTACTTTTCAAGCCATGGCTCCCCGGTATAATTCCTGCGTAGCAGGGCGAAGCGGAAAACCGCTTCGGATTGTACGAATGTACAATCATTATACCACAATGCAGATAAAGAAAAATCCCCTCTGTCCGGGAAATTTCTCCTGAAAAGAAATTCCTGGTACAGAGAGGACCTTGTCTTCTACTGCCTCGGTCTGTTCTTACAGCACTACCTTTCCGGTCGTGTTTCCGTTTACTACATAATAAGCAGCGGACTCTTCCGGCTTCAAATAGATCTGCACATCTTTAATATCATCTACATTGTTGTTCAGATCATATGTCCAGATATCTTTTACTTTCTGAAGGATTTCATCCTGTGTATACTCCTTGCCGGAGAACTGCAGGAAAATCTCTGTCTTGATCTCAGCCTTCTCAGCCGCTGTCTTCTTAACTGTTGTTGTCTTCTTAGCTGTGGTTTTCTTTGCCGCTGTTGTCTTCTTTGCCGCCGTTGTCTTCTTTGCCGCCGTCTTCTTCGGGGCTGTCTTCTTTGCAGTTGTCTTCTCTGTTGCCTTTTCTGCCGGTGTATCTACTAAAACTGCTGCTTTTGTCTCAAGCTTTTTCGTTGTGTCCTTCTTTGTCTCGATAGCCTTCGCCGGTTCTGCCTTCTCTGCTTTGTCCACAGTTTTTGCAGGCTCTGCCTTTACGGCTTTCTCTGCTGTCTTCGCCGGTTCTGCCTTAACCTCAGCTGTTTTCTTAGCTGCTGTTTTTGCTGTTGAAGTTGCTTTCTTTAATGCCATACTTGTTCCCTCCTAAAATAATACAACCAAGTATTTCCGGCATTGGCATCTGTGTTGATGTCAGTGCCCTTAGATATTCAACTCAATCCTTAAAGTTCCATAGGGGATTGTACCTCATTTTAAAGAAAAGGTCAAACTTTTTTGTTTCTCACGGTAAAATTTTTATTCGTTCAGTCAATTTTGTATTCTGTCCTTATATCCTCTGAAAAAATCAGACAGACCCTTTAGTGTCTTTATAAGAACCGGAATTTCTTCTTCTCCGAGAGTACCAATCACCGCGTCTGTCATCTGCCGATGGTACTCCTGATGATGTTCATATGCCTTGACCCCCTTTGGGGTAAGCCTCAGGAATATGACTCGACGGTCCTGCTCACTCCTCTGACGTACCACATATTTTTTGTTGACGAGACCGTTTACCGACGTTGTGAGAGAACCTGCCGTGATCCCCATCTTTTTTGCCACCATTGACATGGTATTCTCTCCGAACAGACCGATTGCTTCTATAATATGCATATCATTGTTAGTAATATCTTTAAACTCTTCTGTTATGATGGCATCCTCTTCCAGCTTCCATATTTCATTAAATAGATTCACCAGAATATCATTAATGGTCTCACGTGGATTCATGTATTCTCTCCTTTCTGTCAGGCAAACAGCTCCTGTATGGCGTCCCTGACTGTATCGATCTTCTCCGCCTTCCATGCTTTTGCCCCGCAGAAGAGGAGACCCTTCTCTATATTTCCTTTTACCGCATTGATCAGACCGTCTGTAATACAGTACGGGATATCAGCCGGATTACATTTTGCCAGACACCTGTGGCATGGGCTGTGAGGGATCTGGATTCCCTTCGCCACCTGCTCCATGAGCGGGTTCAGTATCGCCCTCCCCGGCATTCCCACCGGACTTTTAACGATCATAATGTCTTCTTTCGCAGCATTGACATATGCCTGTTTATAACGGATATCCGCATCGCATTCTTCTGTTGTGACAAACCGAGTCGCCACCTGTACTCCGTCCACGCCGAGTTCCATCACACGCCTTACATCACTGCTGTCATAGATGCCTCCCGCTGCAACAACGGGAATCTCTGTATGGTACTTTTCCGCATACCTCTTTACGGTACGGAGGATCTTCCGGATTTCTTCTCCGTATGATTCCTGCGTATACTCTGCCAATTCTTCCTTTTTAAAGCCAAGATGCCCGCCGGCTTCCGGTCCCTCTATCACAACCAGGTCTGCAGTTCTTTTATACTTTCTGTCCCAGTATTTCAGAATGACATTTGCAGACTTATCCGTGGATACGATCGGAGCTATCTTAGTATTACTTCCCGCTGTCAGAGCCGGCAGGTCTGTCGGAAGCCCTGCCCCCGAGATAATAATGTCCGCACCTGCCCTGACTGCTGCTTTCACATGAGCCGCATGCTCTTTCAGGGCAGTCATGATATTATATCCTATGATGCCGTCATGCGAGATCTCCCTCGCCTTTCTCATCTCGCTCTCAATCGCTCTTATATTTGCCTCCACAGGTGCTCTGTCAAAGTCCTCTTCCCGGTACCCGATCTGAGCGCTGGAGATGATTCCTATACCGCCTTCTCCGGCGACTGTCCCTGCCAGCCTCCCCAGACTGATTCCTACGCCCATTCCACCCTGGATCAGAGGAATTTTCGTGATTTTTTCACCAATCCTGATATTTTTCATTTCTGTCCTCACATCCTGCGGAATCTCTGATACCGCTTTTCTGTCAGCGTCTCTGTATCCATTGCGCAATATTTTTCAAGGAAACCTTTAATCCTGTATTCCATATCTCTGCAAACGCCGTCCAGATTTTCATCGCTGAACTCTTCAGGTTCGCGGATCACCTGTTCTACGATGCCCAGGCGTTCCAGGTCCTGCGCTGTCAGCTTCATAACCTCTGCCGCCTCACTTGCTCTCTTGCTGTCTTTCCAGAGGATACTTGCAAATCCCTCAGGTGAGAGAACTGAATAAACAGAATTTTCCAGCATCCATACCTCATCTGCCACAGCCATCGCCAGGGCTCCCCCGCTTCCGCCTTCACCGATCACGACCGACAGGACCGGGACCTTCAGACCTGAAAGCTCAAACAGGTTTCTGGCGATCGCTTCGCCCTGGCCTCTCTCTTCCGCCTCAAGCCCGCAGAAAGCTCCCGGAGTATCTACAAAACAGATGACCGGACGCCCGAATTTTTCTGCCTGTTTCATCAGGCGGAGCGCCTTTCTGTATCCGTCCGGTGACGGCATAGAGAAGTTTCTGTCAAGATTTTCCTTTGTTGTCTTTCCTTTCGCCTGGGCGATCACTGTCACCGGCATACCGTGGAAATAAGCGACGCCTCCCACGATCGCGTGATCGTCCTTAAAATAACGGTCTCCATGGAACTCCATGAAATCCGTAAACAGTTTCCCAATATAATCTGTCCCGACCGGGCGGTTCTTTTTCCTTGATATCTGAACTCTCTCCCATGCTGTCAGATCACTTCTGACCGCCTTTTCCACAGATTCCTGTGCTGCTCCTTTCTCCTCATCATGCAGTTTCTTTCCACTGTGGATCTCCAGGATCTGCGAAAGAACATCCTTCATCTCCTCCCGCTCCACTATCCGGTCAACAAACCCATGTTCCAGAAGGAATTCCGAGCGCTGGAAGCCTTTCGGAAGTTTCTGTCCGATGGTCTGTTCGATAACACGCGGTCCTGCAAATCCGATCAGAGCTTTCGGCTCTGCCAGAATGATATCGCCGAGCATTGCAAAACTTGCCGTAACTCCCCCTGTGGTAGGATCAGTCAGCACAGAAATGTATAGCTGCCCCGCGTCACTGTGCTTTTTAAGGGCTGCCGACGTCTTTGCCATCTGCATCAGGGATACGATCCCCTCCTGCATCCTCGCCCCTCCGGAACAGGTAAAAATGATAACCGGGAGTTTCTCTTCAGTCGCTCTCTCCACTGCTCTAGTGATCTTTTCTCCTACAATATGCCCCATGCTGGCCATCATGAACCTTCCGTCGCACACACCGATCACAGCAGGATTGCCATTGATCAGGATCCTGCCTGTGACAACCGCTTCATTCAGCTTCGTATGCTCCTTCAGGCGTTCAACTTTTTCTTCATATCCTCTGAAATCCAGCGGGTTAACGAATTCCATCTCCTTATCCCACTCTTCAAACGAACCTTCGTCCGCCAGCATTTCAATTCTCCGATATGCATGCACGCGAAAATATCCATGACATTTAGGGCAGATATAATACCCTTTCTTCACGTCCTCGGCAATGATCGCCGCGCCGCATTTGTTACACTTGCGGAGAAGCCCTGCCGGCACCTCCGGCCTCCCGCTCTTCAGTGATATATAATGAGACCTGCTGCTGGTCTTCTTAAACATATCTTTTAATTTCATATGCGTTTAACCTCCTGAAGGATCAGCTTTTTGTGCAAGGGGTCAGACCCCTCTTAAGAGGGGTCTGACCCCTTTTGCCAATATTATCTGACAATTCACATGTTTTCTATAAATTCAATATCAATGTTTCCTTCTATAAAATCCGGATGATTGAGGATCTCATACTGATAATCCACATTCGTGTCAATCCCTTCAATGATCACTTCTCCAAGAGCGCTGCGCATCTTTTTGATCGCTTCGCTCCGATTCTTCGCATGGACGATCAGCTTCGCCAGCATGGAATCATAGTAGGGCGGCACTGTATAACCGCTGTAAATAGCAGAATCGATACGGACGCCCTTTCCTCCCGGCAGGTACATATCTGTGATCGTTCCCGGCGAAGGACGGAAGTTTTTCTCCGGATTTTCCGCATTGATCCTGCACTCGATGGCATGTCCCGTGATATGGACGTCTTCCTGTTTATAGCTCAGAGTCTGTCCGTCCGCAATACGGATCTGTTCCTTGACCAGGTCAATGCCTGTCACCCATTCGGTGACCGGATGCTCCACCTGGATCCTGGTATTCATCTCCATGAAATAGAAATTTCCGTTCTTCTCCAGAAGGAACTCAATCGTCCCGGCATTTGTATAATGAGCCGCTTTTGCCGCCTTCACTGCCGCCTCTCCCATCTTCTCTCTCAGTTCCGGCGTCAATGCGATAGAGGGGGACTCTTCGATCATTTTCTGATGATTCCTCTGGATTGAACAGTCTCTCTCTCCTAAATGGATCACATTCCCATGATCATCCGCGAGGATCTGGAACTCGATATGCCGGGGATGCTGCACAAAATGTTCGATGTACATCGTATTATCCCCGAATGCCATCTGCGCTTCCTTCTGAGCCGTATTAAAGCTGTTCTCAAACTCTTCCGGCGTCTCCGCAACCCGCATTCCTTTGCCGCCGCCGCCGAGAGCCGCCTTGACGATTACGGGATATCCAATCTCCGCCGCCGCCCGCGCTCCGGTCTCTGCGTCGAAGATCGGATCTTTGCTTCCCGGTATGACCGGGACACCCGCATTGATCATCGTATTCCTTGCCTCAGACTTGTTTCCCAGACTCTGGATAACTTCGGATCTGGGACCGATAAATGTAATATTGCACTGTTCGCACAACTCTGCGAACTTACTGTTCTCCGACAGGAAACCAAATCCCGGATGGATCGCATCCGCACCTGACACAAGAGTCGCGCTGATGATATTCTGCATGTTCAGATAACTTTCAGAAGACGGAGCCGGACCGATACAGACGGCCTCATCCGCGAGCTGCGTGTGCAGCGCATCCCTGTCTGCCTCCGAATAAACCGCGACTGTCTCAATACCCATCTCGCGGCATGCCCGTATGATCCGGACAGCGATTTCGCCGCGGTTGGCGATCAATACTTTTCCAATCATCTTATATTACTCTCCTACCATAAATGTCAGTTCTGCACTGACAACTACCTTTCCATCAACATAGGCCGTCGCCTGTCCCACTCCGACCGGACCTTTACTCTTGATAATCTTTGTCTCCAGTTTCAGAGTATCTCCCGGAAACACCATTCCTTTGAAGCGGCATTTCTGGACACCACCGAAAAACGCGATCTTTCCTTTATTCTCCGGCATGCTCAGGATAGCCACCGCTCCGGTCTGAGCGAGCGCCTCTAGGATCAGCACCCCCGGCATCACTGCCTTCTGCGGGAAGTGCCCTTTAAAGAAATCCTCGCGGTATGTTACCGCTTTATAACCTACTGCATATTCCCCCGGCACATAATCCTCGATCTTATCGATCAGGAGGAAGGGATGTCTGTGAGGAATGATCTCCTGAATCTGTTCAACATTTAGACTATTCATAATTCCATGCACCTTTCTGTTTATCTGTTCATCTGCGAACCTGACGCGCGCCGCATGGGCGGTCTTTCTGCATCCGCACATTACAGCTCGATTCCGCTGCTGCGCAGCTTAGCTTATAACAAAGAGCGGCTGTCCGTACTCTACCGCCTCGCCGTTCTCAACCAGGATCTCTGTCACTGTGCCTGTGAAATCACTCTCGATCTCATTCATCAGCTTCATTGCCTCTACAATTGCAAGCACCTGTCCCTCTTTGACACTGTCCCCTTCTTTGACAAACGGCTCCGCATCCTCGGAAGGAGCCGCATAAAACGTACCTACGAGCGGTGACTTCACAATTCTGCCTGACGGCGCATGCTCTGCTTTTCCACCTTCTGCCGCTGCATCCGCAGGCGTTCCCGAGACAGGCGCTTCAGATGCTGCAGGCGGCATAACCGCCGGAACCGCTCCCGAAATACCCGGAGCGATCACAGGCGCTGTCAGAGCGGGCGCAGGAGCCTGTACCTGTACGATCTTGTCAGTGGTCTTTTTCAGAGAAAGCTTTACGCCGTCCTCCTCATATTTAAACTCTGTAAGATTTGATTCCGAAACAGCTTTGACCAGTTCTAATACCTGTTCTACTTTCATCCTGTACACCTCTTACCCTTCATATTTCTTTAACAACAGTGTCGCATTATGTCCGCCGAATCCGAGGGAATTAGTGAGCACATAGTTCACATCTTTTTCCACCGGCGCACCTACCGCATAGTTCAGGTCGCACTCCGGATCTACGTTCTCTGTCCCCACTGTCTGATGGATAAATCCGTCTTCAATACTCTTTACACAAACAACAAATTCAACGCCGCCTGCTGCCCCGAGCAGATGTCCGATCATGGACTTTGTAGAATTCACTACAACATCCTTTGCCGCGTCGCCAAGCGCGAACTTGATCGCCTTTGTCTCGAACAGGTCATTATGATGAGTGCTTGTTCCGTGGGCATTGATATAATCAATCTGCTCCGGAGCCACATCCGCTTCCTTCATGGCAAGCTTCATAGCCATTCCCGCGCCTTCTCCGTCCTCTGCCGGGGAAGTGATGTGGTATGCGTCTCCGGTCGCTCCGTATCCCACCAGCTCTGCGTAGATCTTCGCGCCTCTGGCCTTGGCATGTTCCAGCTCTTCCAGGACAACGATACCAGATCCCTCGCCCAGGACAAATCCGTCTCTGTCCTTGTCAAACGGACGTGAAGCATGCTCCGGGTCATTGTTCGTAGACAGCGCGGTAAGCGCCGTAAATCCCGCGATGCCTGTAGGACATACAGAAGCCTCCGTGCCGCCTGCCACCATTACATCCGCATCCCCATACTGGATCGCGCGGAACGCGTCTCCGATACAATGCGTGCCGGAAGCGCACGCTGTCACTACATTTGTACATTTTCCCTTCAGTCCGAGCTGGATTGAAATATTTCCTGCCGCCATGTTAGAAATCATGAGCGGAACCATCAGCGGGTTCACCTTGTTCGGTCCCTTTGTCAGGATCTTTTCATAATTTGTTTCAACACACTGCAGGCTGCCGATCCCGGAGCCCACGATCACGCCCACGCGATACGGATCTTCCTTCTCCATATCCATGCCCGCGTCCTCGAATGCTTCCTTAGCCGCAGCGACCGCATACTGTGAAAACAGCTCCATCCTCTTCGCCGCCTTAAAGTCCATGCGCTCCTTTGCCACAAAATCCTTCACCTCAGCCGCGATCTGCACCTTAAACTCGGACGCATCGAACTTCGTGATCGGTCCGATGCCGACCTTGCCTTCCTTAATTCCTGCCCAGAACTCATCCACCGTATTCCCGATCGGCGTCACAGCCCCCAGACCAGTTACAACAACTCTTCTCTTCATATCAATAAAAACCCTGTCCTTTCCGAAGCATCCGACCAAAAGCCTCCGCCCCTTCCATTCAAATCCAAACTCACCCGGTCTTCCCCTCTTTAATATAGAGGAATCCCCTTTCATCCATCTTCCCTTCTCAATGTTGGGGAGGGAGCAACGCAACCTCCCCAACCCCTTCTCTTCCCGTAAGATCGAGTTCCCTTTTGGGACAACACAGACCGTCCCGGCGGAAATCTTCTCCCCCAAAAGCCCTATCAATCTTACATCGCCATTCCGCCGTCTACATTCAGCACCTGCCCGGTGATATACCGCGCCTCATCCGATGCCAGGAATGCCACTGCATTCGCGATATCTTCTGTCTCTCCAAATTTCCCCAGCGGGATCTGCGCCACAGCGCCTTCCTTTACTTTATCGGACAATACTTCTGTCATCTCAGTATTGATAAACCCCGGCGCCACCGCATTGACTGTGATCCCCCTGCTCGCAAGCTCTCTTGCCGCGGACTTTGTCAGCCCGATCACCCCAGCTTTCGACGCCGAGTAGTTTGCCTGGCCTGCATTTCCGAGGACACCTGAGACAGATGCCATATTGATGATACGTCCGCCTCTCTGCTTGATCATCTGTCTCGCTACAAAACGGATGCAGTTAAATGTTCCTTTCAGATTTGTATCCAGGACTGCATCATAGTCTTCTTCTGACATTTTCATCAGCAGCCCGTCTCTTGTGATTCCCGCATTATTTACCAGTATATCTACACTTCCGAACTCAGCGATGATCTCTTTAAACATTTCTTCACATGCAGCATAATCCGATACATTGCACTGTTTGATCTCCGCTTTTCCGCCTGCTGCCTCGATCTCCTTTTTCACTTCCTCCGCCCGGTCTTTTGATCCGTTGTAATTGATCACTACCGCCGCGCCTTCGGAAGCCAGCCTGATCGCCACAGCTTTTCCGATCCCGCGGGAAGCGCCTGTGACTACCGCAACTTTTCCATTTAACATAATTCACTTACCACCTTATCTACATCTTCCCATGTGCCGACATTGTAAACTTTCACATCACGGCTGATCTTTCTCATGAAGCCTGCCAGCGTCCTTCCCGGGCCGATCTCCACAAACGTGTCCACGCCGTCTGCGATCATGTTTTCCACGCTCTGCTGCCAGCGCACGGAAGACGCGACCTGCTCAGCGAGAAGTTTCTTTGTCTCGCTGATATCTCTCACATACTCTGCCGTCACATTGGTCACATACGGGATCTCCAGGGGAGAAAGCTCCACATTCTCAAGAACTCTTCCCAGTTCCTCTCCTGCTTCTTTCAGCATCGGGGAGTGGAACGGTCCGCTGACATTCAGAGGCATCACGCGCTTCGCGCCTGCCTCTTTGAGAGCCTCGGAAGCTTTTTCCACGCTCTCCTTCCAGCCGGTGATCACGATCTGACCAGGGCAGTTATAGTTTGCAATGGTCACGCCGTCGATCTCATTGACAACCTTCTCGATCGCCTCGCCTGTCATACCGAGCACTGCCGCCATGGAGCCTTTGCCCCCCGGCACTGCATTCTGCATGAGGATGCCGCGCTTTCTCACCGTAGCGATCGCGTCTTCCGTTGTCATTCCGCCCGCAGATGCGATGGCACAGTACTCTCCCAGGCTTAATCCTGCTGTCACGTCCGCTTTCAATCCGCGCTCTCTCAGTACATGTTCCATTGCCAGACACACTGTCACAAGCGCTGCCTGTGTGTACTCTGTCTGGTCCAGTTTATCATTTTCTTCAAAGCATAATGCTTTCATATCTATATCCAGCAGCTCAGCCGCCTTATCGATGACTTTCCTTGCTGTTTCACTCTGTTCATAAAAATCCTTGCCCATTCCGGCTTTCTGCGCTCCCTGTCCGGGGAACATAAATGCGATCTTACTCATAGAATCCTTTTCCTCCGATCAGGTCGTCTGTTTCTTTCACCAGCTTATGGATCAGATCATGACATGACATCTTCTCTTTGACCATGCCCGCGATCTGTCCTGCCATCACGCTTCCTGTCTTGACGTCGCCCTCTACGACAGCTTTTCTTAAGCCGCCCAGTGTAAGAAGCTCCAGCTCTTCAAAAGAAGCGCCCTCCTGCTCTTTCTGTAAGTACTCTTTGGTCATCTGATTTCTCAGGGCCCTTACCGGATGTCCTGTGGATCGTCCTGTGACCCTTGAATCAATGTCCCTCGCCTTGATGATCATATCCTTATAATTTTCATGAACCTGAGATTCATTCGTAACTACAAAGTGAGTTCCCATCTGCACGCCCTGCGCGCCCAGCATGAACGCTGCTGCGATTCCTCTGCCGTCAGCAATTCCGCCTGCTGCGATAACCGGTACACTCACTGCATCCACAACCTGAGGTACGAGTACCATTGTTGTGTTTTCTCCAATATGTCCGCCGGCTTCTGTTCCCTCTGCCACAAGTGCATCTGCGCCGCATCTCTCCATCCGTTTTGCGAGCGCTACGGATGCAACGACCGGGATCACCTTCACTCCGGCTTCCTTCCACATCTTCATGTATTTTTCCGGAGAACCTGCGCCTGTTGTAACAACCTTAACGCCTTCCTCCACGATAACCTTTGCCACATCGTCCGCATAGGGACTCATCAGCATGATATTTACTCCAAAGGGTTTGTCAGTCAGCTTTTTTGCTTCTCTGATCTGATCACGCACCCAATCAGCCGGCGCGCTCGCTGCACCGATCAGCCCGAGGCCGCCGGCTTCGGATACGGCGGCTGCAAGATGATACTCAGCAACCCAGGCCATTCCTCCCTGAATGATCGGATATTCAATTCCCAATAGTTCGGTTACTTTTGTCTTCATACTCTACAACCTTTCTTTCTCTAAATATAAATCAGTCTTATTTGTGTGCTTCCAGACACTTCACAACATCTCCGACCGTAACAATCTGCTCCAGATCTTCCGACGGGATCTCAACCTCGAACTCTTCCTCGAATGCCATTACCATTTCAAACAGATCCAGGGAATCAGCGCCCAGGTCCTCTTTGAAGTTTGTCTCCTCTGTAAGCTCTGCCGCATCAACGTTCAATGATTCTGCTACGATTTCTTTGATCTTCTCTAACATGGTTCTCTTTTCCTTTCTTAAATAAAATACTTTTCTCCCTCATGGGGATGCTGCCATCCCGCCTCTTCGGTCAGGCGGCTTTATTTGTAATCCGGCACTGCCGGGAATTACCTTTTCAATCTGTTCACTGCCATTCAAACAAATTTTACTTCCACTCAAATAAACATGCCGCCCAGGTGAGTCCCGCGCCGAATCCGGCAAGCATGATCTTCTGCCCTTTATGCAGGCTTCCCTCCCGGTTCATCTCATCCAGAAGGATGGGCACGGTTGCCGCTGAAGTATTTGCATACTCCTCCAGATTCATAGGAAACTTCGTGATATCTGTTTTCAGCCGCTTTGCTGCAGCTTCTATGATCCTTCGGTTTGCCTGGTGAAGGACAAAATAATCAATCTCATCAATCCCTATTCCTGCCCGGTCCAGCACTTCCTCTATGATCTCCGGGACTTTGCGGACTGCAAACTTAAAGACAGCCTGCCCATCCATATGAATGTACGATTCACTGTCATTTTCTATCTTCCAATCTTTACGGTGCCGGCTCATCCCGGTCAGCGCCGGTCCTTTTACACCATCGGAGTGTGCCGCCATATACACCGGCGCCCCTTCTTCCGCGCGCAGGAGAACCGCTCCCGCTCCGTCTCCAAAAAGGATGCAGGTCCCCCTGTCGCTCCAGTCTACCAGATTACTCATACTGTCTGCCCCGATTACCAGAACAGTTTTATAAATCCCTGCACCTATGTATGCCTGCGCAGTGTTAAATGCAAGGACAAATCCCGTGCATGCCGCGTTCAGATCATATCCCGCCGCATGAACTGCGCCGATCATCTTCTGTACCTCACACGCTGCACATGGAAATACAATCTCCGAAGAAGACGTAGCAACAAGGATCAGTTCAATCTCTGACGGATCGATACCGCTCTGCTCCACTGCCCTGAGTGCAGCCTGCCCTGCCATGTAGGAGGTTGTCTCTTCCTCTATGATATGCCGCTTTCCAATCCCGGTCCTCTCACGGATCCACTCATCACTGGTGTCCACGATCTTTGCCAGATCGTTATTATCCATCACATGAGGCGGAACATAAGAGCCGGTTCCACATATTTTTCCTACCATCATTGTTCTCCAAATCCGTCAAAATTACTTTGACTTTTAAATACTTTGACTTTCAAAGTATATCACAGCAATAAGATTTGTCAATATATTTTGTAATAAATCCGTAACATTTTGTATCCATTTTTCGACCTTATATGCTTGCCAGTGCAAGCCCTGTCTTTGCCACTCCTGCAAGCACTATCACCAGGACCGGGTTCATCCGGAATTTCTTAAGGAGTATGGTACAGACCGCAAATATAAAAACAAACCCCCAGTCTGTTCCCGACAGTGAGATCCGCTCCACACTCCCCCAGAAATCAGTGATCAGGATCGACACACCGGCTGACGCGATCATGGCAACTACCGCCGGGCGGAGTGATCCCAAGATTCCCTGGAGCAGATCCATATTCCGGTACTTCAGGTACAGCTTTGCGATCAGCATAACGATCACGCAGGAAGGCAGGATGCAGCCCAGCGTCGCTGCCAGGGCGCCCGGTATCCCTGCGATCTTGATCCCCACAAATGTCGCAGAATTAATAGCAATAGGACCGGGCGTCATCTGAGAGATCGTGACCAGGTCCGTAAACTCCGGCATACTGAGCCACTGGCGAGCCGTGACGACTTGATCCTGGATCAGCGGCATCGACGCATAACCGCCCCCAAAGCTGAACAGTCCGATTTTAAGAAAACTGATAAATAATTCAAGATAGATCATGCCCTCTTTCTCCTTTCACCGATCAGGGTGCGGACAGCGCCGATCAGAAGACAAACGATCACAATATATACAGCATTGACTCCAAAGACACAGGCAGCGACAAAGGCGCCTGCCATGATAAGTAGAGAGACCATACTCTTCCCCTGCACAACACCAGCCCCCATCTCGCATACGACGACCGCGATCACTGCCGCTACCCCTGCCTGCATTCCTTCCAGCAGCTGGGACACGATAAAGTTATCTCGAAATGCGCTGTAAAAAACGGAGATCAACGAAATGATAACAAACGGAGGGATAATCGTGCCTATAATAGAAATAAGAGCCCCCGACACGCCGGCGAGCTTGTACCCCACAACGATCGCGCCGTTTACAGCGATCGCCCCGGGTGATGACTGGGCGATTGCAATCAGATCCAGCATTTCCTCTTCCTCGATCCAATGGTGTTCATCCACGAACTTTTTCTTCATCAGCGTCACGATCACATAGCCGCCTCCAAAAGTAAAGGTGCTGAGGTATAGTGTTGATAAAAACAATTGTAACAAGACTTTTTTCTTCTGCATGAGACCTACCTGCCATTCCAACCTTTACAGTTCCTGGATAAATAAGAGAAGATCTTTGAGCGACCCTGTATACTCGGATTCAAACGGCAGGCCTTTACGGTCCTCCATTGTATCTGTCACCAGATAGGTGCTGACACCAAGCCTGCGGATCGACAGATCCTCCTCCACGTCATTACCGACCATCAGGCACTGTGCCGGATCCAAATCGAATTTCTCCAGTATCTGCCGGAAATATTCCGGATTTGGCTTGCAGAACCTGCACTCCTCATACGTCGTGATTTCTTTAAAGTCTCCGGCGTCCAGCCCTGCCCAGCGGATACGGTTCATGGTCGCACAGCGCGGGAACACCGGATTCGTGGCGAGATAAACCTCCATTCCTTTTCCTCTTGCTGCTTTTACAATTTGATCCGACAAAGGTGTAGGTCTTGTAGTACACTTTGCCTGGTTGAAATCATTCTCATAAAAATCCAGAGCGATCTCCTCTGATTTTTCCGGAGATATAGGAAGCTTATCCTGTATGTGCGTCCAGAACGCCTCGCGGTTCGTACGCGTACCGTCGTTTTTCACCATCGCCTCATACCCCGCCCACACTGAACTGATAAAGCTCTTCGGATCAATCTGGACTCCCCTGGAAATGTATGCCTTTGCCAAAAGAGGCATATAAAAGCGCACAAACTCCTCCTGAACCATCGGAAGCAGGGTGCCGTCAAGGTCAAATAAAATATGTTTAATACTCATTACTTTTTTCTCCTTACTTCTATGTGTAAAAAGATTCTACAACTTTTGAGTATTCTCGTAAACCCTTTTGGCACCAATACTTAACCCATGCTATAAACATCAGCTTCTTTGCTGCTGCCAGACGCAGCTGCCAAAGCAGATATAAGATATCTATTCTTTCATACCAGACATCAATGTCCCTTGAACAAAATATTTTTGCAGCACAATGTACACAATCAGCAACGGCACAATAGATATGACTGCCCCCGCCATTACCGGACCGTAAGCAAAAATATTTTCTCCTGCAAGAAGCGCCAAACCTGCTGGGAGAGTCCTCATATCCGTCGATCTGGTCAACAGCAGAGGATACAGAAGATCTTTCCAGTTCGTCATCAATGTTAACAATGCCGATGTCAGCATCGCAGGCTTACACAGCGGCAGCATTATTTTAAGAAAAATCTTAAATTCGCTTAGTCCATCGATTCTTGCAGACTCCTCCAGCTCTTTTGGCAAAGACACAAAGAATGACCGCATCATGAAAATTCCTGTGGCTGAAGCCATTCTGGGTATGATCAGCCCGGCATAACTATCCAGCAGCCCCAATGCATTTACTTCCATAAACAAGGGAATCATAAATATTTGGAATGGCATCATCATAGTAAGTAAAACAAAATAAAAAAAGAAATTTCTTCCTTTAAATCTCATTCTTGCAAAAGCATATGCTGCTAAAGAATTTATAAAAGTCGATATAACCATAACTCCGCCGGCAAAAATTACAGTATTTACTATATTTTTTAATAACGGGATAGATGTCCATACTTTTAAGTAATTTTCAAAAGTTACCTCTGAAGCGAATATTGTAGGCGGAAATGTAATAATATCTTTTTCATATTTAAACGATGATACGAGCAGCCAGAAAAACGGGAAAATTATTATAATGAGCAGAACAACCATAACCACTTTATGGATTATCTTTTTTAGCACCGATATTTTCATCCTTTTTTCCCCTTTCTTATCTCATCTGTTCTTCTTTTTTGTTCATATATCTGTTTAGCGCTATCGTCAAAACGGCTATGATCATAAAGAATACCGTCGATATCGCAGATGCGTACCCCAGCTCAAACGGCGCTTCAAAGCCGCGGTTATATATATACTGAACAATGGTCTCTGTTTTAAAATTAGGTCCTCCGCCAGTCGTTACATATACTTGGTCAAACACCTGCATGGATCCGATAAAATTCGTCAGCAAGCAATATCCCAGCGCCGGAAATATCTGTGGAATAGTAACATAAAAAAATTGTTTGACCTTCGATGCTCCGTCTATCTCAGCCGCCTCATACAACGAGGGGGAAACCCCTTGGATAGCCGCCAGCAGTATTGTCATCGTTACTCCAAAATTAGCCCATGCAGTCATCACTGCCACTGTCGGCATAGCCAGCTCAGCGCTTTTAAAAAAATCAGGTGATTCCACGCCTAATTTCGACAGCCAGTACGCAATGATACCGATATTATTGTCCAGCAGCATGGACCACATGATGCCAATAGATACAAGAGAGCAGACCACGGGAATAAAAAATATCGAACGGCAGAACTTATTAAACAAGGTGTTTTTTGATATCAGTACAGCTATGACCAGCCCCACGATCACCTGAAGCGGCGTTTCCAATACTGTAAAATATAAAGTATTCCCCAGAGCATTTATTGCGCGTTCATCCTGAAAGAATCGGACAAAATTGTCAAACCCTGCAAAAGATGTGTCTGTAAAAAAGACATTCATATTAAAAAAACCGATCAGGAATGTCCCCAGTAAAGGAATCACTGTAAAGAAAAACAAGACTAAGAGTGCTGGCATTATAAATAAATGCGCTGCGTGTTCCGGTCTGTTCCAGTATGCACCAATAGCTTTTATTTTCCTCCTCATTTATTTTCCTCCTCATATCTTGTGATAACAGATAAAATTTATTTAACATAGTGGCTCAAAGGAAATCCTGTTTCTTTGAGCCACTTTGGTTTAATTGTATATCATGTTTTCTTCTAATTATCTAACATATTCTGAATAGAAGTATCAGCTTCTTCCAGTAACGCTTCAGGATCTTCTCCCTGCATCAGCCGTTCGATCATAGGGCAGATAACATCACTCTCCAGCGCGCCTCTCTGGTCAAAACCTGGCAGATATAACTCAGCATAATCAAGCTGCCCTGCCATTTCTGTAATAATCGCATTTTCCATCACTTCAGGATCTTCAACCGCTGATTTTAAATACGGCGGGAATCCCGCTTCCAGTGCCCATCTTTTAGCGATTTCCGTGCTGTTCCAGTAGCTTACAAACTCATAGATGGCATTGATTTTACTATCGTCGGTTGTTTCAGGTACAACAAAACTAACCGCTTCCGCGACTGCCACTTTCTCATCTGACTCTGCTTTTTGCGGAATTGGCGCGACGCCAAAATTAATCTCATTTGTCTGAAGCCCGGATACTACAAAAGGAGGCGCGACAGCCATACCCAGCTGGCCTGCATACAACAAATTAAATATTTCCGGATTTGAGATAACAGTCGGTCCTCCCTGCTCCAAAACAATGTTCTGGATCGTTGTCAGCACTTCCAGATTTTCAGGGGAATTTATCGTAGATTCCGTATAATCTTCGTTTAAAACAGTTCCGCCGTTGGATAAGATCCAGCTGAACAGTACATTTCCAATATTGTCCGGAACCAAAAAACCGGATACATTATTTGCCGGGTCTGCTAACTGAGGTGCGATTTCAGCCAGCTCGTCCCATGTCGTCGGAGGCTGTTCCGGGTCCAGCCCGGCAGCTTCAAAGATGTCTTTATTCCAATACAGATAAAAGCTTTGCACCTGCATGGGGATGGCATATTGTGTACCGTCTAAGATCCCCATTTTAATAGAACTTTCGTTAAAATCTGATTTGTCCACCCCTTCAAATTCCCAGAAATCATCCATGGGACGCAGCGCGCCGTTTTTCACATACTGCGGCATATCTTTGTCCATCATAAGGGCAAAATCGGGTGCCGTATCTGAGCTAATAGCCGGAGGAAGCATTTCATTAAAATTAGCCCACGGCATAATGTCCATTTCAATTGTAATTTTTTTTTCGTTCGTTGCATTAAAGTCATCAACTATCTTTTTTAAAACCTCTCCATCAGCACCTGTAAAGCCATTCCAGAATGTTAATGTGACAGGTTCAGTTCCCAAAGCTCCCTCTGTTTTGCCATCGTCCTTGGATTGTCCGCCTGCCCCGCAGGCAGTAACTGCCAAAAGTGTAACTGCCGCCATAATTATTGCTGATATTCTTTTTGATAGTGTCGCTTTTCTCATAATGTTCCTCCTTCTCCTCATTTTCATACGCTGTTTCTTTTTTGATTAAAAGCCTCTAAAACTCCGCCTGCCTGACCGGCAGAGGATCACAGGCAAGCGCCATCCTGTCGCACATTTTCTTTAGCAGCCCGACCCGGATCGTAAAATATCCTGCATCATCCCATAGATTCTTTGATTCCCTAGGATCTTTGGTCATATCATACAGTTCTCCTTTTTCCTGCCCATGCTGGCAGACCAGCTTAAACTGTCGCGTCCGTATCATCGTCAGATAAGGGGCTGGTGATTTATGCGTTGTCATCGCATTATAATATTCAGCCATAACTTCTTCCCGGTGAATCGGAATATCCGCTCCATTTTTCAGCAGATTCCACAATGACTTTCCCTGCATGCCCTGGTATACTGTACTCTCTGTCGCCTCCAGGATTGTCGGCGCCAAATCTATAAGTTCGACCAGGGCATCAGAAATACTCGGTTTTATTTTTCCCGGATATGATATGATCAGAGGCACTCTCACACAACAATCATACAGAAACGGACCCTTCAGATATATCCCGTGATCCCCGAGCATTTCGCCATGATCAGAAGTAAAGATAATTAAAGTATTATTTAACTGCCCATTTTTCTTTAAGACATCCAAGATCCGCCCCACCTGATGGTCAATCAAATCTACCATAGCCCAATATGCCGCTTTCACCAGACGGTGATCCCGTTCCGTCATGGAGTCATACCTAAATTCTTTCATACTGTTATAGCCGCCGTTTTTATTTTCATCCTGCTGAAATATGCTTTTATTATTCAGTTCTCCCGGCTTGTAGCTGGGCAATGGTATTTCATCCAAAACAGGCAGATATCTTTCTAAATACTCTTCCGGGGGATCGAACGGATGGTGCGGATCAAAATAATTCAATGAAAACATCCATGGATCACCGCAGGCAGTATTGGCTTCTATAAAGTCGATTGCTCTGTCAGTGCACCATTTTGTCTGGTGGTATGCCTCTGGCATTCCTTTTTGAACTTGCTCCGACCCCTGATAAGGCGAAGTATTGTATGCCAGCCCCTGGGAACGCAGCCACACATGGTATTCATTATTTGCCGAATAATCTGACATGCTGCTGCCATGAGACCAGTGAAAGACCGAGTACCCATCATCAATCCTCGCTTCAGTCCCCTTGCAGACACTGGCATGGCATGGAGCGATATGCAATTTCCCGGCAAGGCCACAGTTATATCCCATATCACGAAGCAGTTTAGTGATCAGCACCTCATCTTTCGGTATCATCTGGCCATTCTGCCGCACTCTTGACACACGGGGATATCTGCCTGTCAAAAAGCTGGCTCTGGAAGGCGCACATACAGGGTTCTGGCTGTAAGCATGGTTAAATTGGACACCTGACCGGGCGAGCCCATCCAGATTCGGAGTGTGAACGTAAGGGTTGCCATAGCAACCTAATGTGTCTAAACGCTGCTGATCCGTACATATCCATAAGATATTCGGCATATTAACCATCATAATGTCCCTCCTTTTTTCCTGCTGTTTTTATACGGATCACGTTCCACGACAGCGGCTGTAATACTGCTCTAAGCTCATTCCCCTGTATCATGGCGGCCTTACTGTTTTGGGGATAAATACTCTCTCTCTCCGCAGAATTTACCGCTTTTATATCATAACCAGTCATCTCAGTGAATGCTGACACCGCCTCCGGAGTATAGCCTTGCAGCTCTACGTTAAAATCGACCTTCTCATCCATCGAACGATTTACCGCAAACACAGTAATTTCCTGTCTTGTTTCATTAAATACTGCGATGGATTCTACATAAGGCACCTCATCAAATTCCGCACATGCATATGCAGGAGATTCCATTACAGGTTTCAGCGCGATCCCCCTTCCATACTTTGACACCTGCATAAATGGATAGAATGTGGACTGACGCCATGCCTTCCCTCCTTTTTCTGTAATAATAGGTCCTAAGACATTGACGATTTGTGCCAGGCAGGCAATTTTTACCCGATCACTGTTTTTCAGCAATGTTATCATCATGCATCCAAACAACAGCGAATCCTCAAAAGTAAAAATATCCTGCGCGATCGGCGTGCCAGTCTTCCACGGTTCTCTGTATTCATCACTCTCCAGGTTATGATAACAAATGTTATATTCGTCAAGGGACAGGTACATTCTCTTTCTGACGTGTTTTTTTATCCTAATATAATCGCATATTGCAGCAACCCCTTTAATATACTCATCCATATCTAATGATTTCGCCAGATAGCTGGCGGTATCATTCTTTTGGTTGCCGTAATAACAGTGCAGCGATAGATAATCTACATATTCGTAAGTATGTTCCAGCACTGCCGCTTCCCATGAGCCAAATGTGGGCATCCTGCTGTCTGAGCTCCCGCAGACTACCAGTTCAATGCTGTCATCCACTTTTTTCATTGCTTTCGCTGTTTCCGCCGCCAGACGTCCATACTCGTCAGCCGTTTTAAATCCTATCTGCCATGGACCGTCCATTTCATTTCCCAGGCACCATGTCTTGATCTTATATGGTTTTTCTTCACCATTTTTTCTGCGCAGATCACTCCAGTAAGTTCCCTGTTCAAAATTGCAGTACTCTACCAAATTCCTTGCAGCATCGATGCCCCTTGTCCCCAGATTGACAGCCATATTCACATCCAGCCCCATCTCTTTTGACCACGCCATATATTCATGAAGCCCCACCTCATTGCTCTCAATCATCCTCCAGGCAAGATCCAGCCTTTTCGGTCTATTCTCAATAGATCCAATCCCGTCCTCCCAATTATATCCAGAGACAAAATTGCCTCCCGGATACCGCATCATCGGAATATTTAATTCTTTTATAAGTTCTTTAACATCGTTGCGAAACCCATGTTCATCGGCTTCCGGGTGTCCCGGTTCATAGATTCCCTCGTAGACGCAGCGCCCCATATGTTCAACAAAAGAGCTATATATCCGCGGATCTATTTCAGCGATTATAAAGTCCTTATCCACTTTCATTTTAGCCTTCAATCTTCTTCTCCTCTTTGCTCTGTCTTTACAGTCTCTACGTGCCACATGTTGTTCAGCTCCCTAATCTTTTCCAGGTCACATTTCGGCTTACGGTCGTAAGTCAAAATACCGTTGATTTCCTGTTCTACATCTGTTAACTGAGTATAGCAGTATCCCCATAAGGCTTCCGAGGCAAAAACAGCTTTCATAATGCGCTCATATTCACTCAAATATTCTTCCTCGCAAGAAACAGATGTATAACCCCATCCGCTGCCTCCTCCGCTTTTGAACCCAATGCCTCCAAATTCAGTCAGCAATATCGGAGCTCCCTGATATTCAAATCCCCCTGTATAAACACTGTGTCCAGATATCACAGAATGGATAATGCCGGATGCCGTAGCCAAAGATTGTTTATAATATTCATATTTTTCTATTTCATCCTTCTGTCCATGATTATAATTGTGGACAGCACAAATATCCGTCTCTGTCATTTCCCATCCGTCATTGGAGATTACCAGTCTGGTTGTATCAAGCGAATGGATCAAATGGTACATACCCAAAGAATGGTGCTTCTGCCTCTTATCACTGCATATGCGTGGCACGCCCCAGCTTTCGTTAATAGGAACCCAGGTCACAATGCACGGATGGTTATAATCCCTTTCGATAATTTCCAGCCATTCCCGGGTCAGCCGCGAAACTGATTCTTCACTGTAAGATGCGGATGCAGCACATTCTCCCCATACCAGAAATCCCAGCCTGTCAGCCCAATATAAAAATCTTGGATCTTCTACTTTCTGATGTTTCCGGCATCCGTTAAAACCCATTTTTTTAGCCAGTTCTATATCCCGCTTCAAAGCCTCATCCGTAGGGGCTGTCAATAAGCCATCCGGCCAATACCCCTGATCCAGAATAAGTTTTTGATAATATGGCTTATTATTCAAAAAAACCATTCCATTTTCAGCATGAACCTTCCGCATCCCAAAATAGGAAGTGACTTCATCCAATATTCTAACGCCATCCTTTATTTCAATTCGAACATCAAATAAATTCGGCGTCTCCGGAGTCCATGTCCATCCCTCATTATGATACTCCGTTCGAAGTATCGTACGTCCGAACAAATTGACAGACCTCTTTGTATAAGCCTCCTTTGTAACCACAATATCTTTTGCGATCAGCTCTTTTTTTAATGAGATGTCAATTTCTACTGTTTTATTCTGACACTCGCCCGATAATTCAAATTCGATCACAACATCGCCATTATCAAGATCTGGTGTAAACCGCAATTTTTTTAAATGAGTCTTATCTACCGCTTCCATCCATACAGTCTGCCAGATACCGGTAGTACGGGTATACCAGATACTTGTAGATTCTTCTTCCCAAAATTGCTTTCCCCTTGGGATAGTCTCATCGATAGATGGATCCTCCGCCCGAACAACAAGACTCTCTGATCCCCCTTTCAAATAAGTCGTAATATCAAACGAAAATGGCGTATGGCCTCCTTCATGACTCCCCACAAACTGCTCATTCACAAACACCATAGCCCGATAGTCAACAGCCCCAAAGCGAAGAAATATCCGTTTATTGTCAGCATATCCTTCAGGAAGCTTAAAACTACGCCGATACCAAACCCAGTCATGAAATGCTGTTTCATGAATGCCACTTAACTCAGACTGATACGAAAACGGTACTTGTATGTTCCTCCTAAATTGCTTATTGTTACGGAACCATTTTTCTTCCATTCCCACATTATCATCATCAAATTCAAATTCCCATATCCCATTCAAGTTTATCCAGTTGCCTCTCACTAACTGTGGTCTCGGATATTCTGTCCGATGCATAACCCTCCTCCTCTTTTCCTCTCTAAAGTATTACAGTTTGTTATATTATTTTACTTTTTAGTTTATCTTTTGTTTAACTTTTTTATTAACTTTTATTTGTGTCCGCATTTAATTTTTGACATTTATTTGTCATTTTTGTTTAATTAATTTCAAATTAATCAACTTTTATTGTTTATGTTTATCAATATATCACATATACACCGGTATGTCAAATATATTTGTTTACTTTTTAGTCCTTATTTAGTTAACTATTATTATTACTTTATTTCTTTTCTTGACTTCATTTTTATTTATAGTATACTTATATTAGAATTATTTATCAGAAAATTGAAGGGAGACTACTATGCAGCTATATTTAGACAACATTTCATTACCCGTATACAGAGCTCTGGCTTCTGAAACACGGCTCAAAATTTTAAATATTCTTGCCGATACCCCCTCCACTGTAAGCGAACTGGCTGAGATACTGCTGATCAGCAAAGCAATTTTATCACGCCACATTAAAATTTTAGAAAATGCCAATCTGATCCACCTAAGTTCCGCATTTGCATCATCAGACCATCGCAAGAAGGTCTATACATTACGTGTTGATAATATAAATATTATTTTCCCCAAGAAAATCTATCTCCCGTATAAAAAACATACTACTGAAATAAAACTGGGATACTTTTCAGATTTTGATGTGCTGCCAAGCTGTGGCCTGGCATCAAAAGACAAGGTAATTGAGAAAATGGATGATCCCCGGGTTTTTGTATCCAACGACCGTATTTCCGCTTCACTTCTATGGTTTTCAGAAGGGTATGTGGAATACAAAATCCCCAATTCACTGGAATCCGGACAGCATCCCCAGCTGCTCGAGCTCTCCCTGGAAATCGCTTCTGAATTCCCTAGTTCTAACAACGTCTGGCCCAGTGATATTACATTTACTATCAATGGCGTTGATACGGGTACCTGGACAAGTCCGGGCAATTATTCTGATGTATGCGGAAAACTGACCCCGGCATGGTGGGATAAAAATTTCAGTCAATACGGATTATTGAAACACTTAAGAATTACAAAAAATGATACTGGAATTGATGGAGAAAAAATATCAAATATCAATTTATCGGACTTGCATCTTGAAGACTCCCCTTTTATCACTTTACGCATCGGAGTCAAAGAAGATGCCGTCAACAAAGGAGGCATTACCATATTCGGAGAGTATTTCGGCAATCATCCCCAAAATATTCTTCTGTCATTATATTATTCCGAATCCAGCGATAAATAATACAATACATTTATATTTTCAGCCTGTCACCCTGTTTCCTCCTGTCAGCAGGGAATCAGCAGAGAATATCCCATCAAAACAGCAAGAGGAAAGAGGTTGTGCATTTACAACTGATAATTTTTATATAACTTTCATAAAAACAGGAGCTTCAAACCCAGCATTCACAAGGATTTGAAGCTCTTTACATAATGCCGCAGGCCGGGGTCGAACCGGCACGGGTATCACTACCCACGGGATTTTAAGTCCCGGGCGTCTGCCAATTCCGCCACTGCGGCTGATATAAATTATTCTCCCCCATCTGATGATGGGGGAAACGACCCAGAAGAGACTCGAACTCTCGACCTCCGCCGTGACAGGGCGGCGCT
>ERZ791922.484-NODE-484-length-25054-cov-2.849194_pt1 | contig 25054 bp, 20 predicted proteins | sample MGYA00510134_ERZ791922 | MGnify/ENA primary metagenome ERZ791922 (study PRJEB30046, sample SAMN00792101) | human gut metagenome | study: EMG produced TPA metagenomics assembly of the A metagenome-wide association study of gut microbiota in type 2...
TTCGTCGGCTGCAACGCCAAAGTTAGAGCCAGATGAAAAGCCGATACCGAAACCAAAGCTGGAACCATCAACTCCATCAGATGCAACGTCAAAGCTAGAACCAGATGAAAAGCCGACACCAAAACCAGTGCTACCAGCGAATTCCGATGTGCCTCAAACGGGAGATAATTCTAATCTGGCTTTTTGGTTTTCACTGATGGGACTTTCTGGAATTGGTTTATGGAGTAGGGGGGTAAAAAGAAAACAATAGATAAAAAACAGGTGGAATTATGCAATGCTGAAAAAATATATTGTTACAGCAATCCTGACAGCGGTTTTTGCACTGTCGTTGTTCCGGATTTTAGTTATTATGGCGAATACACACAGAGAGCAAAATGAATTTGCAGAATTGGTTAAATTGACTGAGCCTAAAAATATGAAAGATGTTTCTCCGGTTTTATCTACACAGCTAAATGAACTGGAAAAAAAGCAGAGTTTGATGTACTTTCGCAGTATAGAGAACTATTTAAGAAAAACAGCGATTTAGCAGGATGGATACAGATTGAAGGGACAAAACTGAATTATCCCGTTATGTATACGCCAAAAGAGCCGGACTACTATCTTCACAGAGCATTTGACAAGAGTGAATCAATTAGTGGAACTCCTTTTATTGGAAAAGGATGTACGTTAAATCCACGCAGCAAAAATGTGGTCATTTATAGTCATAACATGAAAAATGGGAGTATGTTTAAAACACTCTTGTCGTATAACGAGAAAAAATTTTGGGAGGAACATCCTGTTATAAGATTTGATACACTTTATGAAGAAGCGGAATATGTAATTATAGCTGCTTTTTATATAGATGTCACGCCAGAAAACGGTCATTTTCAATTTTATAATTTTCTCAACTTTGATACGAGGGAAGAACAGGAGGTTTTTGTAGAGGCGTGTAAAACCCAAAGTTTGTATGAAACGGAGGTTAATATAGAATCAGAAACAAATTTTGTAACCTTGGTAACTTGCAGCTACCATTCACTAAATGGCAGATTTGTAATAGTGGCTAAGAAAAAATGAAAAAATATAAAAAAGGGGGATGGGATAAGACTAGTATTCACAGTTTTTCTTATTGAGAAAGAGGAAATATTTTTGGTGACATCACATTAAAACGTAAATTTGAAAAGGTGTATATTGGAAATTTATAGATTGTAAATATTAAGTAGTAGGAGATTAATAAATGAAAAGATTAGAAAATTTAAAAATAAGAACTAGATTAATTTTGAATTGCGTAGTAATAATAGTTTTTGCAAGTATAGCAATACTTTTAGCCGTTTTTTTTATTGGAAGATTAAATAGTGGAATTGATTTATTACAGGAAACAGTAATGCCAGTTAACAGTGCAATTGGAGACATTCGCAGAAATATAATACTTACTGAAAGAAATATGTTAGATATGATGGCTGCAGATGATTTAGAATTAATAAATGAGTTGTTACTTAAAAACAAGGAGCGACAAAAGGAAATTGATGAATCATTTACAATTTTTTCAGATATTGTTGGAAGTATTTATGCTGAAAAGGTAGAAGAGTTAAGGGGGAACATTATAAAATTAATAGATGTGGGACACTCGATAGAAGGCAGTATAGATCAATTACACTTAGAAGACAAGAAAGAGGCAGAGAAAATTTTAAGAGAATCATATATTCCTCTTTCGATAGAAATGAGAGAATATTTTAAAGAAATAAATAATGAAGTTGAATACATGTTAAATACATCTGTTGATAGACTTCAAAAGTCTAGTATCATGTCACAAATCATTATTGTACTAATTACAATAACTTTTATCATATTAGCCATTGTACTAGTGTGTAAACTAATTAAAGATATTATGAAGCCTATTGGAGAAATAGATGTTGCAGCTAAAGCGTTATTACAAGGTGATTTTACTTCTGAGATAACATATGATAAAAACAATGAATTCGGACAAGTTTGTGGTAGTATACGTGAAAGCTTTGCTGAGTTAAAAAGAATTATTGGAGAGATTTCATTAGCCTTTAGTGAATTATCAAACGGTAATTTTACAATCCAGCCATCCATGACTTTTCCAGGAGAATTAAGAGAAATTGAGATTGCTGGATGTAACTTAATACATAGTTTGAATACTATGTTTAGTGAAATGAAAACTTCTATAGAGCAAATTGACTCTGGTGCAGAGCAGGTTTCGGAGGCTTCACAAGAATTAGCTCAAGGGTCAACAGATCAGGCTAGCAGTATTCAAGAGCTTTCAGCAAACTTTGCAGAGGTAGCTGAGCAAGTTAAAACTACGGCATTTAACTCTAATAAAGCGGATGAACTAGCTAAAATTGCAGGAGATACTGTTCAAAAAGGACTAAAAGAGATGCAGCAAATGTTAATTGCCATGGATGAGATAAGTAAAATGTCAGATGAGATAAGTAAAATAATAAATTTAATAGATGATCTTGCAGCGCAGACTAATCTACTAGCTTTAAATGCGGCTATAGAAGCTGCTCGTGCAGGCACTGCAGGAAAGGGATTTGCAGTTGTTGCTGAGGAGGTTAAAAAGTTAGCACAGCAATCGGCAGATGCAGTTAAAGAAACAACTGTATTGATTGAAAACTCAAATAATGTTGTTGTGAAAGGAAGTAGTATTGCAAAAAATACTAATGATATGTTTAGTGAGATCGCAACCAGTGTAGCAAAAGTTTTAGATGTTCTTTCAAACATTTCTGAAACAGCACAGTGTCAAGCATTGTCCATTGAAGAAATGCAAATTGGTGTTGATCAAATTTCAGCTGTTATACAAGCGAACGCTGCAATTAGTGAAGAAACTTCAGCAGCAAGCGAAGAACTTTCTGGACAAGCCAATATACTTCATTCACTTTGTGCACAATATAAGCTGCTCGAAGATCAAAGTGTATGAGGTTGCAGTAATACTAGGAAGGAAGAGTAAATCACTGAATATTTTACTACTGCAGAGTATAAAAAATAAAAGTTAGTTAGACTAGATGTTTAAACAAGAGAGAGAAAAGGGAATGTCAAATGTCAAAAAAAGAAAGAATGATAACGAATATTTTAATTATGATATTACTTGTAACAGCAATTCCGTCAACAACATTACCGATGATTGTAAGTGCTACATCTACTAGCATAAAATCAGAATCTACTCCTGTAAGTCAAAAAACAACGGTTGTAAGAAGTCAGAAAGAATTAGATAAAGCATTAAAAGATAAAAATGTATCAGCTATTAAACTATATGGAACAAAAGATGGGAAGAAGGTTACATATAAGTTATCTAAGGATTGTGATAAAAAACTAATGGTAATGTCAGCGTCAACAGTTAGATTTACCATTCCAAAGAAAGTAAAGGTTAAGTCATTGATTGTATATATTGCAAATCAAAAAGAACTGAACACTTGGAAGAATAGTAGTAGAATGACGACATTGGTGATAATGACAGAAAAGGCAACAAAGATTACAATTGGTGCTAAAGATTTTTCAAAGGTTCACTTGATAATAAATGCACCAAAAGCAACAATTATTAATTATGCTTCCTTTAAGACGATTAATGTAAAGAACGCTGGAAATTGGATGAATAAGATAGAGACATCTATAGATGATTATGATTTATCGGATAATGGAAGCAATGAAGCCTCTTCAAATAGTGAAGGAACAGAAGGATCAACAGATGATACTTCGAATGGTGGAACAGGGGGAGGATTTGTACCAGGACCAATAAATCCAGGACCAGTAACCCCAACACCAATACCACCTAGTACTGTAGAACCTACTCCAACACCAATAGAACCATCAGAACCATCGGAGCCAACAACACCAGAGGAGCCAGTAGTATCAGATGTTGTATATATAATTAATTATTATGTTGATAATGAATTACAAAAGACAATTAAAGGTAGTGATTTGAAACAAGGAGAAATTTTAAAGGCTGATTTAACAGAGTATATGTATAACAATTTGATTGAAATTGATGATGAACGTACAGATAGAACACAACTCATCATTTCGTCAGATAATATAGCAAATAATACATTGGATATATACTATAAGACCAAAATATTAGCATTAGATGAAACAAATAAAATAAAGAAAGAAATCGAGTCTTTACTTGAATATTCTATAAATAACCTAGATTATAAAGCAAAACTTAGAAGTGCAGAAGCAAAAATAAAGTTATTAAAGGGTGAAGAAGCAAAAATATTTTATCAGAAAAAAATAGCTGGTATACGTACTTATAGAGATATTATAGAAGATTATAATAAGCTTCTTATGGAAGCAACATCAGATGTAGAACTTATCTACAGTGGCGGAGGTTTAGATAACATTCAAGCTAGAATAAGAAAGATAAAAGATACCATACAAGAAAATGATGAGTTAAATATAATCATTGAAGAGAAAGTACAAGAGATTGAAGAGATTAAAATCTTATGTAAGAATATCCGAGAAGCTTTAGCAGAGTTACAATTAAAAGATATAGAAAATGATAATAAAATAACTACAACTGGATATGCATTTATTGAAATTTTACCTGATGATAAAAGTGATATCTATCGAGCACTTACAGAATTAGAAGGAAAGAATACTAATCTAAGAAAAGTAGTAGATGGAATTAGAGCTATATTAGCGGATGTGAAGATAGTTAAATTTGAAGAAGAACATAGTGCCTTAGAATATCAAAAAGAAAGAGCAAAAGAATTTATTAATAAAAATAGCACTTGTAAGGTAGAATCTCTAGCGGAATTCAGAAAAGCCTTAAATCTTGCTGAAAACGAACCAAATCAAAATCAAAGAAGTGTTTTGATACATCATACAGAAAATCTGGAAAAATGGTATCAAAAAGCCTCTGTTGAGTGTAAGGCAGAAAAAGTTATTGTAAAAAATAAAGGTATTTCTATAGAGGCTTTAAAGAATTTAGAACAAGTCTTCAAAGAGTCTGTAAAAAACAAAGATCTAAGCAAAGAAATATTGGAATATTTTACTAATAAGTTAGAAGACTTAATTTATGAAGTAGAAAAGGGAGTTTTTGAGATAGAAGAAGAAAATCCTCAAGGGGTGCCTATAGTAAGAGAAAAGCCAAAGACAGAAGGAGCTATAGTAGATGAATAGGTTAAACCTGTGCGCAATAGCTGATAAAATACAGCCAGTTAAAGAAAAAGTAGATGCAATGTAGAACAGGTTAATCCAGTAGTTAAGCAACCTCAAGTTGTTTTTAGAGGAGGAGATGGTGGAATCACCCCATATAAAAAAGTTGAAAAAGAAAAAAAGCAAGTTGAAGTGAAGACAGATTTACTAAAAACAAATCTAGTACTTAAACGTATCACAGTAAAAAATATTGTTGATACAAATGGGGTTAAAAAAATCATGAAACATTTTACAGATTTTTCTACAGAAGAATAGTGAAGAACTTAGGGATTAGCAAATGTTATGATGTCTCTAATTGATCAATTTGAGTTAGTGCATACCATAAAGTCTAGCTGCGATACAGATACAAAAGGTATTTGTCAAGATGAAGTCCTTGCATGTAAATTTTAATGGAAATGAGTTAGGAGAATGAAATGAGTAATATTTTATTAGATACTGGAACTGGTGAATTAGAGATTATGGAGTTTGTTGTCGAAAATAGACTGTATGCAATAAATGTCTTAAAACTGAAAGGGATTATACAAATAAATGATATTGTACCAATGCCTCAAAGTTCATCTGAAATCAGAGGGCTCTCTAACATTAGGGGGCAAATGGTTCCAGTTATTGATTTGAAAGTTGTATTACAAAATAAGCGAATAGAGGAACTAAATAGAGCAATTGCCTTGCTGTGTGAATTCAATGGCACTGTAGTAGCTTTTTTGGTTGACCAAGTAAAGGGAATAAAGAGAATCGAGTGGAAAGATATTAAGCGGAACAGTTTGACAGAGGATTCAATAACCATTGGAACTTTATTGTCAGAAGAAGAAATTGTTCTACTTTTGGACTTTGAAAGTATTACAACTATTGCACATATTGGAACGGCTTATCTAGAGAAACAGGATAGAGAATGTGCTCTAGATAAGTATGCAGAAACGCCTATTATTTTGGCAGAGGATTCCAATGTCATAGCAGAAATTTTGATTCATACATTACAAGATGCTGGACTGAAAAATATTAAAAGATTTATAAATGGGCAAGAAGCAAAAGACTTTTTGTTTGATATAAAGGAACGCTACGGAGAAAATTTTAAACAATATGTAGGACTTGTAATAACCGATATTGAAATGCCAATTTTAGATGGTTATACATTAACTAAAAATATTAAAGAAGATAAGATTTTAAGTAGCTTACCGGTTATTATATTTTCCTCACTAATTACAGATGAGCTTATGCATAAAGGAAACTCGGTTGGAGCCGATGTTCAGATAAATAAGCCATCTACCAAAGAATTGATTAGTAGCATTTATATGTTATTAGAAGGAAAAAATTGTTAGTAGATGTAAGGAGGGTAAGGTAATATGGCTTTTACATGGACAAAGGAATTAGAAACAGGTAATGAACAAATCGATGCAGAACATAAAGAGTTAATTATGGCAATCAATAATCTTCTTGAGGCTTGTACTGTAGGAAAAGGAAGAAATGAGATAAGTAAGACAATGGATTTTTTAAATCAATATACAAAGACTCATTTTGGACATGAGCAGATTTTGCAGGTACAGTTTGGGTATCCAGACTATGCAAATCATAAAAAGTATCATGAATGGTTTATTAAGATTGTGGAGGATATTTCGGCTCGTTTAAAAGCTGAAGGCCCATCTCTTCAACTTGTTGGTGAAATCAATAAACAACTGGTTGGCTGGTTAATTAATCATATTAAAACGGAAGATGTAAAAGTGGCCAAGCACATATTATCTCAGAAAAAATAGTATTTACTTAGCAAAGAAGAAGCAGTAAGGTGCTTGAATTAGCAAATACCTTACTGCTTTTTTTATCCTTATTCGATTTTGGGCGATGAGGAATTATGACGGACACCTGCTAGATGACCGCCAGAGGCAGGAATAGCTCCTCACAAGGAGGTATTCCTATGCTATTCAATAATAGACTGCCAACAAATGCTCATATAGAATTTTATAGAAAATTTCATAGAAAGAATCAAGACGTCTTAACTCCGGAAGGAAGAGTTGAGGCGTCTTTTTGCCTATACAAAGTAACTATATATAAATGTGTATATCACTGTCGTTCTCCTCCGCTTCTGACATTTTGACAATCAATCAAAATTCAGAAACGGAGGAAAATAAAATGCAAAACAAAGATAAAGAAGAAAATTTTAAATTCCCAAAGAGAAGAAAATCGAAAGATAATGACTATACCATTGGATACGATGAACAAGAAAAAAGCTACTTTTTAACCTTTCCAAACGAAAGTGGGATTATCCAACAAATTTATATTGAACAAGCCATGTATGAGGCCTTTAATGAATTTGAGCTTGATGATTTATCTCAAATAAATGAACAGCAACGTCACATGGCTGCAGCAGAATTGACAGAGGAATATCTACATAAAAATTTATCTCAATTTCCTAATGTTGTAGAGGAAGAGGTTGAAAGAAAGATTATGAATGACTTTCTTTTAAAGGCAATCGAAAGCCTTATTCCAACACAGCGTAGACGGTTGATTTTATACTATTTTGAGGATGTTACTTACGAACAAATTGCCCAAATTGAGGGCTGTTCTGCAAGGGCAATTAAGTATAGTGTAGATTGTGCAAAAAACAATCTGAAAAAAAGTTTAAAAAAATTTTGGATATAGACTTCAAAAAATGTTTAGAAGTGAGGTAGTAAGTGAAGGGATATTTTTTTCTTCCTGTTTTCTTTTGAAAGCAGAACAGTACCTTGAAAATTGAATACCCGATTTTATAAATACATTAGCTGATGTGCTAGAGATGGACAAGCAACATTGGTAGGAACGCCAAGATCACCTGTAGGAAAAAAGATGAAATGCGAAGCCACACATTTTGTGTAAAAGTTCGTTCAGACTTTCTTCTTCCCTATCAAAGTGGACAATATAAGGTGCGAGCGGAATCTCCTGACCTAAAAACAATTTGTGGTGAATTGTTTTGCCATGACCTCATCAGCCTATAATGATACTTCTGTCTCGTCCTAAAGTCGAGCGTGATAAAACCGTCGCAACAAAGGAGGGCAGCCCGGAGAGATCCTCGGGGAGGTGAAATTCCTATGACGAGAGTTAACCACTCTCGGTTTATAAAATCGCCATTCGCACTTGGGAAGTAGTGTCGAATTAAGTGCAGAAAAAGAAAATGACTTAATGTCAGAAGCCATGAGAACCTCACGCTTAAATTAGTGAGTAGATCCATATTGCAAAGTAACAGGTTTACTCAGACGTCTAAATTTTCGATTGTAGTAGTGGCGTGAGGTTCTTATTTTTGTGACATTAAGAAAAACTAAATATGATGGGAGGAAATATACATATGTATTTTGATATTATGAAAATCGGTGCAGAGATCGCTAAAGAACATCAAATGGATACAGTTCAGTCAACAAAAGAAGTCGAATACAAAATGTCAATAAAATTGCTTGAAATACTGAAACGCAGAGGTATTATCACCGATGTTGAATATGCCCAAATTGATGCGCTAAATCGTCAATCCTTCTCTCCAGCCCTTAGCAAAGTATATGTGTAAAAACACTAGCTATATATCAAAGCTTGTGGTATTGTATGTTGCTAACAGGAGGTAAACTTCTGGGAAAGGAGGAAAGCAAATGGCAAAAAAGGTGAAAACCATAGAGCCAGTCAGACAAAAAGTACTCAAAGAGCTACGGCCAAAGAAAAAGGTTTGTGCCTACTGCCGAGTAAGCACAGATTCAACAAGACAACATACTTCCTATGTAGCGCAGGCAGAATACTATCAGCAGTATATCCAAAGCCGAGAGGATTGGGAGTATGCCGGAATTTTTGCTGATGAAGCAAAAACCGCAACGAAAGTGAAAAGCCGTGATGAATTTTTGCGGATGATTAAGGAATGTGAAAAAGGCAATATCGACCTGATTGTTACAAAATCTGTTACAAGGTTTGCAAGAAACACGGTAGATAGCATAGAAACCATCAGAAAACTAAAAGCATTTGGCGTAGCCGTATACTTTGAGAAAGAGAATATCAACACGATGTCAGAACAGAGTGAACAAATGCTGACCATTCTAAGCTCTATCGCACAAGGAGAGTCTGAGAGCATTTCTACAAATAGCCGATGGGGAATTCAAAAGCGGTTTCAAGATGGAAGTTACAATATTGGGTGTGTGGCATATGGATACACCAAGGATGACAAAGGTGAGCTTGTCATTAAAGAAGATGAGGCAGAAATTGTCCGTAGGATTTTTAATGAGTACCTAAATGGAAAAGGAAGTTATCTAATAGCCAAGGGGTTGAACAGTGATAACATACCTACTATTCGAAACGGAGAAAAGTGGAACGACACTGTAATCAAGGAGATTTTACAAAACCCCATTTATGAGGGTGAACTGCTCATGCAGAAAACCTATACCACAGAAGGGGTACCCTTTACAAAAAAGCGAAATAAGGGCGAACTCCCCATGTATTCTATTAAAGAAAATCACCTACCAATTATTACACACCAGCAGGCAGAAAGAGTACGAGAAATTTATACCTACCGTAGAATACAGATGGGTGTTGATGATAGTGGGAAATACCAAAATCGCTACGAGTTCAGTAGTAAAATAATTTGCAAAGAATGTGGAGGTACTTTCCGCAGACAAAAAATCTATATAGGCAAGCCTTATGAAAAAATACAATGGTGCTGTATAACCCATATCGAAAACAGCAAGCAGTGCCAAATGAAAGCAGTAAGAGAGGATATCATCAAAAATGCTTATCTCACCATGTGGAATAAGCTAGTCAGCAACTACAGCGAAATCCTCTATCCCCTCTTGGAATCGCTAAGAAATCTCAGAATGAGCAAAGAACAAGAAGAACAAATTTTTGAACTGAACAATAAAATAACGGAGTTAATAGAGCAGAGTCATATCCTAGTCAGAGTTGTGCAAAAGGGATATATTGACTCTGCTATTTTTATGGAAAAGCAAAATGCCCTAAATATTCAAATTGAAGAATATAAGAAACGGCGAAATGCCTTGCTAGATGACAATGGATTTGAAAAAGAAATTGAGAGCACCAACAGGTTGTTACAACTCATCAGATATAACCCTATCATTATGGAGGAATATCAAGAAGAATTATTTATCCATACTGTAGACAAGGTGTTCATTGGGAAAAATGGAGATATCATATTCCGACTTATCAATAACCTTGAACTGACGGAAACCATTATAAAGGGGTGAACCAAAATGCAAACACACTTACCGATTGGCTATAAGATGGAGGAGGGGGAAATTCACATCGATCAAGAAAAAGCAGATACCGTAAAGAAAATCTACAACGAATATGTGAATGGAAAGTCTATGATTGCACTTGCAAAGGAACTCAAAGAAAATGGGATACCCAATGCCAATAATAAAACCAACTGGACACATAGCGCAGTGGGAAACATCCTTAATAATGCCAAATACATAGGTGATGAAATGTATCCCCCACTTGTCAGCAAGGAACTGTTCCATAAAGCACAGGAAAAGCGAGAACAAAAAGCAGCACAGTTAGGAAGAACGGCGCAGATCAACAGTATGAATAACCATCATGCGCTTGCAAATAAGATATTTTGTGGAGAGTGTAGAGAGCCGTATCGCAAGTATGTGGAACATTGCGGTAAGCCTTATGAAAAAATACGTTGGAAGTGCAAACGGTACATTATTAAAAATAAAGTCCTATGCAGAAACCTTTTTTATACTGATGATGAAATAAGGACTGTTGTAACATCAGCAATCAATAAACTACTTCGTAGAAAAAAACTGCTGGATAAGCCTTATCGAAAAGAACCTCTAAAAAAGGATATAGAGCTAAAAGAGATAGAAATCCAAATTAAAGAGTTGGAAGAACAAGAACAGTTCACTTCCCCACACCTTGCCCAGCTTATTTTTAAACGAGCAGAACTTACCTTCAATGCTTCTAAAATAGAGGATTACCCATTCAATACTCAAAAGATAAAAGGAATTTTGGAGGGGATTGATGAGCTAACCGATTTTAATGAAGAATTGATGGTGCAAATTATCAAGAAAATTATCATCTATAAAGATGGGAAAATAGAAACAGAATTTATTAGCGGACTGAAATTCTGTGAAATCTTAGAAAACCAACGAAGGGATGAGTATAATGGCAGTACAGAAAAAGAATGTGGCAATTATACCACCACAGATGAAATATGATAAACAGCTTCGAGTAGAACAAAAAATCTTGCGTGTAGCCGCCTACTGTCGAGTAAGCACCTTACTTGAGCAACAGGAAGGGAGTTTCGAAGCTCAGGTAGATTACTATACCAGTAAAATAAACAGCAATCCCAACTGGAAGTGTGCAGGCATATTCGCTGACGATGGTAAGTCGGCAACACAAACCAACAAACGAGATGACTTCAATGCAATGATAGATGCGTGCCTTTCAGGAAAAATAGACTTAGTCCTAACCAAGTCAGTAAGCAGATTTGCAAGAAATACGGTAGATGCCTTACAGAATATCCGAAAGCTCAAAGAAAAAGGCATTCCTGTCATCTTCGAAAAAGAAGGCGTTAATACCATGGAAAGTGGTGGTGAACTGCTCATCACCATTTTAAGTAGCCAAGCTCAAGAGGAAAGTCGCAATATTAGCGAAAATACAAGATGGGGCGTTACACGAAGATTTGAGAATGGAATTGTCCAAGTTAACCACAAGAAATTCTTAGGATACACCAAGGATGAGGATGGGAACCTTGTGGTAGTGCCGGAAGAAGCCGTCATCGTAAAGAGAATTTTTAGGGAGTATCTTGAAGGCAATAGCATCATTAAGATTGCTCGAGGATTGGAACAAGATGGCATCAAAACAGTAACAGGACTTGACCACTGGCATCCGGGGACAATAGACAAGATGCTCTCAAATGAAAAATTCTGCGGAGATGCTTGTATGCAGAAAACCTATACGGTAGATTTTCTCACCAAGAAAAAGGTCAAAAACGATGGATACGTCAGACAATACTATATTGAGGATAATCATGAAGCTATCATACCTAAAGAGCTGTTTCATCAAGTGCAGGAAGAAAAACTTCGCAGAGCATCCTTGAACAAAGCCGCCGTAACCCGAAAGAAAAATAAAGAAGAAAAAGAAAAAAGCAAGTATAGTTCTAAGTATATACTGACTGAACTAATGGTCTGCGCTGAATGCGGTCATGCCTACCGTAGACAGATATGGTCCAAGTACGGGGACAAATCTGCAGTATGGAGATGTGAGGATAGACTCAAACAAGGCAAAAAGTCAAAATGCCAAAACTCTCCTACATTAAAGGAAAAACAGCTTCACGAAGCCGTTATGACTGCCATAAACAGTATGGTGGAAAACACAGGCGAATTTATAGGCACCTTTCGAGAAAATGTCATCAGAGTCATTGGTAACTACAGTACCCAAGGTGTCCCAACGGAATATGATGAGCAAATAGAAAAGCTACAACAGCAAATGCTTACACTCATCGAGAATAATGCAAAGCAAGGTGCTATAAGCGAGGATTTTGACACAGAATATAAGCACCTATCTGAGCAGATAAATGAGCTGAAAACAGCAAGAATCCAAATGGTGCAGGCTCAGAAAAAAGCGGATAGCTATAAAGAGCGAGTAGAACAGCTTGATAAGGCTATCACCATGGTAAACCCTCAGATGAGAGAGTTTGACCAGGAACTTGTAAAACGGCTCATATCCTCAATAAGAGTACATAAGGGTATGAAACTAGAGATACAGTTATACTCTGGGATCATAGTCAAGCAAGAAGTTGATTACTATAAGTAGACATAGGAAAAGAGGTAATCACTGCTCCTAAGATGGATTGTCAAGATTAAGAATTTTGGTCTTGACAATCCATCTATTATTTCTGAATAACCAGTGAAATTATGTCAAATTCGCAAATTTGATGTTGTATATTGGCAGAAAAAATTATACAATTATACTGACAATGTTGTTTTTATTGTTGTTTAATTTAGGAGGTATAATTGTGCTGTCAGTTAATGAATTATTAGATGTTGCAAAATTAGAGATTTCAAATATTAAAACCAATGAAGTATTTCTAGTAAGAGATCTTTTTAAAGGCTATGAATGGAATAGAATATCTCGCAGTGATCGTCTCCTTCTTGGAACTTTATTCCTGAATTGTGTCAAGAATGATGATATGGAGGTTGTGCCAATCGAAAAGACTTCATCAAGGCAGCAGAAATACAGAAAACAAGATGTTGACAAAGGAGGTAAGTAAAATGAAAGTTATTCCTTTGCCAACAATTGAAGCACCTCAAGATACTAGCCGTATTTTTGATGTATCAATTAATCCATTAGATCGATTACGTACAATTGACGCTGGGGAATTCGAAGATATTGCCTGTCAATGGGCTTCTGGTTATTTAGCTAACAGTGAACATTATAAAAATGTAGCACAAATAGGGGGATCGAAAGATTCTGGCAGAGATATTGTTGCCTATTTGGATGAAGAAATGCAAACATTTGATATTTTTCAATGCAAACGATATAAGGAACCATTATCTCCATCTGTCTATATGTCTGAGTTTGGAAAGCTTTGTTACTACACCATGATTGGAAAGTATAATAAGCCAAGAAAGTATTTTATTGTCGCCAGTAATGGTATTGGTCAAGATTTAAGAGAATTGATAGAGCATCCTAAAAGAATAAATACCCAATTAATAAAAACATGGGATAAGTATTGTAAGCCTAAAAGGAAGATAACAGCTGACGGAGTACCATTGTCACATGAATTGAAAGAGTATATTACCAGTTTTGATTTTAGTATAGTTTCTGAAGTTTCGCCTCAAACCTTGCTACAGCAGTTTGCTACAACAAGTTGGTATAAGTATCATTTTGGAGGTGGATTACGGAAAAGACCTCGTGTAAGAAAGCCTCAGGAAGAACTTGAATCAGACGAAGTAACGATGGAATATGTTTGCCAGTTAATGCAGGTTTATTCACAGCATGAAAAGAAATCAATTAAAGATATTGAAACACTTAGTTCAATTAAAAAGCTACATGGACATTTTAAGCGGCAAAGAGAAAGCTTTCACAATGCGCGAGCTTTGAAGCGCTTTAGTCGAGATGAGTTTATTAATGATGAGGTTTATGATGATCTAAAGAATCAAGTATATCATGGAGTTATTACTACCTGTGAGGCAACCTTTGATAAAGACTTGGATAGAGTAGATTCAACCATAGAACGAGCACAGATATTACCAATAAAGACATCCGAACTAGACGATATAAGTATATTAGAGAAAAGTGGTATGTGCCATGATTTAGTGAATGACGGAGAAATGAGGTGGGTTGATAATGACCGAGAAAATACAGATATTTAACTCACCAGAAGAAGTTGGAGTTAGAATTCTATTGATACTAGATATTTATCAAAAAAGAATGAGTTTTCAAAGAATAATGTACTATGACTATTTTTCATTACATTTAAGAGATTTGGATCAAACGCAGGAGAGTTTACACCCAGATAACCCTAACCACTCTTCAGAAATAGCTGTAAAGAGGGATATAATTAATAAAGGATTAAACTTGATAATTGCCAAAGGTCTCATTGGTGTAAAATATACAAAGACAGGAATTTATTATCAAGGAAATCATTTAACACACCACTTTGTTTCTCTTTTTGAAAATGGTTATGTTGAACAACTTAAGAGGAATATTAGTGTTGTCAATGAATTTTTCTCAAGCTATACAGACAAACAGATATATAAATATATAGATAGAAATATTGGAAAATGGGCAGGAGAATTTGAAGAAAATATCTTTGTAGGAGGTGATTAATATGGCAGATGTAGGACTTGAAATAAAAATGCTACTTTTGCAAGGAACTAAGAAAGCAGATGCTTTTTTGAATTTTACTACAGGCTTAAATGTAGTTGCTGGTGCATCAGATACTGGAAAATCTTTTGCATATGAATGTATCAATTATGTTTTGGGATCATCTGATCTACCAGAGATACCTAATGAAGCTGGTGGATATGAATGGGCATTATTGGAGATGTATGACAAAACAGCACGACAGAGTATTACTTTGAAGAGAAGCCTACTAGAAAGTCAAAAAAATGATATTTATTATTTTTATACTGATATTGCTCATTTGGACAGTACAAGTTCTGAAACGTTATCATCTGATTCCAAAGCCAAAAATAGTTTATCAGCTAAATTGCTTTCACTATGCAAATGTTCCTATAGAAACATACTTCGAAATTGTTCAAGAGGAGAAACTGGAGCTTTCACATTCAGAAAGTTTGTTTACTTAACGATGATGAATGAGACACGCATTGTTCAAAAAAACTCTCCTATTTTTATTGGGGATACAAAACGAGATAAAAACTCAACACCTGAAGTCTCCTCTTTCTTTACTATACTATCTGGTCTCGACTATGAAAAGTATACTAAACCAGAAAGTGTTGAGGTAAAAAAAGCACAAATTAAGGGAGCAATTGATGAGCTGACCTTGATTTTTAGTGATTTACAAAAAGAGATTGCAGAGGCTGAGGAGATGTTAGATGATTACGCACCTCAGCAGGTTTCTGAGATAATAAAAGGTATTGAGAATTCGATAAAACAGCAACGAACTGCTGTAGAAGAGTTTGAAAAAGACCGTGAAAAAAGTTTGATGCAACTCGGCTTAATAATGAGAGAACGAGGCAGAATTACAGATAATCTATTGAAATTTAAACTGTTAAAGAAAAATTATCAGTCAGATATTGAACGTTTAGGATTTATTGAACAATCACATGATTATACTGGACAACTAGCTGATGTTAAATGTCCTATATGCCATACTGCTATGAAATCTACTCAGGAAAACAAGGAAATATATTTTATTGCAATAGATAAGGAAAAGGCAAAGCTTAATGCACACTTAATTGATTTACAAGAAACAATCGATGACTTTGAAAAGGAATTATTGGAGATTGAAAAAAGTATTGTAAAGCAGCAGGAAAACATTAAATCTATTGAACACAAATTGGAGAAGCAGGCAGGACAGATTTCAAATGCATTAATAGAACATGAGCGTTATCAAAAAATACGAGATAAGGCACTTGCTATTCAAAATAATAAAAAGAAACTGTATGATACACAGAGCCGTATTCAAGAACTTAATAAGAGAATTGATAACACTAAGTCCACATCTAATAAAGTGGAAGTAAAGAAATTATCAGACGAGCTTATGAAAGAGTTTTGCGAAATTATACAAGGCTTACTTGAAAGCTGGAACTTTATTGATATTAGTTGTGAAAATATAGTTTCCTTTAATAAAAAAGACAATGATGTAATTGTTAACAGTAAGACAAAAGCCTCTTATGGTAAAGGGGCAAGAGCAATTATTAATTCTTCTTTTATAATTGCAATATTGTTATATTGTAAACAGAATGGCCTTCCCCATCCCGGATTTGTGGTTCTTGATTCTCCGCTTACGACCTACAAAGAAAAGGATAAGCGGAACAATGAAAAAAATGAAGAAGTTAGTAAAAGTGTAAAGAATTCCTTCTTTAACAACTTAGTTAAATGTTCAACTGATTGCCAGATTATAGTATTTGACAATGAAACACCGCCTGAGGATTTGCGTGGAATTACATATCACTATTTTACAGGTAATCCAGATATCAATCGTACTGGGTTTATTCCGGCCCAATAAAGCCAGTAAGTAATCAAAATTATTTTATATAATTAATTTGGAGGGTATTTGATGAATGAGGCAACCTTTGAAGCAAGAGTAAACGAAGAAATTAAACGGATATTTCCGATGATTAACAAAGGGGATATTACCCACCAACAGCAGTTTCAGCTTACACTAGGACATAATACATATTTATATAATGGAGTGAAAAAAGATAAGGCATTCGCGCGCTTAGATGTTTTGATTAAACATAAAGGAGTCAATCTGGCGATACTTGAATTAAAGGCACCGGGTATAGCACTTTCACATGATGACGCTATCCAAGGGACCTCATATGCTAGACTTTTAGATCCTATGCCGCCACTTACAATTGTCAGTAATGGTGAAGATACCCAGTTTTTTACTACTTATGACCGCAAGCAGTGGATGGTCGATAATGTAAATGAGCATATAGTGCAATCGCTCTTTCAAGCTGCTACGAAATGCGCAAGTGCAGACTTGGACGAAGCTATCACAATACTTCTTGGTCGTGATAATGACATGTGGAGAGAGATATTGGCTAGATATACAAAAAAGGCAATTAAAGAAATGGAAGGTGATATTGATGACTTCACATACCAAGTTGCAAGAAATTTTCAACTGGAGCGTACAGTTGTAAGTCAACTGGTAGATAAAGCAAAAGAATATCCTTTAGTTAGCTTCGTTGGGCCAATTTTAGCAGGAAAGACGAATGCCATATATCAGATGTGCAAGAAATGTCCCGATGATCTTATTCCAGTTTATATTGATGCTAACGTAAGCTATGATCCACTTGAAAAGATATCCAATTGGTTTTGCAAAGAAGTATTCAGAAGTTTAGGGGCAAATGAGGTAAAGCAGTGGCTAATCAATGGGTATAGCGAAAGAAAGAAAAAAAGTAGAATAGTATTTATTTTTGATAACATCTGCTCTGTTGATGATAAGCTATTCTGGCGCGAAATAAATCAACTCAATGATATTAATCGAGAAAACTCATATTCGTTACTGTTGGTTATGAATGAACATACTTATGATTGCATAAGCAGAATAAATTCTGGACCAGCTAAAAACGCAATTGGTAAAGCTCCGATGGTAAAACTCGATGCTTTATCAGATGAAGAGTTTTATAATGCCATGGATTTTTTCATGTATAATAATGGCGCAGCATTTTATCAAGGAGCACAATGTAATGTACAATACAGAAATCCTCGTATTTTAAGGGTATTAGCGTCCAGCCTACCTAAAAATAACGACAGTATAGATGATAATTCTGATACAAAGAAGGTTTTTTTTCTGCCTAGTTATATGAATTACTCTGTATTAGAATCGGTATGGTCCAAAATAGTGACTAATGCAGAAACACGAAGTGATTATCGTATATTTGCAGAAGCCATGTTTAATGATATGAATAGTAGGACAGCCGATCCTCGTTTAGCAATCCTTTCTGCAACAAGAGGAGTTATATCTCTAAAAGTTGCAGAGCAATTCATGGGAACTGATCGTATAAATAGAATGAAAAGCGACGGACATATACATCAACTAGTTTTTGATGATGGCAAAGCATATTTATATCCTAGATTTCCTGAGGCTATTGCAACGGCTGCCGGGTATGTACTTAGAGATAAAATTATTGAGATTATCGATAGGAGCAATGTTGAGAATGCATATGATTTTATAATGAAAAATATAGATTGTATTCCATATAGTGATGTGGCTGCCACAAAAGCAGTGCTTGATGTCTGCATAGAGCGGGAGGTCCTTTGGAAACTGCTTTGTCTACTTATAAAGGATTCACCCTTAGTGAAGCAAAATAATGATTACGGCGTTTTTGGTTTATATTTTTCAGACATTGGACATATAAAATTGTCTGGTGAAATTGAAGGTACATTAATTTCAAATTTTAATCCTTGGCTTCTTTTGTCGAATCTTTCTACTGTTCCAATGGCTATGGAAAATGGCTCAAGAGATATACAGTTAGAAATATTTAAGGTTATTGGTTCATTTAATAATATTCTTATAAAACCAGAGGACATGCCTTTTCATAATATGGCCGGTTTTCATACCCATAAATATAAAGATGGAGAATTCATTTGTGGTAAAACTGGAATTGTCGAACCAATAACTTATGCTATGCAATGCTCTTTTGCCAATATGCCAGAGAAAATGTTACAATTATCTAAAGAAGCAATAGAGAATGATGAATTTTTCTTAGTTATGCGTCTAAATGTTGCAGCACGATCCATGTGTACTATAACGGATCCTTTGATATCCCAATGTGCTATAAAGGCTCATGAGATGTTGAAACAATATATATATGATTCCATAAAAAGAAAATGTACTATTGATTGAAATAATATTAGTGGCCTATGAAATTTTTCAAGGATTAATTTTCTAAAGAGAGGTAGTTGTGGATGAACAAAATAATATAGGAAGTAGATTTTAAGATTGTTGAGGCAATTTCGATTATAACTGAAATTACTTATTAAAAGATTTGAATAACTCCAATTCTACAGTGATAATAAAACTCTGGAAAAAACCTCCTGAAGTTATGGAGTATGTATATTTAATATGTATGTTGGAAGTACTGTATCTAAATTAGTGCCATTATTGGAGCAGATAGCTAAAAACTTGATTGATTACATTATTGATTCAAAATATGAGCGTAGGGAATTTATACACTTTAATTTTTGAATAAATTGAGGAAATATTACTCTTTTTTTATAATTTAAAAGAGTAATGCTTCCCCCAATCTTTATGAAAAATGAGAGTAGGATATCTGAGGTAAAACTATATATAAGAATGGAGTATAAGTAATGCCGAGGTAAAAACGACGTACTTAGGAGGTAAGAATTTATGGCTAGATGTATATACTGTGGAACTGAATATAACTTATCAGAATCAGATATTATTCCGGATGCATTAACAAATGCAAGAATATTAAATAGAAATGTATGTAAAACTGAACATAATAATAAATTTAGTGATTTGTTTGAATATAAGATAATTAGTGAATTGGCATTTCTCACTAATTCATTAGATATAAAATCAAGTAAAAGCAGTTCATACCCGAAGTATGAGGCGACATATAATATTGCTGGGTTGGAGTATCCAGTAAAGTTATCTTCCGAAACTCAATTGTTTAGGGGAAAAAAGCTGAGGAGTAAAGATGGTAAGCATCTTATGGGATTACTAAGTGATATAGAGGATATTGCTGAAGATCCAAACAAAGTTGAACAAATTGATATTAATAAGCTTGAGATTGAAGAGAAAATACAAATTAATACTAGTATTTTTTATAGTCAAGAAATGTTTAGAATGGTTTCAAAAATTGCATATGAATGGTATTGCTTAAAAAATGATATAAGTGATAAATATGATGACTTTATGGATATAATCAACTTTATTACTCAGGGTATTGGACATCCTGTATATATAATTGAAGATGCGGGGATTATAAATTATTTCAGGCAAAATACAATATTTGCAAGCCATTGTATAATTGGGTACTTAAGCCAAGATAATAATGTGTATGTGTTATTAAGCTTATTTGGTGCAGCTTTATATAAAGTGAAGGTATGTAAATTTAATCCACAATTATGTAAGAACACTTGTATGCTACAGGAACTTACAATCAACAGCGAAAGAAAAGAAATATTATATGGAAATCCAGCTTCTTTATTACATGATGTTCAAAATAGTTTTATCCCTAATAAAATAATAAATGGAATTACAGTAATGATACCAATAAATCCTTTAGATACCTCACTTCAACAAAAATTATTTCTAAGTAGTATATATCAACTTATGGAAAGTGGACAAGTTGTAGAAACTAGAGAACCTACAAAAAATAGCCTAGGTATTATAATGAATAATATTGAATATCTAATGAATCAAAGTATCATTCATAAAAAAGCATTAAAAAGATTTGTTAAAGAGCATATAATAGATTCAAAAGAATCTATTATATTAAACCCAGAAGGTACTAAAAATAGAAATGTATTTATGTTCTATATAGTTTATTTGATTGGTAAATATTTAGAAGAGATAAAAGATATTGAGCAAATCAATCAATTAATTGAGGGACACCTTGGTAAACAAAATAGTGAATATATTATTAATGATGATTTTAGTGTAAAACTTAAAGAGCGTATTTTAAAAGATAAAGATTATAGTGTCGTATTAACCCAGGGAGCAAGACTGATTATGGATTGGTAATAAGCAAGTGATAAATAAGTTTTATAAGAGAGGACTCCATCGTTAATAGTGTATATATTTAGCTTAATTTGTAATGTGAAAGTAGGCATTAGATAGATTGAAACTGGATGATTGGATCCAATGAATGTAGATAAGAAATTAAAGAAGCCTGTTCCCACTCCCCGGCTCTTAATGAATGTAGGGTAAAGAATACCATGAGTAAAGCTGTTTTCTGGGGAAGGGCTTATGATGAAAGAATAATAAGAAATGAAGTTGATAAAATTCAGATTTATGTTGCATATATTCTGATTTCCTACACAGGTGAAATATAGGAGAATAGGTCATTATGGAATGATTGAATATATAGTATAAATTTTCGCTTTTTGGTTTAAACCAATTGAATTCGATAGTTTTAACATAGTGTTTATGTTAATTAAAGAAAAGGACTTAGGAGGAAGCTCTTTTTGATAATAGATTATATAATTAGTAATCAGCTGTATATTGATAAAGCAACGTATATAGCAATAGTAGGAAGCCAAATTGCTATATACGGTATTTTAATGACCTTTTATCAGTTTGTAGCCTCATTTCAAGGTAACTCAGATTCAGTAACTAAGTATTTGGGGGTTAATTTAACGGAGTATTTTGTAAAGAAAAAAGTCTCATCGTTTAATTTAATTGTTTCCAGACCTTATTTTTATATTTTGTTTATATTAGAAGTTTTATACAAACCAATACTTAATATATATGGTAATTATTTTCCAGAGAATCTAATATGTATTTTGAACTTTTTATGGTATTCATTTGTGATTTTTTATTTTGTAATATTTATAATTTTATTTTGGCAGTGTACACAAAGCATTTTAATCTTGAAAAGAATATCTCTTCCTAAAAGAAATGGAACAATAATTCGTGATATTAATAGAATCTTTATAAAAAAAACATTGAAAGAACGCATGTCGATTAGAAGTATAGATTTGTTAAAGTATGATATGAGATACTTAAAAGAAGCAATTAAAGAAGATAATAATCCTAGAATGCTGCAAAGCCTATATAATGATTTAATAATTGAGATTTTTGATTCGTATATTAGTAATAAAAAGAAAGAGATAAATATAATAATTGAAAAGAAAAAAATTGTAAAAAATCAAGTAGAATGGGTTTATAATGCCCAAATGGAATGTGATTTATTAAAAGAAATTTATAATGGAAACTATTTTATTATTGATGAAGAATAAAAAAAATATATATGCGTATTACATCTAAACTTAATAAAATTACTTATGATAAGAGCCTGTGCAGAAGGATGTGAACATATTAACCAAGAATTTTATCCTCAGGAATTATTTGTATTTGGTGAAAAAAATAGCTTATTAGATTGTAAAGATTGGGAAGAACTTACTATCAATATTTTTAAAAATTCAGATTTAGAAATCAAAAAACAGCTAATAAATAGTTTATATAATGGATATTGTAGTACTGGAACTATGTTCCAAGAGTATTGTAATCAATGTATTTTACATCTAATTCGTATGAATATAGATGAGATATTTTCTGAAAATAAGTCGCAGAACGAATTTGCCCAGATATTTGGTAAATTGATAAGAACAAAGGAATTCAATAATTATTATGCAAACATAATACGAAATAAGCTAATATCATATAATGACAGAGATGCAGTAGAAATGGTTAAATTACTTAATAAAGAAAATTGTATATATGTATTTTCGTATATAATAATTTACTATTCAATATATAAATTCAGGTTTGATTGGGAGTATATCAATATAGCCGTAATGAAAGCATTATGGAATAACCATAGTGATATGAATGAAAATTCTGATAAATTAATAAAAGAATTTAAGGAATCTAATATAGAACATCGATTTTCAAAAAGTATGTATGATAAACTTATTGAATATCTACAAAAACCATTGACTGGTTCATTATTAAATTCTATATATGAAGAAGATATTATTAATATGTTTTATATCACAATCATAAAACTATGTGTTCTTGAACAAAGCTACAATGATTATGAGAATAAAGCTAATGATTATCCACTAATTTATTTTATCAATGAACTTTCAAATTATAATGAATTAATACAGCATAATAAGGTAAAAGAAATGGTCCTGAATATGCAGTATAGATATTTTGAAAAAATAGAACATATTCCTCAAAAATTAAATATTACTCTTAGAAATTTATTACTTACAAATATAAATATTACGTCAGAGTTTTTATCAGTAGAACCTCGATATACTTACAATAATAGTATTGGACAGTATGCGTTAATTAAATTATCAGAAGCGAAAGAGAGAAATATTATTCCAAAAGAATTGATTAGAAAAGCATATCTAGCAAAAAACATATCTATTGATGGATATATAGATTTCTTAGATAAAGAATGTCATTTATGCGGGTGTGATTTAAACTATGTTCAGAAAGAAAAAATGAAAGAGTACTTATTAAATATTATCTGATGAAAACTACTTATCTATAAGTTAGATAATTTTTGAAGTACAAAACCATCTTCTAACTTGTTTTCTAAGTATTATTATACATAATTAGCATAAATAGTAATTATAAATGGAGGAACTGCACGTTGGATAATAAAACATTAATTCATATAGATACTTATGATATTATGCAAAATGATTATAGAATTGACCCCTCAAAAATAGTTGAGAGCATTATAAGTTATGATAGATTAGTTTTTCAAATTGGTAATCCTAAGATAACTATAAATAAAATAGTAAATCTATTGTCTACTGATATTCTTGAGGAATACATAAACAACAAAATTATTACATTTTGCCAAACGAATAAAGAATATAATTTGAGTACTGGTGGACTTGGTAACTTTATAGTACCAAACCCATTCATATATCATACTGAGAATTTAGACAAAACATCATATAGAGATGAGGCTATTCTAGAAGAATATTTATGGAAAGCAATCGATGATATTGATATTAGCCAAAATAGGAAAAAGAATTTAAACAAAGCAATACTAGATAATTTGTTCATAATACCATCAGATAGAATTAATGAAAAATTGTGTTTGCAAACAGTTCTAGAAGAGATTAATGATATACAGCTTGTGAAAAGAATTATTGAAAAAAATAAAATTTACTTTAATAAGAAATATTTAATTGAAGAATTAATATATACAGTTACATTAACTGATAAGGGGTTTCATTTTAAAATCAATAAGGAGGATTTTGATGAAAAAAATACGATTTACACTATCTTGTACATTGTTTTAGCAATATTAATATACACCAACATTTTCATGAATTCTTCAAATATTCTAAGTTCTACTGGAGTATGGGTTGATAGAAGTACTTCAGATGTAATAGAAAATAAATTTTCAAGAATATTGACACATTATGATAAAAGTAATGAGGTATTCAAATATTTGATGACAAAAGAAAGAGTACCTGATATTGGCGAATTATATAAAAGAGGAAAAATCAATTTTAGGGACATAGATAAAATTAGATTGAAATCAGAAAATTTACGCAAATTAATAGGGAATTTAAATCCTTCGGATAACATTGAGATTTATAATCAATATCTTGATTTTGTACAAAGCAATATTTCACCAAATGAAACTATACCAATTAAATTATTAAGGTTCTTAATCTTTTCAGTAACTGGTAGTTATTTGGGAGGCAATTTAGGAAATGCAATTGGCGGAATAGTAGTGAACCTTATTGGTAGTTCTTTACCTTCAGCTTTTGATTCATTCTTATTGCCTCATTTACACTATAGACCTATTCAATATATAAGATTTAGTGATATTAAAAAAGATTTGTAAAGTTTAGAAATATATTTTTAAAATATTTTGTTACATTTATTTTGACTCTATAAGAAAATAATATGTCGAATAGTATCATACCTTTTAGGTTCTTCAAACAATGAGGTCTTAAAGCAATTGAATATTTGGGAAAATTACATAATTTAAATAGTATGCCTAGTTTAGATACGAGATTTTCAGATGCAAAAGAGGAACTTTGCCAACACACAGTAATGACAAAATTG
>ERZ791922.486-NODE-486-length-24960-cov-3.017105_pt1 | contig 24960 bp, 27 predicted proteins | sample MGYA00510134_ERZ791922 | MGnify/ENA primary metagenome ERZ791922 (study PRJEB30046, sample SAMN00792101) | human gut metagenome | study: EMG produced TPA metagenomics assembly of the A metagenome-wide association study of gut microbiota in type 2...
ATAAAATCCCATCTTCTTATACTTTTAAAAATCTTTCATGAAACAACCCTGCTGTATTTGTGTGTGAGGACAGGTGGTCGATAGAACGTCCGATAGTCCCCGCAAGCAAATGCAGATTTACAAAATGTGTTTTTTCTTGAATATGATGATACACCCGGCAAGCACGACAATACTCAGTGCAACGACCCACGGATACCCGTCCTTTAATCCGGGCATATCCTGGAAGTTCATGCCGAACCATCCCGTGATCAAAGTCAGCGGGAAGAAGATCGTGGAGATCACAGTCAGGTACTGCATGTTGCTGTTCTGCCTGGCATCGATCTGAGCCTGATATGCCTCTTTTACCTGCTGGGCGTACTCCAGGAGATGATTCGTCCGGCTCATAAGCCGGTCCGCCCTGTCCGTAAGCGTACCGAAATATTTCAGGTGTTTCTTAAGGAAAAATCCGTTCTCATTCTCCTCAAGTTCCTTGCTCAGGTCCATGATCTCATCATAGTAGCTGCGAAGGTTCAGAAGTTCCCTTCGGATAGGCATGAGCTTGTTCTGGAAATTCGCGATATGCTCCTGACTCACATCTTCTTCCATCCTGAGAAGGCGCCGCTCATACGCCACCAGCATCTCCAGATCACGGCTGATAAATTCCGCAATATAATTGTAAAGAAAACGTTCTTTTGTCTCTCCCTGGTGAGTCCTCTTCTGCTGGATCCTGCGGATCAGCCGGATAGAAAAATCTTCATCGTCCACAATCACCACATTTGCCCTGTTCACAAAGAAATACATCCTGTACCGGCTCCCCAGAACATCCAAAAGTTTCGGGATGCACAGCGTGCCCACCACACAATCCTGCTGATTTTCCAGACGGCAGAAGCCGATCTTGGACACATGGATCTCGTTCTCATAGACAATGCCCGCTTTTGACAGCACCTCTTCTGCATGCCGGGAATCCGTCACAAAAACCGCCGGACCGGGATCTGATTCCCAGTCCGACAGTTCCATCGGTATCAATTGTTCACCAAACTTAAATATCATCCTATCACCTTACCGCTGCATATCTTTTTCTATTACTCCGCAAGTCCGCTGTCTCCCGCCGTCTTATTTTCGGCCGCAGCCGCTTCCTCCGTCCGTCTCTCGTTTCGCGCTGCAGCCCTGTCATATGCTTCCTGATACAGAAGTTCCTGAGAATTGACCGGATCTCCGTCGCATTTCACATAAGAATAGTTTCCATCGCATCCTTCTGCGCGGGCCTTTTTATTATCACTGAGCATCAGGTCGAATATCGCTCTGATCCGCTTTTTCAGTTTCTCAGAATAAACCGGCGCAGCAACTTCCACTCTCTTAACCGTATTCCTTGTCATAAAATCAGCCGAACCGATATAATACTTTGTCCTGTCCCCGCACCCGAAGATATAGATCCTGGAATGTTCCAGGAACCTGCCGACAATACTGGTGACACGGATGTTCTCCGTCTCCCCGGGTACGCCGGGAACAAGGCAGCATATGCCTCGCACGATCATATCAACACGGACTCCCGCTCTGGAAGCTTCCGCAAGCTTGTCCATGATCTTTTTGTCTGTGAGGGAGTTAAGCTTCAGCCCGATGTAGGCTTCTTCTCCATTCTGCACCCTGCGGATTTCTTCATCGATCATATCGATCACTTTGGACTGGAGACATTTCGGCGCCACAAGGAGATGTTCGGACTCCTCCACCGTCTCGCCCTTAGTCAGAGCCTGGAACACGCGTGTCGCCTCAAGCCCGATCTTTTCGTCCGCTGTCATAAGGGAAAGATCTGTATACAGACGCGCTGTCTTTTCATTGTAATTGCCTGTACCGATCTGAGTGATATACTCCACGCCGTCGCGCCCCCGCCTTGTGATCAGGCAGAGTTTAGAATGCACCTTAAACCCTTCCAGCCCATAAATGATCTGGCATCCCGCCTTCTCCAGCATACGTGACCAGCGGATATTATTTTCCTCGTCAAAACGAGCCCTCAGCTCTACGAGCACAACGACTTCCTTTCCGTTTTCCGCCGCCTCGCACAGCGCCTCTATCACCTTACTCTGTTTTGCCAGCCGGTAAAGCGTCATCTTAATAGATACCACCCTGTCGTCCTCAGCCGCTTCGTTCAGCATATTCAGGAAGGGACGGATCGACTCATACGGATATGATAAAAGCTTATCCTCCTGTCTGATCTGATCCAGTATGCTCTCTCCATCCCGGAAATCCGGTGATTTCTGGGGCACTCTCTTATTATAGAACAGTTCCGGGTTCATGCGCAGCAGGTCCTGGATCTGGAAAATAAACGATACATCCAGGGGCGCCCTGCTCTTAAACACTCTCTCAGGGGAAACATCCAGATACCGGCAGAGTGCTTCCACCACATCCCCTTCCATATCTCTGGACAGATCCAGGCGGACCGGAGACAGTCTCTTTCTCTCTTTCATGAGATCTGCCATAAACTCTCTGTAATCCAGATCTTCATCGTAGAGGGCATCCGCATCAATATCTGCATTTCTTACCACGCGGATCAGTGATTTGCCTTTAACTTTGTAGCCTTTAAATACTTTCCCGATATAGTGCAGGATCAAATCCTCCGAAAGCATGTACCTTCCTCTGCCTCCCGGAAGTTCGATCAGTCTCTCCACCATATTATTGGTACACGGGATTATGCCCAGCCTCTCTTTTCCGCTCCTCGTCTCCAGAACTACGACCGCGTAGATATCTTTATTGCGCAGGAACGGGAACGGCTGTCTTTTACTCACGATAGTCGGGGAACTTAAGGGAACGATATTTCGGTTAAAGTGCTGCTCCAGATACTTCTTTTCCTCAGGGTCCGCACTCTGGAAATTGATGAGCTGTATCCCGTATCCCGCAACCTTCTTCATGAGATTCTGATACGCCTCATCTTTCCTTTTGTTCAGCCTTTTTACCTCTTTCAGGATTGCTTTGATCTGCTCCTCTGAGGTCATATTTGTCTTGTTGTCCCTGATCTTCTTATTCAGCAGCATCTGATCCTGGAGAGATCCCACCCTGACCATAAAGAATTCATCCAGATTACTCTGATAGATGGAGACAAAAGTCATGCGCTCACAGAGCGGCACTTCCGGGTTTTCCGCCTCCTCCAGCACCCTTTCATTAAATTTCAGCCAGGACAGTTCTCTGTTCATGTATATCTTTTCCATACTTTCTCCTTTTGTATTACTTAAAATTTTTGTTTCCCTGTCATTGGGATTCTCATTTTCCCCGACATAGTTGTCACAGCCGCTTCACCGCTTCCATTGCCAGCGCCGAACGCTCACACTCCCGGGCGCTCATCGTGATCTGCCAGCACAGAGGGCTTCCCTTCATATGCTCTGACGCGTAACTCAGCCCGTTGGTCCGCTCATCCAGAAACGACCGGTCGATCTGGTTCGGATCGCCGAGGAGAATGATCTTTGTGTCTTTCCCTGCTCTTGTGATAATTCCCTTGATCTGATCAGGTGTCGTGTTCTGTGCCTCATCGATGATCAGATAGGTTTTTACAATTGACCGTCCCCGGATATAATTAAGCGCCTCAGCCTGAACCAGTCCCCTGGCAAAGATTTCTTCCACCTTGCCGCGAAGCTCTTCTTAATCATCATACCTCTCCTCTTCGCTGGAATCAATAAGCTGTTCAAGATTATCAATGATCGGACGCATGAGCGGGGATATCTTTTCCTGTTCATCCCCGGGAAGGAACCCGATATCATCATCAAACTGGGCGTTCGGACGGCAGATCAGGATGCGCCGGTACTCGCCCGTCGGATGGTTCAGAAGCTTTTCAAGTCCCACTGCGAGGGAGTAAAATGTCTTGCTCGTCCCCGCCATCCCTTTCACAATAACAAGAGGTGCCTTCTCCGCCGGCTGCATCAATGCCTCCTGCAGAAAATATTGTCCCGCATTTCTCGGCGTTATTCCATAGGGAGAACTCTTCCTGTACTCGAGTTTCTTTATCACTCCCTTTTCAACCCGGCCGAGATGTGTCTTTTTTGCAGACTGGTCTGCTTTCAGTATAACAAACTGATTTTCCACAAGCTCCGGCACACAGCTCTCGCCCTGGCGGTCAATGGCATAGACCATATCCGCGGGAATCCCTTTTTTCTTAAAATCTTTAAAAAGCGCTTCCGGCACATATAGCTCACACTACGGAATTGTCCTCAAAATGATCGATGGCATAGGGCGCCTGGATCAGAATGTTCGTATCCAGCACATAAATTTTAACCATATGATATCCCTCTCAGATTTACATTCTCCCCCGGCATAGTCAATATATCCGGAAAAGGCTATACTCATTTTATCTTATTCATGCATTCCGAAAAGTTATATCTATGTTAAATCCATGTAAAACGCCATCTGGGCCATAATGTATGAACTTTCCTACCGCATTGTTCTTTATTATTCTTTTTACAGCACCGCCTTCAGATCCTGTTTCTCAATCTTATGCCGGTCGGCATATCCTGTCAGGATCAGGGTCAGCGCCCCGTCTCCTGTAATATTGCACGCAGTGCCGAAACTGTCCTGAAGCGCAAAGATCGTGAGCATCAGCGCCGTTCCGGTTGAATCAAAGCCCAGGATTCCCGTGATGAGACCGAGCGAAGCCATAACCGTACCTCCCGGGACTCCGGGCGCGCCAATAGCAAATATGCCCAGAAGCAGGCAGAACAGGATCATGGTCCCGACAGACGGGATCTCACCGTAGAGGATCTGCGATACAGTCATGATCTGTGGGATCTCAAGCCGGAACACCAGCTCCGGCAGCTCTTTCAAACCGTCTGTTTCCGTCACGACAGACAAGTGCGGAATCAGTCCGTATCCTGCGCCCATAGACAGAAGCGCTGCAAGTATGGATGACACATAAGCAGAGAAAACCACCACTCCCAGCATGCGCGATGCATTTTTCCCCAGCCTGGTGATGGATGGCGCAATAAATCCGATAATGATCAGCGGCACGCAGAAATTGATCAGCTCCCCGAGCACAAATTTCACTGTTACTACAATGTTCATCAGCGCCGTTCCTGAAAGCTGTCCTGCAATAATGCCGATGACTACTCCGAGAAGCAGCCGGAACGGGAGACTGGTAACTATTCTCTTCATATTATAACCTCTCTTCCTCCCTGCAGCCACGATCCCAGGCGCAGCCTTGCCGGGGCGCAGGGGTCATAATATGGCTTATTATAATCAATACACGCTCAGCTGGCAAGGGTCAGCGGTATTCCAAATATTCCATAAACCGCCTCAGCATCGGAGATGTCCCTTTCTTCTCCTTCCAGGCAAGACCGATATTACGGTATGCCGGGAATTCCAGCTCCCTCGCCACGATCCGGTACGGGATACGTTTCAAAATAAGTTCCGGAAGGATGCTGATCCCCAGCCCGCTCTCTACCATAGCCATGATCGCATAATCATCCCATGTAGTAAAATGTACTTTCGGACTGAGACCGCTTCTCTCGAAAATTTCCGATACTTCTGCCTTTGCTCCTTTTTCCAGCAGCATGAAAGGTTCCCTGCACAGCGCGGATACAGGAATCTTTTCCAGCGCCGCCAGGGGATGTCCCTCCGGCAGCACGACCAGCAGCCTGTCCTGCTCCAGAAATAGCGAATCCAGCGCCTTCCGGGCAGGCAGCCGCAGAAATCCGCAGTCCACTCTCCCTTCCTCGATCCACGTCTCTATCTCTGTATAATCTCCCAGGATAAGTTCATAATCGATACCCGGATATTCTTTCTGGAATTCCCGGATAATGTTAGGGAGCCAGTGTGTCGCCACACTGGAGAAAGTACCGATACGGATCAGACCGGATTTCAGGCCGTTGATCTCGTCCACCTCTGCCTGGAGCTTCTCATACTCACTGCACACACGCTTTGCATAAGGCAGAAGACGGGTGCCCTCGCTTGTAAGCCGCACACCCGCTTTCCCTCTTTCCAACAGAGCGACCTGCCATTCCCTCTCCAGATCCCCGATCATCCGGCTGATGCCCGACTGAGAATAATTAAGCACTCCTGCAGCCCGGGTAAAACTTCCACACTCCACGGTCTTAACAAATGCCAGATATTTTTGGATACTCACGTCCATATTATCCTCTCCCATCTGATTTCATCATATTAAACATGATAATTATTCACTTTTGTAATCTTTAGGTGTATGATACGATAGATAAGCTGATATGTCAAAAAAGAATATTTTTTATTATTTATACCCTGAGGAGGAATGAGATCATGGGACTTTACAATAACAGAATCGTAGTGAAAGTAGGCACATCCACTCTGACAAACGACGCGGGAAAAAGCGATCTGCGCGCCACGGACCGTCTGGTATGCACGCTTGCCGACATCCACAATATGGGATATGAGGTCATCCTCGTATCATCCGGCGCCATTGCGGTGGGCAGGAACAAGCTCAATATGCAGTCCAAACCGGACAGCATGCGCATGAAGCAGGCAGCGGCCGCTGTCGGCCAGTGCAGCCTGATGTACCTGTATGACAAATTTTTCGGTGATTATGACAAAACAGTCGCCCAGATTCTATTAAACGCAGAAGATATCGAGCAGGAAGAGAAAAAGGAAAACCTGACCAATACCTTTAACGCCCTGCTGGAAATGGGCGTCATACCGATCGTAAATGAGAACGACTCTGTAAGCTACACAGAAATCGAATCTGAGGACAGACTCTTCGGAGATAACGACATGCTCTCCTCCGTTGTCGCTGTTCTCTGCCGGGCGAAACGCCTCGTGATCTTCTCCGACATCGACGGGTTCTACGACAGTGATCCCAGACTTCACCCGAATGCGCAACTGATCGAAAAGATCGATCACATCGATGACAGCGTATACTCCCTTGCCGGAGGGGCGGGTTCCAGAAGAGGCACCGGCGGCATGCGCACAAAACTGCAGGCAGCCCAGCTTGCCACCTCCCAGGGCATCGACACCATTGTGACTAACGGTAAGAGACCGGAAGCTCTCTATGATATCATCAGAGGCGGACAGGCAGGAACACTCTTCACAGGTAAGAATTAGATCCGGGTCTGAACACAGCTCAGCGGCTGACAGCCATCATGCTGCCAGCCGCTGTTTTGTTTCAGCCATCCTTATCCCGCTGTATATACCCATAGGTTGCTGATCTGAGGATACAAAGTCTCATAATCCCACAGCTTTTCACTGCGCTTCACACTGTTCGGGTCATTGACACGGATTTTACCATCCTCTATTCCGACAAGGACAATAAAATGGCCTGTGGTGGTAAAATCTCCGGGACTCATGCTGCATATGATGGGATTCCCATTTTCAAGGGAAGAAAAAACCGCCTCTTCGCTCAACCCCATTTCTTCTCCATAAACTCCAAACTGCGCCGCGCCCTCTGTCATCAGCGCCCAGCTCGTTCCTGCATCTCCCTCATAATATCCGTTTTGTTCTGCAAATTTTGCCACCCTGTAAGGAGTGATCGTATTGTCTTCGGTAAGTCCTGATGCCACCATGGAGATCACAGTAGGTCCGCATCCGTTTACAGCGATCATGTTGTCTCCATAAATCTGATATCCCCATCTCTCATCCCATTGAAGAAGATGAGGGATCACGCCCGCGGTCACCTCACCGATATTTTCAGCCGGAGGGACATCTTTCTTTGTCTGGTAATCGCGGACAAAATCAATGGTCTCCGGATTATTTTTTACAAGCTGTCTCAACGTATCCGACATATTTCCCGCCTGTTGGTACACAGGATCGAGATCCCCGCTCCAGACGATCCCATCCTTTGTCAGGATAAGACGGTCCCCTATCAGATCTTTCAGAGCAAAAAGCATTGCGACGATCACCAGAAACGCCGCCGTCTTCCTCAGGAATCCGCCTCTGCGCTTTCGCTTTCTGCTCCTCCTGCGTACCGGATAACTCCTTCTCCTTTCCTCTCCTGCGTACTCCTCCCAATACTGTGACATTTATCGTCCGCCTCCTCAACCATTCTGACTCAGGGAAAGTAACTGTCTTTTTTCCACTGAAGCAGATTATAGACGGAAAAAGCGATGTTTTTTAGGAACAAATTCTTAAGTTTGAATGAAGAATGTTATTGTCAGGAGTCCTCTCTGTCATTCGTGAGTTTAAGTTTGTCCAGCACATAAAATGTCAGTCCCATGAACATGCCTACAACGCAGGCCAGCACCATCCCGGTAAGCTGGATGCTGCCGAACTGTACTGTAATTCCGGAAAGCCCTACCACAAAGATAACCGAAGTCATCGCCATGTTCCTTGACCGTCCGTAATCTACCTTGGAATCAACAAGGATACGGATGCCGGAGGTTCCGATCATTCCGTAGAGCAGGAAGGAGATCCCTCCGATCACAGGTCCGGGAATCGTATTGATCAAAGTGGTCATCTTCCCGATAAATGAACAGATGACAGACAGCACTGCCGCTCCTCCGATCACATAGACGCTGTATACCTTTGTCATTGCCATGACTCCGATATTCTCCCCGTAAGTTGTGGTCGGCACAGAACCGATCAACCCGGAGATCATCGTAGAAAAATTATCAGCAAACAGGGAGCGGTGAAGTCCCGGATCTTTCAAAAGATCCCGCCCAACGATTTTGCTCGTAACTATCTGATGCCCGATATGCTCTGACGCGATCACAAGGAGCACCGGCAGGACGATCACGATCGCCTCCCATTTAAAACTCGGGAGGGAAAAATTCGGCAGGGAAAAGAGAGGCGCAGCCAAAACGTCCGAAAAATCCACGATACCGCATATAAGCGCCGCCAAATACCCTGCGATAATAGCGATCAAGATGGGTATCACTGCCAAAAATTTCCTGAACACAACTGAACCGAGCACTGCTGTAAGCAGGGTGACAAGAAATACGATCACGTTTTTTACATCTATTGCTTCATCCAGGAGTCCCGCATTGGAAGCCGCGTTTCCCGCCAGTTCCAGACCGATCAGCGCGACAACCGGTCCCATTGCCGCCGGAGGCAGGACCACGTCGATCCAGTCTGAACCGAACTTATAGATGATCAGCGCCAATATACATCCTAAAAATCCTACGACTACGAATCCGCCCAGCGCGTAACTGTATCCCCACTTTGCGATCACCACTCCCGCCGGAGCAAGGAACGCGAAACTGGACCCCAGGTATGCCGGCGCCCTTCCCTTTGTGATCAGGATAAAAAGCAGAGTCCCCACGCCATTCATAAAAAGGACGACCGCAGGATTGATGCCGAATACAAAGGGCACCAGGACAGACGCGCCGAACATGGCAAACATATGCTGGATGCTCAGCGGCACCAGCAGCTTAAAAGGTACTTTCTCTTCTACCTGAATGATTCTTTTGTTTTCCATTTTTTACCTCTCTTCCTTTAGCAGCTATTTTTTCTGTAAAACCTCATTCCCATACATCATACCACGCTCCGGGTCTCTTCACCAGAAAATTCTCTCAACATTTCTCTTGGCTTAACCAACACATTCTCTCAGAACGCGCATCACATTTCCGTACGCAGCCTTCTCGATCTGACGTTCCGCGATCCCGGAGCGCTTCATGGCGTCCCACAAAACGCCCATATCCTGGACGCCGCTGATCCCGGCAGGGAGAGAATCCCGGTCAAAACCGTCAAAGTCCGTTCCCAGAGCCACAGCATCCTCTCCCGCCCGGTCCATCATATACCGGATATGGCGGACGATATCCGTGACATCCGCGCGCCCGTCCGGGCGCAGAAACGCACCGTAAAAATTCACGCCTGCCGCGCCACCTTTCTCTCCAATGGCATGAAGCATCTCATCGCTTAAATTGCGTGGATGCAGGCAGAGAGCCCTGGCGTTAGAGTGAGACGCCAGGATCGGTTTCGTGCTGTATCGGATACAGTCCCAGAATCCTCCGTCCGACAGGTGCGACACATCCACGATCATACCCTTTTCATTCATTTTCTCCACAGTCTGTATACCGAACGGCGTGAGCCCTCTCTGCATCATACCGGGTTCTCTGCTGTTCGGGCTTCCGATACAGTTTTCATAATTCCATGTGAGAGTGATCAGACGCACCCCGCTGTCATACAGTTTGTCCAGACGCTCCGGCCTGCCGTTCAGGACGCCGCCCTCCTCCACGGTCAGGATTCCCGCCGTCTGTGCCGCCCTTTCCATATTCATAATATCTTCCGCCGAACGAGCGATCCTGAACCGCTCGTCCTGAGCGCACGCCGCATAGGCAGTCATTGACAGTATTTTTCTGTACGCCCGATCCCATATTTCTCCGTTCCGCCTGACTTCGCCATTGCAGAAGTCAGAGGCATTAACATAACAAGCAAAAAACTGTGCCGCCGCGCCCGCCTCTTTGAGCCGCCGCGCATCAACACACAGATTGTTTTCTCTCAGCCCTGCTCTGCCTCTTTTTATGCCGGTGTCCGCTCCCCCTGTCAAAATACTCAGCGTGTCGCAATGAAGATCGATCCATTTCATAAAAAACTCCTTTGATGTATAATCTTTTTATTTTTTACATAATCTATCATATCATCGGAGCGCCGCGGATATTCCCGAGAGGGAAATTTAACCAGGCGCGCGCCGGATGCTGTCCCTCCGGGCAGATCATCTCAATATACAAGGAGTATTTATGGAACCAAAAATCGGCATCGTTGTATGCGGTTTTTCAGAAAACCGCCAGTTTGTGACCAACCCCTATATCCAGTCTGTACGATATTCGCGGGGACTGCCTTTCATCCTCCCGCTCGTGCGAAGCGACCATGTAATTGATGAATATGTAAGATTATGCGACGGCTTCCTTTTCTGCGGAGGGGAAGACATCACTCCTCTCCTCTTTGGCGAAGAACCTGTGGAAGGGAACGGAAAAACAGATATCACTGTCGATCTGTTCCAGATCCGCCTCATGAAGCGTGTTCTGATATCCCGGAAACCTGTCTTTGCCATCTGCCGCGGAATGCAGATCTTAAGCGTTGCCTGCGGAGGCTCCATCTGGCAGGACATGTCCCTGATCCCCGGACGAGTCCTGAACCATATGCAGCAGTCTGCAAGCCGCAGCGAAGTCAGCCACCGCATCCGCATCGAGAGAGGGAGCAGGCTGAAACAGTACGCAGGCTCCTGTCTATATGTAAACAGTTTTCACCACCAGGCAGTAAATTTCCCCGGAAAAGGTGTGTCTGTAACCGCCCGCTCCCAGGACGGAGCCATCGAGGCGATCGAACTGGACTCTCATCCTTTTGCCCTCGGCGTACAGTGGCATCCCGAGTGCATGTACCGCACCTCCCGGGAAATGCGAGATCTTTTTCATGAATTTGTCTCCCATTCACTCATAAACAGATAAGGTTCCGGACATACTAAGACCTGAAAAATATTTCATTTAAGGAGGCGGCAGTTATGTCAGAAATATCAATTCTCGATCTTCAGAACCTGCGTCATCTCATCGGCGGCTATTCCACAACCCACTGTAAGATGACAGATTATGCTTCAAAAACAGACGATCCTGAGATCAAAAAGCTCTTTCAGGACGCGGCAGATTCTGCCATGAAGAACAAGCAGGAACTCATGAAATTCCTGTAAAAGATATCAAAATGAGGTGAAAACAATGGATGAAAAAACAATGGTTGCCGACGCCCTTGTCGGCATAAACGGTGAACTGAAAATGTTCGGCGATATGATCGCCCAGACAGAAAACAAAGAACTCAAACAGTGCTTAAAGCAGATGCGTAATCAGTGCGAAATGTCACAGGAAAAAATGTATGACGCCGCCCGGGAGAGAAGCTACTATGTTCCTGCGGCAAAGGCAACTCAGGAAGAGATCAGCCATGTAAAATCAATTGTACAGGCAAATTAAGATCGATTGGGGACGTAGTAAAATTGAATTTTACTACGTCCCCAATCGTAATTCACCCTGTCCCAAATCATAATTTCAGAAGCTTCTCTATCGCCGCAGCGGCTCCGTCCCGGTCATTTGTGCCAGTTACCTGATCTGCTTTCTCTTTCAGTTCAGCGACCGCATTACCCATAGCGATCTTAACTCCCGCCGCCTCAAACATGGACAGATCATTCTCACCGTCTCCGATACAGGCTGTTTCCTCCCTTGAAATTCCCAGATAATCCTGAAGAGCAGACAGCGCGTTCCCCTTAGACGCCTTTTTGGAATAGACCTCTGCATAGATCCCCGTATACGCCGCGCTCAGTTCAGGGTAGGAAAGCATTATTTTCCTCAGTTCCTCCTTTGCTTTCCGCGAAAGAAAATAGAACTGCAGCTCTTCTACTTCCTGTATGCTCTTATTCACAGCTTCCCGTATATCTCTGACGCAGTAAACCCCGGCAGCGTCTTTCCCGTAGATCAATCTTCCCGCCATCGTAAGAAGTCTTCCTTCCATCAGGTAGCGGTGACAGATATGGGCAGCGTTTCCAAGCCGTATCCTGCCGCACGCTTCTAAAAGCGACAGTGCTTCCTCCCTTGGCATCATTGCCCGGAACACCGTCCTTTTCTCAGAAACATCTGTGACTGCCGCCCCGTTAGATGAGATCACATACCGAAAAAGTCCTTTATTTTTCTTCGCATCGGCCCCCCTGCCTCTGTAAGGCAGCACCGGTCCGTCAACACTCCCTGCTGCCAGGCGGTGCGGGACACACCCCAGATTCCGCCCTGTCGCGGGAACCACAGTAATTCCCGCAGACGCAGCCCGCCGCAGGGCTCCGAGCGTCCTGTCTGTCATGCGGCTCCTGCTGTCCAGGCAGGTACCGTCCATATCCACTGCAAGTAATTTTATCATTTATTTTTCGATCAGATCGTACAATTCATACATGGAAAGCATGTTCTGGTATGTCATCTTTCTCGCCAGAAGCTGCTGGTATGTGACGGATCTGATCTTTCCCTTCTCCTTTAATTCTTCCATCTGGCGGACGATATTCTCATACTCTGTCTGCACAGCAGAAAGCATTTTCTCAAACTGCTGTAGTCTTTTCTCATCCATTCTCCGCGATCTCCCTTGCCACATATACCCCGCTTGCAGACGCATGGGACAGAGAATGAGTCACGCCGCTTCCGTCCCCGATCACATAGAGCCCTTTATGCCTTGTCTCAAGATGTTCATCAAGTTTTACTTCCATGTTGTAAAATTTCACTTCCACCCCGTAGAGCAGAGTATCATCGTTCGCTGTGCCCGGAGCGATCTTATCCAGAGCATAAACCATCTCAATGATCCCGTCCAGGATTCTCTTAGGAAGAACAAGGCTTAAGTCTCCCGGCTCTGCCGCCAGGGTCGGTCTCACAAATCCTTCCTCGATCCTTTCCCAGGTACTTCTCCTTCCTCTGATCAGGTCCCCAAAGCGCTGTACGAGCACCCCGCCGCCCAGCATATTAGACAAACGCGCAATGCTCTCTCCATAGCCATTGCTGTCCTTAAACGGCTCGGAGAAATGCTTCTCCACCAGGAGAGCAAAATTGGTATTCTCTGTCTGCTTCTCCGGATCCTCATAGCTGTGTCCGTTCACAGTGACGATCCCGTTTGTATTTTCATTTACAACGATGCCGTACGGATTCATGCAGAATGTACGCACCTTATCTTCAAACTTCTCTGTGCGGTATACGATCTTGCTCTCATAGAGCTCATCTGTCAGATGGGAGAAAATGACCGCCGGAAGCTCCACCCTCACACCAATGTCCACACGGTTGGATTTGGTCGGGATCTCCAGCCTTTCACAGATCTGCTCCATCCACTTGCTGCCGCTTCGCCCCACGGAAATAATGCACTGCCCGCACTCATACGCGCCGTCTTTTGTGATGATCCGGTATCCGCCGTCTGTCATCTCCACGTCATCAACATGACAGTTAAACCGGAAATCCACCTTATCCTTCAGCTCGTCGAATAGATTCTCCAGAACAACATAGTTGATATCTGTTCCCAGATGGCGCACGGATGCATCCAGAAGCTTCAGCTTATTCTGCATGCACAGCTTCTTAAACTTGGTGCCTGCCGTGGAGTACATCTTTGTGCCTTTCCCGCCGTACATCACATTGATCTCATCCACATAACGCATGAGGTCAATAGCAGTGTCCTTTCCGATATATTCATACAGCGTACCGCCGAAATCATTGGTAATATTGTATTTTCCGTCAGAGAATGCACCCGCTCCCCCGAAACCGCTCATGATCGCACAGGTCTTACAGCCGATGCAGCTTTTTACCTTTTTTCCGTCAATGGGACATTTTCTCTTCTCCAGCGGATTCCCCGACTCAAATACCGCCACGCTCAGCGCCGGAGCTTTCTTCATCAGCTCATATGCCGCAAAAATTCCCCCCGGACCCGCGCCGATTATGATCACATCATATCTTTCCATAATATCTGTCCTTTCTTAACACTCCTTGCTCTTCCCTACTCCTCATGCAGGACTGCCTGAACTGCCCGCTTCGTCTTCGGGAGCCAGAACTGCACCAGCGGTCCCGTGAGGAAGACAGCCGCCACTGTCCCTGCGCCCACCGTGCCTCCCAGGATAAATCCCAGCACTACGAAGAAAAGGTCGCATCCAACTCTTACCCAGCGGAACTGGATTCTTTCGATCTTATCTGAAAGGATGACAGCCACAAGGTCATTCGGACCTGTCCCCGCATTGCTGTTGATCACAATAGACATTCCTGCCGCGAGGATCACACACCCTGCCAGCATGCTGATGACCCGTACCGGCATCCCTGCCTCAGCATTGATCCAGCCGCCCAGCAGCCATGTAAACAGATCGATGATCGGTCCCCCGCAGAACGCGCATACGACAGTCCCGGGCTTTACATATCCTTTCGTAGTCAGCAGCATGACAACCATAAGGATACAGAGTACGATCACATGCACAGTTCCCACAGTCAGACCGAATATCCTGGACAATCCCTGGATAAAAACAGTGAATGTATCTGTCCCCAGTTCAGACAGAAGGAATAAGGTGACCCCCAGATGAGCGACTGTCAGGCCGATCAGAAGGATGATCAGCGCTTTCGCCCAGTCAGCCGCGCTCCGTCCGGATGTATCTGATGCAAATTTCTGTTTTTTCACTGCCATTTTATAATTCCCCCGTTCTGTCTCACTTACTCTATCCCTGACAAAAACACTGCCGCCCCAATTTTACACATGGGACGGCAGCACCTTTTTATCCTTTTCCGCGAAAGACATTTTTACTCAGCCTCTGAGAACTGATCTTTTCCTACGCCGCACAGCGGGCATAAGAAGTCATCCGGTACATCTTCCCATTTTGTGCCTGCCTCGATACCGTTATCCGGATCACCGATCGCCTCGTCATAAATGTATCCACATACATCGCATACGTATTTTTTCATCGTTTTCTTACCTCCTGTCAGTTCTTCCATGCTTCAGACTTCTCGTCTTTTTCTCTGCATTTTTTATATTGATCGGGAGTGTTCTCCCTCATTCATGATAGCATACCCTTACTTCTTTTTCAACGCAGAAATTCACTGTTCTCCTGCCTGATTTTTCCCTCGGTCCTTCTCCCGTCCGCTGCCCTGTCCTCCATCCTCCTGAAGGCGGAGGATGCCGCCAATCAGTATCCTGACATCATCAAAAATATAATCAAACGCCCCTGCCTGGCACATATTGATGAGAACCATCCCGATCGGCACGGCAAGGATCATCCATAATACGCCGCCCATCCGGTAGCCGATATACAGAAGCAGCAGCGTTACCAGAGGGTTCAGCCCTACGCTGTCTCCTACCAGCTTTGGCTGGAGAAGCTGTCTGACCACCTGTGTCACTACATAGATCACGACAAGGGACACTGTGATCTTGTAATCCCCCATAAAAAATTCGTAAACAGCCCAGGGGATCATCGCTGTCCCTGTGCCAAAGAACGGCAGGAAATCAAGGAACGCGATCAGAAGCGCCACCAGCACAAAGTATCCGGTCCCAAGAAAACCGAGCCCCACCAGAAGAATCAAAAACACGACTCCCATGATCTTAAACTGGGCCTTAAAATATCCGCCTACAGCATATTTCAGATAGTCCATGACCAGAGACATCCTTTTTTGTACAGCAACAGGCGCAGTCTTTTTCATCCATCCCAGCACTTCTTCTCTCTGCACGATAAAGAAATAAGCGGACATAACTGCTACGATAAAGGAAATCAGATAATATGGCACTCTTCTGGCTATATTTCCTGCAGCATTCACTGTAGGTTCACTGATGCCGGAGACCAGTTCTCCCATATATCTGTCCAGATTTTCCGTCACTGCGTTCCAGCCGCTCTGAATACCAGCCGGCAGACGTTCGAAAATGCCGGACAGAGTATCCCCGATCTGCCTTAACCCGTCTTCAAGCTGGGCGTACATCTGTGGAAAATTTTTGATCAGATCTCCGATTTCAGCTGCCAGACGGCTGATTCCGAAGTACAATGCCAGAATGATCGCCGCCAGAACAAGGATAACGATCAGGGCTGACCCCAGCTTTTTCACGATCCGCAGTCTTTTCTCCAGCCAATTGACAAGCGGCGCGGCGACCGCGGCGATAAGCCATCCTATAACAAAAGGCATGAGGAATCTAATCAGCCTGATCCCAATGATCACGAATGCCGCTGTGGCGAGGAGACTGAACAGCAGCCTGACCGCCACCTGCCAGTAGGGTTGTCTCTCTTCCATTCCTATCCTCTCCTATCCTCCCGAATTAATCAATCTTACATTCTTTCTCGATCAGCTCCCAGATCTCATCTCTTCCCTGTTTTGTGACAGAAGAGAACGGGATCACAGTTGTCCCCGGCACAAGCGCCAAACCTTCCTTTAACATTTTAACATGTTTCTGCACCTGGCTGCGCTTTATTTTATCTAATTTTGTTGCGATGATGACAGGCTCATACCCCTGATCCACAATCCATTTATACATAAGCTTGTCGTTCGCAGAAGGCTCATGACGGATATCGATGAGCAGAAACACCGCCTTAAGCTGTGACGAGCTGTGCAGATACCGCTCGATCATCCTGCCCCACTGTTCCTTCTCTTTCTCAGAAACTCTCGCATATCCATAACCCGGAAGGTCAACCAGATACAAAGCATCATTGATATTATAAAAATTGATAGTCTGGGTCTTTCCCGGGGTGGCAGAAATCCTCGCATAGGATTTCCGGTTCATGAGCGCGTTGATCATGGATGACTTTCCCACATTGGACTTCCCCGCAAATGCGACTTCCGGTCTGTCATTATCCGGCAGAGTGCTTGTGATCCCGCATACTGTCTCAAGATTTATACTTTTTATAACCATATCTTCCTCCTGCCGCAGGCTGATTTTATCCCGCGGTATTCTCCGTCTTTTCCGTCTCATCCACCAAAGCATGGCTCAGCACTTCTTCCATATTTTCGACCGGAATGATCTCCAGCCCTTTTGTGATCTCGGAAGACAGTTCTTCTGCATCCACTCTGTTTTCTTTCGGAATAAGCACAGTCTTAATGCCCGCGCTCTTTGCTGCCAGAAGTTTCTCCTTTAACCCTCCAATCGGCAGCACGCGTCCCCTTAAGGTAATCTCTCCGGTCATTGCCAGATCTGCCCGGACTTTTTTCTCTGTAATGGCAGAGAGCATAGCCGTTGCCATGGTAATGCCCGCAGACGGACCATCCTTTGGCACTGCCCCTTCCGGAATATGTACATGAATATCATGTTTCTCAAAGAATTCCTCCGGGATGCCGTATCTGCGGCTTACGGAACGGATATAACTGATCCCTGTCTGTGCAGATTCCTTCATCACGTCTCCAAGCTGTCCGGTCAGCATGATCTCTCCTGTACCAGGCATCACGTTCACTTCGATCTGCAGAGTATCGCCGCCAACACTCGTCCATGCAAGCCCGCGGACAATACCAATCTCCGGCGCCGGATTCGCCATCTGATAAGTGTATTTCTCTTTTCCTAAAAATCTGTGGATATTCCGGTCTGTCACAGCTATCTTCTTACGGTCTGTTGTCAGTATTTCTTTCGCAGCTTTTCTGCATACATTCCCGATCTCACGCTCCAGCTGCCTTACGCCTGCTTCTTTTGTATAATTACGCGCCATCTTCCAGATCGCATGCCTGCTGAAGGAAAGCTGTTCACTGGTAAGCCCGTGCTTTTCAAGCTGTTTCGGGATCAGATGCTCCATAGCTATATGAAGCTTCTCATTCTCAGTGTAACTGCTGATCTCGATCACTTCCATGCGGTCGAGAAGCGGACGGGGAATCGTCTGAAGGGTATTTGCCGTAGTGATGAACATGACCTCCGAGAGATCCAGCGGCACTTCCAGGTAGTGGTCCCTGAACCTGCTGTTCTGCTCGCCGTCCAGCACTTCCAGAAGCGCGGAGAAAGTATCCCCTTTATAGTCTGTGCTTACTTTATCGATCTCATCCAGCAGCATAACCGGATTTTTCACACCAGCCGCACGAAGTCCGTTCGCGATGCGGCCCGGCATTGCGCCTACATATGTCTTCCGGTGTCCTCGGATCTCAGCCTCATCTCTTACGCCGCCCAAGGAAATACGAACATAAGGTTTCTTAAGAGCCCTTGCCAGAGACTTTGCAATAGAAGTCTTTCCCGTCCCCGGAGGTCCCACAAGACAGAGGATCGGACTTTCTCCTTTTTTTGTCAGTGTCCGCACAGCAAGAAATTCCAGGATACGTTCCTTCACCTGCTCCAGACCGTAATGATCCTCTTCCAGTACCTGCTTTGCGTAATTGATATCCTGATTGTCCTTCGACGCTTTATCCCACGGCATCTCCAGCAGCGTCTCAATATAGGTGCGGATCACACCGCTCTCAGCCGGAGAGTTCATCGAGCTCTTAAACCGGCTGATCTCTTTCTGGAGCTTATCTTTCACTTCTTTCGAAGCTTTCAGTTTTTTAAGCGAGGCCTCAAATTCTTCCGCGTCTGACACCGTAGAATCCTCTCCCAGTTCCTCTCTTATCAGTTTTAACTGCTCCCTCAGAATATATTCTCTCTGATGCTTATCCACCCGTTCTTTTACTTTACGCTGGATCTCATCCTTAATATTCATGATCTGGACCTCGTTCACCAGTTTAAAAGCAAGCTTCTCATAGCGCTTCTTAAGATCCGTTTCATCTAAGATTTCCTGCTGATCGGTATAATAGAGCGGTATATTTGCCGCGATCTCGTCGACCAGCCTGCGCAGCCCCTTTATCTCCATAAGCTGAGCCACAGACTCCTTTGACATCTTGCCGTTCTTAGATGCATATTCCACAAGCATATCCTTGAGGCTTCGCTCCATTGCTTCCGCATTTACATCCTCCGGCACATCCTGCTCTGAATCTTGCAGCACCTCGATTTTTGCCCTCAGATAAGGATCGGAAAACTCGATCTCCTTGAGCCGTCCTCGGGTCTCTCCGGACACGAGCACCCTCACAATCTGTTTCGGCAGCTTAATGATCTGCCTGACCGTAGCGACAGTACCGGTCTCGTATACATCCGCCTCACCCGGCTCCTCCGCGTCGATAGATTTCTGCGCGGTAAGGAATATCTTCTGCTCCTCCACCATCGCTTCCTGGACAGCAGCAATGGAGCGCGCCCGGCTCACATCAAAATGCACGACCATCCCGGGCATGATCGTCATCCCCCTCAAAGGGACCATGGGCAGACTTTTTATCTCATTGTCCATTCATTTTCCTCCTGATCTCTAAAATCTGTCACTAATTTAAAACAAAAAGGCAGGCACACATGGCAAACTCCATTGCACCCGCCCTGCACGGTCTGTTATGCACTCTCTGATGTCAGGAATGATCTCCGTTCTTCGCCATCACGCAGATACAGTGGTTTTCCTGTCCCGTTCACTGCCTCTTTAGTGATCCGGCATTCTTTGATCGTCTCATCCGACGGGACCTCATACATTGTATCCATCATGATTTTTTCCATGATCGCACGGAGTCCTCTTGCTCCCGTCTTCCGCTTCAGAGTCGTATCCGCAATCTCGACCAGGGCGTCCCGGTCGAATTCCAGCTTCACGCCGTCCAGCTCCAGCAGTTTCTGATACTGTTTCACGATCGCGCTCTTCGGCTCTGTCAGTATCCTGATCAGCGCTTCTTTGTCAAGAAGATCCAGGGATACTGTCACGGGAAGTCTTCCGACAAGCTCCGGGATCAGTCCGTATTTAACCAGATCCTGCGGCAGCACTTCATGAAGGAGCACACCCATGTCATACTCATGCTTTGCAGCGATCTCCGCATTAAATCCGATTGACTTCCTGTCAAGCCGCGTCTCAATGATCTTATCGATTCCCTCGAATGCTCCGCCGCAGATAAACAGGATATTCGTCGTATCAATCTGAATCAGCTCCTGGTGAGGATGCTTGCGCCCGCCCTGGGGCGGCACAGAAGCAACAGTACCTTCAATGATCTTTAAAAGCGCCTGCTGCACGCCTTCGCCGGACACGTCACGGGTAATAGACGGATTTTCAGACTTTCTCGTGATCTTGTCTATCTCGTCGATATATATGATTCCATGCTCCGCGCGCTCGATATCTCCGTCCGCCGCCTGGATAACCTTGAGAAGTATATTCTCCACATCCTCTCCTACGTATCCTGCCTCCGTCAGCGCCGTCGCGTCTGCTATCGCAAACGGAACATTCAGGATCTTTGCGAGCGTCTGGGCGAGAAGAGTCTTCCCGCATCCGGTAGGTCCGAGCATCAGAATATTGCTTTTCTGCAGCTCAACGCCGAGATCCTGCCCTGCCATGATCCTCTTATAATGGTTGTAGACCGCGACCGAAAGTACTTTCTTTGCCTCATCCTGTCCGATCACATAATCATCCAGAAACGCCTTCATTTCCTCCGGCGTCAGGAGATTGATGTCGTCAAACACCTCTCTCTCGCTGTAATCCAGCTCCTCCTCTATGATCTCCGAGCAGATCGCAATACACTCATCACAAATATATGTGCCGTTCGGTCCTGCGATCAGCTTCCTCACCTGAGCCTGCGTCTTGTTGCAGAAAGAGCATCTCACGATGTCATCTGTCATTTTCCCTGCCATAAACTGTCACCTCATACAATATTAGTGATTCGCAATCACTTCGTCGATCAGGCCGTATGCCTTCGCCTCTTCAGCGGACATAAAATTATCGCGCTCTGTGTCAGCCTTGATCGTCTCAAGATCCTGTCCCGTATTTGCCGCCAGGATCTCATTTAATTTCTGTTTTGTACGGAGAATATGCTCCGCCGCGATCTGGATCTCTGTCGCCTGGCCCTGAGCTCCTCCTGACGGCTGATGGATCATAATCTCTGCATTCGGCAGCGCAAATCTCTTGCCCTTCTTCCCGCCGGAAAGCAGAAATGCTCCCATGCTCGCTGCCATACCGATGCAGACTGTGGATACATCACACTTGATATACTGCATCGTATCATAGATCGCGAGACCTGCCGTAACAGAACCTCCCGGGCTGTTGATATACAGCTGGATGTCCTTGTCCGGGTCATCCGCCTCCAGGAAAAGAAGCTGAGCAACGACCACACTTGCAGATACGTCGTTTACCTCTTCCCCAAGGAAGATAATCCTTTCCTTTAACAGCCTTGAATAAATATCGTAAGAGCGCTCCCCCCTGCTCGTCTGTTCAATGACATAAGGTACTAAACTCATCTTTTATACCCCTTTCTGTAAATAAATGCTCAGTCTGGTTTCGTCTCTGTGCGGGCCGCTGTAAGCCGGCTCCCCTTATGAGCTGTCTATGCTGACAAGAGGTGTGCCTGCGGCACACCTCCCTGGAATCTGAATTAACCTTCTACTGCCGCGTCTGCGATCAGTGTCACTGCCTCCTGGACCGCAATATCTTCTTTCATCTGCTTCTTCTCGTTGTCGCCCATGAACTCTTTGAGCTTCTCAACTTCCATCTGGTAGGAATCTGCCATCTTCTTCAGCTCCTCATCCAGGCGCTCGTCAGATACTTCGATATTCTCTGCGGCAACCACTGCCTCCAGCACAAGTCTTGTGCGGATGCGCTTCTCAGCCTGCGGACGGAACTCCTCCATCATCTTCTCCTCAGACAGTCCTGTAAACTGGAAATACTGCTCCAGGCTCATGCCCTGCTGCATGATACGGCGCGCAAAGTCATCCGCCATCTGCTTTGTCTGAAGATCGATCATCGGATCCGGGATATCAATCTGCGCGTTTGCAACAGCCTGCTCCACAGCCTGATCTTCCTTCTTCTGTCTTCCCTCGCGTTCCTTGCGATCTTTGATCTTAGCCTTTACCTCAGCCTTATATGCATCAACTGTCTCACTTTCCTCGGAAACATCAGATACAAACTCGTCATCCAGTTCCGGAATCTCCTTCGCCTTGATCTCATGTACTGTACACTTAAACACAGCAGCCTTTCCAGCCAGCTCTTCTGCCTGATATTCCTCCGGGAAAGTCACATTGATCTCCACTTCTTTTCCGATCTCGGCACCGATAAGCTGCTCCTCAAATCCCGGAATAAACGCGCCGGAACCGATCGTCAGCGGATATTTTTCACCCTTTCCGCCCTCAAATGCGGCACCATCTACAAAGCCTTCGAAATCAAGGATGACCTGATCCTTGTCCTGTACCGCGCGGTCTGTGACCTCGATCGTTCTTGCATTGCGCTCGCGCTCTCTGTCAATCTCCTCGTCAACTTCCTTCTGTGTGACTCTTGTAGAAACTTTATCCACTTTCAGGCCCTTATATTCACCGAGTGTAACTTCCGGCTTCACTGCAACTTCTGCTGTGAAAATAAACGGCTTGCCTTTTTCAAGCTGTGTGATCTCAACCTTTGGCTGGGATACGATCTCAAGCTCGCACTCTTCATAAGCTTTTCCATATGCCTCTGATATCATATGATTTGCAGCCTCGTCATAGAACACTTCTGGTCCGTACATCTTCTCGATCATCTGACGCGGAACCTTTCCCTTGCGGAATCCCGGCAGGCTGATCCTGCTGCGCTCTTTAAGATATGCAGCCTGAAGAGCCTTCTCCACATCATCTGCTGACACCTCGATCGTCAGCTTCGCCATATTATGTTCTAATTTTTCTACCTGTAAACTCATTTTCTTCCTCCTTGCATGCGCAAAATAGTATCTCTTTCCTGAGAAAAAAGACATTTGCAGTCATTAACACAGTATAGCACACGCATCCGCATATTTCCAGTATTTTTTATGTTTGTCGCTGTGTTTTACGTTTCCGGACATATTCCCCTGCTATCCGCCATATACGATAGACTCTCTTATTTCCTCTGCCTTCGCCTCTCCCGCCAGCAAAGCTGTCAGCCTGAGAGCAAAGGGAATCGCAGTCCCCATACCGCGGCCGGTGGTAATGTGTCCGTCAGTGACCGCAGGCTCCCTGACCACATCCGCCCCATTCAGCTTGTCTTCAAACGACGGATAGGAGCAGGCCTTTCTTCCTTTTAATATGCCCAGCTCTGCCAGGATACTGGGCGCCGCGCAGATCGCGGCAATATATTTCTTATCCCTGTCAAAGGATTTCAGCAGTTCAATGAGACCAGTGCAGGCTTTCAGGTTCAGAGTTCCCGGCATCCCTCCCGGGAGCACCAGCATATCCGCTTTATCTGCCCCAGCCTCCTCAAAAGTTTTGTCTGCCTCTACTTTGATTCCATGCGCGCCCAGAATCTCCTTTCTGCCCATAACGGACACTGTCTCTGTCTCAATGCCGGCGCGGCGCAGGATGTCCACGACTGTAAGCCCTTCGATCTCTTCAAATCCATCTGCGAGAAATACACAAACTTTACTCATTCTTCTCTACCTCCTGACCTTCTTTACCTATACGCTCTTTTCTCAGTTTAGCAGACCCAATGGGCAAATGCAATGCGCTCCGGTACTGCTGCGCGGGAAAATTTTGAATGCCGTCCGAAAAATTTTGCAATGCCAAATGGGAAAAATGCATGTGGCATTGCACTGTAATATGTCCTATAATATATACATTCTAAACGCAGCTATTAACAGAATCTCAATAACTGCTTTTCAATATCAGGAGGATACCTTATGGAAATCGAACGCAAATTTCTCATTGATTTGGACAAACTTCCTTTCTGTCCGGAAGACTACCCCCGCCGCCATATCGAACAGGGTTATCTATGCACTGCGCCCGTAGTGCGCGTCCGCAGGGATGATGCCCATTACTTCCTCACATATAAATCCAAGGGTCTCATGGTAAGAGAAGAATACAATCTTCCACTCACTAAAGAGGCATATGACCATCTGCTCCCAAAAGCCGACGGCAGGATCATTGTCAAAAAGCGCTATATGATCCCACTGAACAGCCAGCTTACTCTGGAACTCGATATCTTTGAAAAAGAGCTTGCGCCTTTAGCACTTGCTGAAATCGAATTTCCAGACGAGGACACCGCACGCTCTTACCGTCCTCCCGAATGGCTCGGGGAGGATGTGACATATTCATCGCTGTACCACAACAGCACACTCAGTCAGACACATTCATAAGCAACATTTTGTTTCTTTTATTATTTATTCCTCATTGCGTTGCATATAACTTTGTTTACAGGAAAAATTGATATAATAGTGAAAATCACCATATCGTTTGATCAATTTCTTGTAAATGGAGGTACGCCGGTGTCTAACATCCAGCTTGCAGCAAATTTGCGCAGACTCAGAACAGACCACAACTACACACAGACGCAGATCGGCGAGAAGCTCAATATCTCCCGGCAGGCTTATTCTAATTACGAGACAGGGAAACGCATCCCTGACATAGATATGCTCATACGCATTGCAGATATCTATGAAGTAACGTTAGAACAGCTCCTGACTCAGACCTGTACGAAAACCGGGATCATAAACGAGACCTCCGGCCCCTATTTTACCAGCAGGATCATCGCCAGCGGGGATACAGTATATCTGACAGAAGAAGAACTGGAGCTGATCACCCATTACCGCAATGCCGGAGAAGATGAAAGAAAACTGACCCGCAAAGTACTGGGGATGTAAATCTGGATTTGTGTGTGAGGACGGGAGGCGGAAAAACGTCCGAAAACCGCAGAGCAAATGT
>ERZ791922.490-NODE-490-length-24667-cov-3.148261_pt1 | contig 24667 bp, 17 predicted proteins | sample MGYA00510134_ERZ791922 | MGnify/ENA primary metagenome ERZ791922 (study PRJEB30046, sample SAMN00792101) | human gut metagenome | study: EMG produced TPA metagenomics assembly of the A metagenome-wide association study of gut microbiota in type 2...
TCAGCTGGGAGAGCATCTGCCTTACAAGCAGAGGGTCACAGGTTCGAGCCCTGTAGGCCCCATAACAATTTCATATGCCGCAGTGGCGGAATAGGCAGACGCAAAGGACTTAAAATCCTTCGGGAGCAATCCCGTACCGGTTCAAGTCCGGTCTGCGGCAGGCATAAAAATGACTTAAATCTTTGATTTAAGTCATTTTTCTTTTCCTATCATTTTTTGTATTTAATTATATTATGTTTATACTTCCCTCCTACAAATGTATTTGTAAAAAACAGAGCGTACTCTGGACATTGAGAGGTAAATATTGTAAAATGCATTTTAATAGAGTTTGCAATTGATACAAAAGAATAGAATTGCGAAGAAAGGAAGTAGCTGATAGTTACCGGTGACCCGGCATTTGTTGACGTGGGAGGAAATATGAAGAATTGTATAATCGGAACAGCTGGACATATTGACCATGGAAAAACGGAATTGATTCGAGCATTGACCGGGAGAGAAACAGATACATTAAAAGAAGAGAAAGTAAGAGGAATTTCCATTGATTTGGGATTTACTTATTGTGATCTGCCGAATGGGATACGTGCAGGAATTGTGGATGTGCCGGGACATGAGAAATTTCTTCCCAATATGTTGGCAGGTGTGTGCGGTATGGATCTTGTACTGCTTGTGATTGCATTGGATGAAGGCATTAAGCCCCAGACCTTGGAGCATATGGAAATCCTTTCACAGTTACAGGTGAAACAAGGGATTGTGGTATTGACAAAGCTGGATTGTGTGGAGCAGGAATGGGCAGAGCTGATGGAAGATGAAATCGCGGAAGGCTTGCAGGGAACAGTGTGCGCTCTATGGCCGATAGTCCGGGTATCTTCGAAAACCGGAGAGGGAATAGAAAGGCTGAAACAGCTGCTTGCAGAAGAAAGCGGTTCTTGTGAGAAGGAGCGAAATCGGATGGCAGCGTTTCGGATGCCGATTGACCGGGTATTTTCACTGGAAGGACGGGGAACTGTAATTGCAGGAACTGTTTTGGAAGGAAAGATTTGCCCAGAAGAAAGGGTGGAAATTTATCCAACAGGAAAATGTGTCCGCATTCGCGGCATTCAATCTCATGGAGATGAAATTGCTTGTGCATGCGCCGGGCAGCGTGCGGCACTGCTCGTGGCGGGAATAAAAAAAGAAGAAGTACAGAGAGGACATGTGGCGGCAGCAGAGGGAACCTTAAAGTTATCAGAACGTCTGGATGTGAAGATTCGGATGGCGAAAAACACGAAACGAAAGATAAAAAACAGGATGAGGCTGCATTTGCATATCGGAACCTGTCAGGGCGTCTGCAGAGCTGTATTGTTTGGATGTGAGGAATTGAAGGCTGGTGAAGAGGGCTATGCGCAGTTGCTTTTAGAAGAACCGTTGGCAGTGAAAAAACGAGACCGTTTTATTTTGCGTTTTTATTCTCCGCTGGAAACAATCGGCGGGGGAATTGTATTGGATGAGTGCGCGCAGAAACAGAAACGTTCCGATGCTGGAGTGCCGGTACGATTGGCACAGATGGAAGAAGGAAAGAATGAGCAATTGCTTTTGGGCGCAATAAAAGCTGCCGGAGACAGACTGTTGTGTATGGAAGAACTGACAGCTTGCGTAGGTCTAGATGTGGAAATGACTGTGGAGATGATATCTAACGGAGAAATAAACGGAGTGCATATTTTAGAAGGGAAAAGAACAAAATATGTGACTTCGGAATCACAGTTGAGTTGCTGGGAACGACTGAGTATGGAATGGCTGGAAGAATATCGAAAGGCACATCCCTATCAGAGTGAGATCCCGAAAGCCGCTTTGAAGAAAGCGGTTTTTCCGAAATGGGATAAAGAGCGTTTTGAAGTAGTCTTTCATTTCTTTTCCAGTCCGATTTTCCCAGTACAGAAAGATGAACGTTTTTGGGAGATTCGGGAATATCTTTTGCAGCATTTAAATAAGGCACGTTTTCAATTTCTTAAAATTGGAGAACTATGTCCGAAGAAATTGTCGGAAGAACAGTATCGGGAATTGATCGGTACTTTGGTGAACGAGGGAGAACTGGTACATATTTCTGAAGATTACTATACAACATCAGAACTGATTCGAGAGGCAATTGAGCAGACAGAAATATATTTTCAAGAACACGAAGTGCTGACGTATACGGTTCTGAAAAATCTGTTAGGAACAACGAGACGTTCTGTCAAAGCGCTGGTTTCTTATTTTGATATGGTGAAGATTACAAAGCCGGCAGGAGGGGAAACGGAACGTGTGAAAGGTGCGTTCTTTTATTGAATTTTTGGAGGATACAAGGTATAATCAGCTTAATGATACATTAAATTTTATAATAAGGAGAGGGTCAGCAATGATTGAATGGAAAAATTTTGATAGTCTTGATGCATATGAAGGAATTGCCAATGTAGAACGTGTGAATCTTGCAGAAGTGATGAGAGGGGAAAATGGCGCAGAACGTGTGAAAGCCTATACCGTTCCGATGGCGGCAGGACTTGCTTACAATTACGCAGCTAAGCAGGTAGATGAGAATGTTCTTGCAGCATTGGAAAAACTGGCAGAGGAGGCACAGTTAACCGAGAAATATAAAGCGCTGTACAATGGGGAGATGATCAATACAGGAGAGAAACGTCTTGTTCTTCATCAGCTTACACGCGGACAACTTGGAGAGCCTGTTATCGCAGATGGTGTGGACAAACGTGCGTTTTATGTAGAGCAGCAGAACAAGATTGCGGAATTTGCGAACAAAGTACATAATGGTGAGATTACGAATGCAGCTGGAGAGAAATTTACAACAGTTGTTCAGATTGGTATCGGCGGAAGTGATCTGGGACCTCGCGCAATGTATCTTGCATTGGAGAACTGGGCAAAGAAAAATGACACGTTTAAGATGGAGGCAAAATTCATCAGTAACGTAGACCCAGATGATGCGGCAGCAGTATTAAATTCCATTGATGTTGCACATTCTATTTTTGTACTGGTATCGAAGTCCGGTACAACATTGGAGACATTGACGAATGAGTCATTTGTAAAAGATGCATTGAAAAACGCAGGTCTGGATGCATCTAAGCACATGATTGCGGTTACAAGTGAGACATCCCCATTGGCAAAGAGCGATGACTATCTGGCAGCATTCTTTATGGATGACTATATCGGAGGTCGTTTCTCCTCCACATCGGCAGTAGGCGGAGCTGTACTTTCCTTAGCATTTGGACCGGAAGTATTTGCACAGTTTTTGGAGGGAGCAGCAGAAGAAGACAAATTGTCCATGAACGAAGATCTGCTCCAGAATCCGGAGATGTTAGATGCGCTGATCGGCGTGTATGAGAGAAATGTACTCGGTTATCCGGCAACAGCCGTATTGCCGTATTCACAGGCATTGAGCAGATTCCCGGCACATTTGCAGCAGGCGGACATGGAGTCCAACGGTAAATCTGTCAACCGTTTCGGGGAGCCAGTCAATTATGTGACAGGTCCGGTTCTTTTTGGTGAGCCGGGAACTAATGGGCAACATTCCTTCTATCAGTTATTACATCAGGGAACAGATATTGTGCCGATTCAGTTTGTTGGATTTAAGAATAGCCAGATTGGCACAGATGTTGTCATTGAAGACAGCACAAGCCAGCAGAAACTCTGTGCAAATGTAGTGGCTCAGATTGTTGCATTTGCTTGCGGTAAGGATGATGAGAACTTGAACAAGAAGTTTGCGGACGCCCGTCCAGTATCATCATCGGAGAGCAGTTAGATCCGAAAGCGCTTGGTGCACTTCTGGCACATTTTGAAAATAAGATTATGTTCCAGGGCTTTGTATGGAATGTAAACAGTTTCGACCAGGAAGGGGTACAGCTTGGTAAAGTGCTTGCAAAACGTGTTCTTGCGCATGAGACTGACGGTGCACTGAAAGAATACAGTGATTTGTTGAATATTTAAGCGTAGATAATAAAGAGCCGGCAGCAGGATGAAAGAAATCCTGTTGCCGGTACATTTTTTATTAGAGAAAGAGTTTCGCCATATCTTCCGGCAGCGGCGCTGTGAATTTCATTGGTTCTTTTGTGATGGGATGGAGAAACTGAAGACAATGGGAGTGCAGAGCCTGCCGGCTGATGACTTCCATATCCGGATTGTAAAGATAATCTCCGATCAGCGGAAATCCAAGATATTTCATATGAATCCGGATCTGATGGGTACGTCCTGTTTCTAAATGAAGAGAAACGAGGCTGTATCCATTTTTTTCTTCGATAACCTTGTAATGTGTAACGGCACGTTCCCCATGTTCAAAATCCACCATACGCTCAATTACAGAGCCGGATTTGCGGGAAAGCGGGGCGTCAATGGTGCCACAGGGCGGTGTTACAGAACCCCGGACGATTGCCAGATATTCCCGGTCAATCTGATGCTTATAAGCATAGGAAGATAAAATATTGGAACTGACCATGTGTTTGGCAATCACTGTGACTCCGGAGGTATCACGATCCAGCCGGTTGGTGCAGCGGAAAATAAAAGGCTTGTTCTGTTGTTGGTAATAGTATGCACAGGCATTGGCAAGTGAATAATAATAGTTATTCATAGAAGGATGTATGGGCATCCCGGCAGGTTTGTTGACGACCAGTATATCTTCATCTTCATAGAGGATGTTAAGTGGAAGTTCTGTGGGAGGAATCTTCTGGGAAACATCCGTTTCTTGAATCTGAATGATCAGCGTATCTCCGGCAGAAAGGGTCTGGGGAAGATATGCCCAGACTCCATTTAGGAGAACGCTTTCATGCATCTTTTTTAAATCGGTCAGATTTTGACGAGAATACCCATGATGACGCAGGAACTGTTCAATACGAAGTCCTGCATCTTGTTCTGTAATCTGATAAGTTAATGTACGGTTCATATAAAATCCTTTTTTGTCAGGTCGAATAGTAAATCTTTGTACTTCCGTTAATTGTCTCACGAATGGAATCTTGAATGGCAGATTTTGCTTTTTCAACATCCCGCTGTTCAATGGCATCAATCAACAGCCGGTTTCGTTTGTCCATTGGTTCCAAACCATGCAGTTTGAAGTAACGTTCCAAAAGCATGACATTTGGAATTTTAAAAGAAGAAAACAAAATCGGCAGCAGGATATTGCCGGAAAGGACAGTGAGCAGATGGTCGAAGTCATACATCAGTTCTGCCCAGTCATGAGGGATAGTGGTTTCGTGAAAAGAATGCAGTATCTGGCGCAGGGCGAGAATATTTTCATCGGTAATATCCGGAACCACGTGTTCTAATGCATAATCCATGAAAATCTGTCGGATATCCAGAACAGAATGAATATAATCTTCGGTAATGCTGCCATTCTTCATAATTGCGATCAAGATGTCAATCGTTCCATGTTTCTTATAATCGGCAACGTAAGTGCCCTGCCGCGGGATGATATTTAAAAATCCCCGATGAGCCAGATCTACAATGCCGTCGTTGACGACAGAACGGGAAATCTGCATCTGTTGTGCCAATTCGCGCTCCGGCGGAAGTTTTTCTCCGATGGCCAGCTCACCGGAAAGAATCATGGATTCAATTTCTGTAACAAACAGTTCTTTTAAGGTTGGAGAACTGATTTTTTTAAATTCCATAAGCCGCTCCTTTCAGCAGTTGTTCTGTACCTCATTTTAATGGAGCTTACAAGAATTTGCAAGTGTTGACAACCATAGAAAAAAAGATTAAACTCTAGGAAATAAAGCAAAACAGAAAATAAAAATGCATAGAATAAAAAGAGAAGGATTATGGGAAAGGAACGAACAGGCTATGAATAAATTTCAACGTATATTTGTAATTGTAATGGATTCTCTCGGAGTCGGAGCAATGCCGGATTCGGGTCGATTCGGAGATATCGGAGTTAATACACTGGGACACATTTCAGAATCGGTAGAGTCGTTACACATACCGAATCTGCAGAAATTAGGAATGGCAAATCTGACACCGTTAAAACAAGTAGAGGCGGTGCAACGCCCTCTCGGCTATTATGGGAAGATGCGGGAGAAGAGCAATGGCAAGGATACGATGACCGGTCATTGGGAAATGATGGGGCTGGAAGTAACCAAGCCATTCAAAACATTTACGGAAACCGGATTTCCGGCAGAACTGATTGAAGAATTGGAGCGCAGGACTGGAAGGAAAATCATTGGAAATAAAAGTGCCAGTGGAACAGAGATTCTGGAAGAACTGGGAGAGGAAGAAGTTTCCACTGGACACATGATCGTCTATACATCGGCAGATTCTGTTCTACAGATTTGTGGAAATGAAGAAACCTTCGGTTTGGAAGAACTGTATCGCTGCTGTGAGATTGCGCGGGAGCTGACGATGAAGGATGAATGGAAGGTGGGACGCGTGATCGCCCGTCCGTATGTGGGGAAAAAACGCGGGGAATTTAAGAGAACGAGCAATCGGCATGATTACGCCTTACAACCTTTTGGCAAGACAGCACTGGATGTCTTGAAAGATGCCGGGCTAGATGTGATTTCTGTTGGAAAAATCAAAGATATCTTTGACGGACAAGGAATTACAGAGGCTTATAAATCAAAAAGTTCTGTACATGGAATGGAACAGACTATAGAAATCGCGCAGAAAGAATTTCGAGGTTTGTGTTTTGTGAATCTAGTAGATTTTGATGCGCTGTGGGGACATCGGAGAGATCCGAAAGGGTATGCTCAGGAGATTGAGAAGTTTGATGTGAATCTGGGCGTGTTGCTTGAAAACCTGCGTGAGGATGACCTGTTGATTCTTACGGCAGACCATGGAAATGACCCGACTTATACGGGAACAGACCATACAAGGGAGAAGGTTCCGTTTTTGGCATATTCTCCATCTATGACAGGCGGACAGGAACTGCCGGAGGCAGATACATTTGCAGTGGTAGGAGCAACAGTGGCAGAGAATTTCGGCGTGAAGATGCCGGAGGGAACGATTGGAACTTCTGTGCTGGATGTGTTGAAATAAAGAAAAGAAAGCAAAAAAAGAGAAAATTACGGAAAATGTTGTTTCCTAGTTTTCTCTTTTCTTTTTGGGGGAAATATGATAAACTTAGTTTAAATTTACTAATCGTAGAATTACTAAGTTTAAACTAAGTAATTTGTAAGTGAGTAATTTTCGGGAGAGTTGTGGGAGAAACAGAGAAAATAGATAATATGATGTGGGAATGGTCACACTATATTTGAAAGGAAAAGGGGAATCATTTATGTTCGCAGGACGTCAGAAAGAATTAGAAAAGCTAGAGAGTATGTATCAGGAGGATATCTTTCAGTTTGCAGTGATTTACGGAAGAAGACGGGTCGGCAAGACAACTCTGATCGCTGAATTTTTGAAAGATAAAAAAGCAATTTCCTATATTTCCATCGAGGGAACGATGAAGGAGAATTTGATGGGGTTGTCTCAAGCGGTGCTGCGGGGAATCGCAGAGAATACATCGATTGAGGATGTGGTATATCCGGATTTTGAAAATTTGTTTAAGAATATTGACAGGCTGTGTAAAGAACAAAGAGTCATTCTTGCAATTGATGAATATCCCTATCTGGCAGCATCATATCCGGCGATTTCTTCTATATTGCAGAAACATATCGATACTTGTTGGAAAAACAGCAATTTGTTCTTGATTTTATGTGGGTCTTCTATGAGCTTTATGGAAAATCAGGTGTTGGGATATAAAAGCCCGCTGTATGGAAGGAGAACAGCTCAGTTTAAAATCAAACCATTTACCTTTTTTGAAACCAGAGAAATGTTGGATGGATTTTCATCGGAAGAACAGGCGGGTCTGTATGGAGTGACAGGGGGAGTACCGGAATATCTCGTGAAAATAAAAAGTCCAAAGTCAGTGGATGACAATTTGAAAGAGTTATTTTTTCAGGATACAGGGGCCTTGTTTGAGGAACCGACAAACTTATTAAAACAGGAAATGCGAGAACCGGCATCTTACCATTCTATTATATCGGCAATTGCATCCGGTGCGAGTAAACTAAATGAAATCGCAACCAAGACTGGGTTGGAGAGTGGTGCGTGCAGCAATTTGATGACATCTTTGATTCAAATTGGAATTGTAGAGAAGGAACGGCCGATTACAGAAAAGGAGACCAGCCGTAAAACATTATACCGATTACAGGACAGTATGTTCTTGTTCTGGTATCGGTTTGTTCGTCCGAATATTACGACTATTTCCATGGGGTTGGGAGAAACGGTGTATGAAACCATGGTAAAACCGCAGTTAAATTCTTTTATGGGGAGTATTTTTGAAGAGATTTGCAGACAGTATTTGTATCGTCCGGAAATTTATCGTACCCTTCCGTTTTTATTTGGAAAACTGGGAAGATGGTGGGGGACCAATCCAAAAGAAAAACGCGAGGAAGAAGTGGATATTGTTGCGCTGAGTGATAAGCAGATTCTGCTTGGCGAGTGCAAGTGGCGAAATGAGAAAGTGGATGTCAAAGTATTGAAAACGTTGGTAGAGAGAGGTGAATTACTGACATACCCGGAGAAATATTACTATGTGTTTTCAAAAAGCGGATTCGAGGAAAATGTAGAGGAAACAGCACAGCAGTATGGGATTCGGATAGTTTCCTTTGCAGAGATGGTGTAAAAAGTAGAAAGAAAAGAGAAAGAAATGAAAAAGAGGAATCTTCAAAAATCAAGTGTATTTTTGGAGATTCCTCTTTCATTTAAATTTCGTTATTCTGTAAATTGAAAATCAATGCCATATAGTTCGCATGCCTTCTGGAACAGTCCTTTGGTATCCTCATCTGCAGTAAGGGAGTTCAAAGCAAGGTCGATCAGAACCGGATAATTATTTACGATTTCACATTTGCACTGTTTATAAAATATCCCTTTCCTTTTGTAAAATATTATGATTCGAAATTATAGCATAGATGTCGAGTTTTGTTATTTTGTTTTTTCAGAATTTTCAGAAAATATCAGATTGTAGTATGTTTACATCGATGTGGTTCTGGTTGAACCAAAGAAAATAAATAGAAAAGAAAAAGAGGGGGAAAAAGTAAAAAAACTGTGAAAAAATAGGCGGAAATAAATTGACGTATTTGAAAAAAAGGACTACACTAAAGCTAAGACAGTTCCGTAATATATTTTGGTTAAACCAGCATAATATAAAAAATAGAACGAAAAAGGGATTGTAAGGAGAAAAAGGGATAGGAAAGGAAGTGGAAAGATGGCAGAGGAAAGAAAGCTGATCCTAAAGCTGGGACAGATGATCACTGATCGTATTGGAGTAAAGGTGACTGTGGATGATCCAGAGTACTGGGGATTAGCAGAAGTACTGACAGATGAGATGGCAGAAGTCTGCCTTTCTATGAAAGTACGAAAGCCGATGACATTGGAAGAAATTGCGAAGAAGAGTGGGAAGGATATCAAACGTGTAGAAGAATTGCTTCAGGAGATGTCAGTAATCGGCATGATTGAGTACAACTGGGAGAATGCAGATCATCACAAACAATATGTACTTCCGATGTTTGTACCGGGATGTGCAGAATTTATGATGATGAATGAAAAACAGGTGGAGGAACATCCGATCATTGCGGATTTCTTTGAAAATATGTCTCGCCTGCCGTTAGAGAAGGTAACACCGATGGTGCCGTTGGGAGGTTCCGGTATCGGAATGCATGTCATTCCGGTGGAAAAAGCGATTCCGGCACAGCAGCAGTCTGCAAGTGTAGAGCATATTTCCCATTGGCTGAAGAAATATCAGGATAAGTATGCGGTAGGCGCATGTTCCTGCCGCCGTCAGCAGAGAGTACGCGGCGAGGGCTGTGGAGAAATCGAAGGCGATCTGTGTATCGGTGTGGGTGATATGGCGGATTATCTGGTGGAAACCAATAAGGGACGCTATGTGGACTATGAGGAAGTGATGGAGATTCTGGAACGCGCTGAGCGCAATGGATTTGTCCATCAGATTACGAATATTGACGGCGAGGATAAGATTTTCGCTATCTGTAACTGTGCACCGGGAGTTTGTAATGGTCTGAGAACCTCTCAGTTATTCAATACACCGAATATGTCACGTTCGGCATATCGTGCGCATGTGGAGAAGGAGAAATGTGTTGCCTGCGGTCAGTGTGTAGAAGTCTGTCCGGTAGGAGCAGCAAAGCTGGGACAGAAATTATGCACGAAGAACGGTGGAGAAATTCAGTATCCGAAAGCACTTCTTCCGGATGCAGAAAAGTGGGGACCGGATAAATGGGACAGAAATTATCGTGATAATGCAAAAATCAATTGTTATGATACAGGAACTGCTCCATGTAAGACTGCATGTCCGGCACACCTCCCGGTACAGGGATATGTGAAGATGGCAGGAGAAGGCAGATATATGGATGCTTTGAAACTGATCAAGCATGAGAATCCATTCCCGGCAGTCTGTGGCGCAATCTGCAACAGACGTTGTGAAGAGGCTTGTACACGTGCGACCATCGATCAGGCAGTGGCAATTGATGAAATCAAGAAGTTTATTGCCGAGCAGGAACTGAATGCAGAGAACCGCTATATTCCAATCTGTGAGAATCATGAAGGGGAAATGTTCACGCAGAAAATCGCAGTAATTGGAGCCGGTCCGGCTGGTATGTCAGCAGCTTATTATCTGCGGACGAAAGGTTATCATGTGACAATCTTTGAAAAAGAATCCAGAGCCGGTGGTATGCTGATGAACGGAATCCCGTCATACCGTCTGGAAAAGGATATCATTGAGGCAGAAATCGATGTACTCCGTGAGATGGGAATTGAGTTCAAATACAATGTAGAAGTCGGAAAAGATATTACAATCCAGCAGCTTAGGGAAGAAGGATACAAAGCCTTCTATGTAGCAATCGGTGCGCAGGGCGGTCGTATGGCAGGCGTTCCGGGCGAAGATGGAGAAGGAGTTGTGACTGGAGTTGATTTCCTTCGAAATGTCAATCTGGATGAGGCACATGCCAAGGTAGAAGGACGTACGGTTGTCATCGGAGGCGGAAACGTAGCAATTGATGTGGCAAGAACAGCGCTGCGTGCAGGTTCTGAACAGGTATCTATGGTTGTGTTGGAGAGCAGAGAAGAGATGCCGGCAGCAAAAGATGAGATACAGGAGGCAGAAGAGGAGAATATTCAGATCTTAAATAGCTGGGGACCGAAGGAAATCCTTCTGGAAAACGGAAAGGTCAAAGGAATTGTTCTGAAGAAATGTGTATCTGTATTTGATGAAAACCATAGATTCCGTCCGGTTTATGATGAAGAGGACTGCATGACAATTGCTTGTGAAAATGTATTCCTTTCTATTGGACAGAGCATTCAGTGGAACGGATTGCTGGAAGGCACCGCAGTGGAAGTGAATCCAAACGGAACTGCAAAGGCAGACCCGGTGACTTATCAGACAGCAGAGCCGGATATTTTTGTGGGTGGAGATATTTACACCGGACCGAAGTTTGCAATTGATGCAATTGCAGCAGGAAAAGAAGGCTGTGTATCTATTCACCGTTTTGTACATGAAGGACACTCTCTGACATTGGGAAGAGATTTGCGGAAGTTCGTAGAACTGGATAAGAGCAATGTAGAAATCGAGGAATTTGACAATGCAAAACGTCAGATTCCGGGAAAGAAAGCCGGAGTTGCAACGCAGACCTTCCGCGACCTGCGCTCTACATTTACAGAAGAGCAGATTCGTACCGAGGCAAAACGCTGTCTTGGCTGTGGAGCATCTATTGTAGATGAGAATAAATGTATCGGCTGCGGACTGTGTACAACACGCTGCGAATTTGATGCGATTCATCTGAGCCGCGATCTGCCGGAGGCAAGTCATATGCGTACTGCGGAGGATAAATTAAAAGGAATCCTGCCATACGCTGCAAAGAGAGCGATTAAGATTAAGTTAAATAAGAAGAAATAAAAAGAAATAAAACAACCGGATAGAACTGGTTGCAGAGGAGAACAAAAAGATGCATGAACTGGGAATTATTGTACATATCAACAAAACATTGCACAGTATTGCGCAGGAGAACCAACTTACAAAGATTGGCTCTGTGACATTGGAAATCGGTGAGGTGAGTACGATCGTTCCGGAGTATCTGCTGGATTGCTGGGCATATTACCGGAAGAAATTTCCACTCATAGAAGAGGCGGAATTACGGTATGAAATGCTCCCGGCAGTGACATTTTGTGAAGACTGCAGCCAGACATATCCCACTGTCCAATATGGGCGGGAATGTCCCTATTGTCACAGCGGACATACATATCTGGTGACCGGAGATGAATGCAACATTAAGGAAATAGAGGCGCAGTAGTGTCCGAATCATCAGAGAGAAAAGGTAAATGAGAGAAGGAGGGCATGATTATGTTATTTCATGTGTATGGCGGAAACGCCTTGTATCAGTGGATAGCAATGCTGGGAGTATTGCTTGGATTGATTTTGTTAAACGAAGTTGCCAGAAGAACAAAACAGGGTGGAATCGTAATGTTTTTTGTGATTCCGATTATTTTGACCATTTATTTTATTGCAATTGCAGTATCCGCAGGAGCGGGAAAAGAATGGGCGCTGAACAATCAGACTTATCAGTATATGAACGGCTGGTTCCATTATGCGAAGTTATATGCATCATTAGCCGGATGTATCGGATTTATGATGATTAAGTATGAATGGGGAATCGGAAAAAAACATTGGTTCAAAGCCTTCCCATTTGCGATTGTTGCAATTAACATTCTGATTGCTGTTGCCAGTGATTTCGAGTCAGCAATCAATGGCTGGTATAGCTGGTGGCTGTCTTCAGAAGATGTATGGCTGTACGGCGGATGGCACAACGTATTCAACGGAATCGCCGGAATCCTGAATATTTTCTGTATGACAGGATGGTGGGCTGTTTATTCCTCCAAAGACAAGAAAGATATGATCTGGCCGGATATGATCTGGGTATATATTCTTGTATATGATGTTTGGAACTTCGCATATACATACAACTGTCTGCCGACCCATTCATGGTTCTGTGGAATCGCACTTTTGCTTGCTCCGACAATTGCAGCGTTGTTCTGGAATAAGGGCGGCTGGATCATGAACCGGGCAAATACGCTGTGTATCTGGTGTATGTTTGCTCAGGTATTCCCATTGTTCCAGGAAACATTATCTGATGGAACGCAGTTGTTCCCATGGGCAACACTTCCTGTTCTGTATAAAGATGGTACATTGAATGGAATCGTGGCAGGTGGTTCTGCAAATGCTGACCCTACAATGATGACAATTATTAGTGTGATTGCATTAATTGTAAATGCTGTTGCCCTGATTTATATTATCAGAACAGCATTGAAGAATAAGACAAATCCTTATAAAGGAGAAATCTTTACAAACTTCAAGTATTATAAAGATGCAGCTGCAAGAGCGGAAATTAAATAAATATTCAAAAAGAGAAATAAACGGGCTTCTTTGCTAGGGCAAAGAAGTCTGTTTCTGTATGGAAGGACTTGACAATACAAGGGAGATGCATGAAAATAAGAAATGGAAATAATATAAATCGTATAGACAAAGAAGAGGAGACAGGAAGACATGAGAATCGGAATTGGAAATGATCATTCAGCTCTGGAGTTAAAAGCAGAGATTGTAGAATATTTAAAAGAACATGGACACGAAGTCGTAGATTATGGAACTAATTCTACAGAAAGCTGTGATTATCCAGTATATGGAGAAATGGTAGGAAAAGCTGTGGCAAAAGGAGAGGTGGAGAAAGGTATTCTAATCTGTGGAACCGGATTAGGCATTTCTCTGGCTGCAAATAAAGTTGAGGGGGTGCGCGCGGCTGTATGCAGTGAGCCTTATACTGCCAGAATGTCCAGAGCACATAACGACTGTAATATACTGGCATTTGGTGCGCGTGTCGTAGGAGCAGAACTTGCCAAGATGATTGTAGAAGTATGGCTGAATACAGAATTCGAAGGTGGTCGTCATCAACGCAGAGTGGATATGATCATGGATGTGGAAAAACGCAAATAAAGTATGTAAAAATGGATATAAATAGAAAGCAGTTCACAAAAAACGAGATAAGTTTTTGCGAACTGCTTTTGTTATATAGAAAATATTGGTCTTATATAGTTGTTAGTAAATCTTCTAACACATCATCTACGGAATCTGTTACATAAGTAGAATAGTAAGAAATGCCAGGAGCTGCGTTAGACATAGCATAACTGGTGCCGACGAACTGGAGCATTTCTACATCGTTGTACTGATCTCCAAATGCCATACATTCTTCTGGTTTGATATTTAATTCTTTGATCAAGTGTTGCAGAGCAGCGCCCTTGTTTGTACCTGGTGCAATAAAGTCAATCCAGATATTTCCGGATGTAACGACTTTGATTTCAGAACCAAATAAATCTTGAAGATGCTTTAGATATTTGTCGATAATATGTGGTCCATCATTCATGCTACAGATCGCAATTTTTAAAATTGGACCATCTACAGTGCGAATATCATCTACAATTTTGGTTGTATTGTGCATAACATTGACGATGTGATTTACAAAGTCAGGATTATTATTTTCTATAAAACAAGAATCTTCTCTTGAAATTACAATTTCAAATCTAGGATCCTTTTTGATTTCATGAACAATGCGTTGTGCAAGATCTGGTTCAATGATTGATCGGCTGATAACTTTCCCATTGTGAATACATACAGAACCATTTTCTGCAATGTATGAAATCTCATCTTTTATTTCTGAGAATACACGAACTTCATTATCATATTGTCTTCCGCTTGCGGCAACAAAGTGAATCCCTTTTTGGACAAGCTGATGAATCAAATTGAGAGAACGAGCTGATAATTGCTGTGCTCCACCTTGAAGAAGTGTTCCGTCCAAATCACTTGCTACTAATTTTATCATGTTGAAACCCTCCATAAATACAATCCTTATTTATCTTAACGTAAAAAGAGGCGTTTGTATAGTGTGGTTTCAGGGTTTATTGAAATCTTGTTTTATATAGATAAAAATGTTAAAAATATTATAAAAATATGTACAAGATATTACAAAAAAATGTTGTTTTTTCTAAAAAAACATTGTATTTCAGAGCTAATCCGAATATAATAGGAGTGATTTGTTGGAAATTATATTTTTTAAAGGGGATAAAATCATGGGAAAATATTTTGGAACAGATGGCTTTCGTGGTGAGGCTAATAAAGTACTGACAGTAGAACATGCATTTAAAGTGGGACGCTATCTTGGCTGGTATTTTGGCAAAGATCATAAAGCAAGAATTGTAATTGGAAAAGATACAAGACGCAGCAGTTATATGTTTGAAGATGCACTCTCAGCAGGTTTGACTGCCTCCGGTGCGGATGCATATCTTCTTCATGTAACAACAACACCAAGTGTTTCTTATGTAGTAAGAACAGAAGATTTTGATTGTGGAATCATGATTTCTGCAAGCCACAATCCATACTATGATAATGGACTTAAAGTTATCAATGGAAAAGGACATAAAATAGAGGCAGAAGTAGAAGAGCAGATTGAGGCATATATAGACGGAGAGATTGAAGAACTTCCATTGGCAACTCGCGATAAGATTGGGCGCACAGTAGACTATGCAGCAGGAAGAAATCGTTATATTGGACATTTGATTACATTGGCAACTCGTTCTTTTAAAGATATGAGAGTTGGTCTTGATTGTGCGAACGGAAGTTCTTCTGATATTGCAAAGAGTGTATTTGATGCACTTGGAGCGAAAACATATGTAATCAGCAATGAGCCAGATGGATTGAACATCAATACCAACTGTGGTTCTACACATATCGAACAACTGCAGGCATTTGTAAAAGAAAAGAACCTGGATGTCGGATTTGCTTTTGATGGTGATGCAGACCGCTGTATTGCAGTAGACGAAAATGGTAAAGTTGTTGACGGCGATTTGATTTTATATGTTTGCGGAAAATACCTTATGGAAGAAGGCAAGCTGGCAGGGAACACGATTGTGACAACAATTATGTCAAATCTGGGACTCTATAAAGCGTGCGATAAGATTGGCATGAAATATGAGCAGACTGCTGTAGGTGATAAGTATGTCTATGAAAATATGATGCAGAATGGTTTTGTTCTTGGCGGAGAGCAGTCTGGACATGTGATTTTCAGCAAACATGCAAGAACAGGAGATGGAATTCTGACATCTTTGATGATTATGGAAGTTATCATGGAACGTAAGAAATCACTTGCAAAGCTGTGTGAAGAAGTGAAGATTTATCCTCAACTTTTGAAAAATGTTCGTGTGGTAGACAAGAAGACTGCAAGAGAAAATCCGGCGGTACAGAAAGTCGTAGAAGAAGTGGCGCAGGCATTGGGAGCAGATGGAAGGATTCTGGTACGTGAGAGCGGAACAGAGCCGTTGATTCGTGTAATGGTAGAGGCTGCCACTGATGAAATCTGCGAAGAATATGTAAATCGTGTCGTAGCAGTGATTGAAGAACAAGGTTTGACAGCGTAATGAAATTTTAATTAAAAAGCACGTGTATGAGACAAAGAGCGTTTGATATGCTCTCTTGTCTCGTATACGTGCTTTTTATTGTAGTATGTAAAAGTAAAAAGGTGAATATTGTTATATGAAAAGGACAAAAAAGACAAGAAAAAAATTCTCGGGGGGGGGGCGTAATGAAACAAGGAATTGCGAAAATGAAAGGTGGTGTTATGCAATTTGCACAAAACGGAACAGAATGATTTGATACGTGAAATCAAAAATGGTAGTTGAGGAACAAAAATGGTTTGTATTACTAAGGAGGGTAAGATTTTGAATGTGAAAAAAGTGTTAGCAACATTGCTTTGTCTGACAATGACGACAACAGTATTGCCGACAGCGGTGTATGCGGAAACAGGGGAAAATGCAGAAAGTTATGATATTTATGTGGCGGTTTCAGGTAGTGACACGAAAGGTGACGGATCAAAGACAAAGCCTTATGCCACGATTGAAAAGGCGAAAGAGGAGGCTAGAAAGCGCAATGATAAAGGAACTGTGACTGTTAGTATTGGAGAGGGAACATATTTTATTGAGAATCCGATTCAATTTGATGCAGAAGACAGCAATGTTACATATGTGGGAGACAATGCAATATTAACAGGAGCAAAAACTCTGACAAATCTGGAATGGCAAGATTATGAGAATGGAATTAAAGTTGCGGATGTGGAACCGGGACTGGGAATCGATCAGCTGTTTATAGATGGAAGTCAGCAGATTCTTGCCAGATATCCGAACTATAATGCAGGACAGGCATTACAGGGGTGTACAACACAGGCAAATATTAAGAAGAGAAGTGAAGGGTGGAGCAATCCAAAAGGTGGTTATATTCGTGCGCTGCATAATCATAAGTGGGGTGGAAATTCCTATGTGATTACCGGAAAAGATGCATCTGCCATGGGGGTGTCTTATACGTGGATAGGAGATAATAATCGTGGTTCCGGTCTGCATACGGATAATATCATGGTGGAAAATATTTTTGAAGAATTAGATAGCCCGGGTGAATGGTATTATAATAATGAGACCGGCAAGTTGTATTTCTGGCCGCAGGAGGGAACCGATTTGAGCCAAGTGACAGTAGAAGGTGCGGTTACAGAAGAACTTCTGCATGTAGAGGGAACACAGGACGGAGCACAGGTGCAAAATCTGGTTTTTGACGGATTGACACTGGAAAATACAAAAAGAACAATGTTTACAGGACAGTATGTACCACTGATGCGAAGTGATTGGTGTGTTGTTCGTTCGGGAGCATTATTTATTCAGGATGCGGAAAATGTATCTTTCCAGAATGGAACAATTCGTAATATAGGTGGAAATGGAGTCTTTTTATCAGGACATTCTCAAAATGTTAAAATTCATAATAATGAGATTATTAATATTGGCTCATCAGGAGTATTGGCAGCAGGATTTCCAGATTCTTGTAGAGAGCCTTCTTTTTGGGAAAATCCTCCGGCATCAGAAATAGAACCGCTTTATATTCATAAGACAACGATTGATGATGAGACTCCGGGACCGGTAAAAGAACATTATCCGAGAGAAACAGTCATTTCAAATAATCATATCCAGAACGTGGGAATCTGGGAGAAACAATCTAGTCAGGTGGCGCTGTCTGTTGCGTATAAGATGCAGATTATACATAATACAATTCATGAAGGTCCAAGAGCAGGTGTGAATGTTGGAGATGGAACATTCGGCGGTCATGAGATTGCGTACAACGATATTTTCGATGTTCAGAGAGAAACAGACGATCATGGAATGTTTAATTCCTGGGGACGTGACAGATTCTGGTCCTTGGGCGGCTTTGATACAATGGGAAATAAAGGAGCTCAAAAAGAACCATACAGTCTGATTGATGTTATTGAACCGATTCAGATTCATGATAACCGGATGCATTTTGCAGGGCGAGTAGATGGTGGTTCAACATTTGGAATTGATTTGGACGATGGTTCATCTAATTACAAGATATACAATAACCTGTGTTTGAACATGGGAATTAAATTAAGAGAAGGATTTCACAGAGAAGTATACAATAATATTTTAGTCAATGGTGCATTTAATTTACATTGTACATTTGAAGATTCCTATGATGTGATTGAGAAAAATATTGTTGTAAAGGGTACGCCATATGTTTTGGCAGCTACTGATGCAAATAGATTTAAGGTCAGTGAAGATAAGATAGATAATAACTGGTTTTATGATCTGGGAATGAAAGTGAATTGTCCAAACTTTTGGGAGAATTTAAGCTATGATGCAAATTCGGTTACGGCAGATCCTCAGTTTCAGAATACCTCTGAGAATGATTATACAGTAACAAATACAGAAATTATGGATAAGATTGGTTTTGAAAACTTTCCAATGGATCAATTTGGAAAACCAGGATGTCCATATCAGGCACCAGTATATGAAAAAACAGAGCCAGATGGGAATACAGATATACTGGAACGTGAAGAGTGGCTGGGAGCGACTATCAGTGCATTAGATGATGCAATTATGTCTTCAACAGGAGCCGGAAGTTTAGATGGTGTGTATCTGGAAGAGGTTCCTGAAAATTCTCAGGCTGCAGCTTTTGGTCTGAAAACAGGAGATGTTATTAAAGCAGTTAATGGAAAAGAAATTGGAAAAAAATCTAATTTTATACCATTATATAATAACATTGAAGACGGAATTTTGATTAATATGAAAATGATTCGAAATCAGCTTGCTGTAGATTTGAACTTTATTAAAAGTACGGCAATAAAAGAAATTGTTATTGACGACCAGGATGAGTCTGTAACCTACAAAGGAGGAGAATGGGAAATATCAACTCCGAATAAAAATCCGTCAAATTCCATTAATTGTATGAATAAAACGATGAAATACATAAATATGAATTCCGTAGAAGATAAGTCTGCAGTTTGTGTAGAAGTTCCATTTACAGGTTCTCAGATTGAATTTATCAGTCGTAAAGAGCGGAATATGGGTGAGTATTCGATAAGTATAAAAGATTCAAAAGGAACTGTGCTACAGTCAGAAATCTGTAGTGCAAACAATGGAGGCGATAAAAAGGATCAATGTTCCGTTTTCAAATCAAAAGTATTTCCAGAAGGAAATTACATAATGGAAGTAAAATGGAAAAGCGGAGATTATTTTATTGTAGATGCATTTAAAGTAAGTATGGCAGGTCAACAGAAAGTTCTGCCAATCGTTGTTGAACCGGTTTTAATTACTCAGGACGGAGTAAGAGTTACAGAACTTCTGTCTGAGAAAGCATTGAATATAGAGGTTCCGATTATAAATAACGGAAGTCAAGATGTGAATGTTACTGCGTCAGTTGCTTTGAGTGGAAATGAAGGAGTTTTACAGCTTGAATCTTTGGCTAAGAGTAATCAGGTTATTAAAGCGGGACAATCCTCTGTTATTACATTAAATGTAAATACACCTGAGGGTAGTGAAGGAAAACGGTTAGAAGTATTTGTATATCAAGAGAACGGAGCTGTTTATTCCTATCCGACAGTGATGGATGGAATGAGCATTGTTGCAAAAGATGTAAATATTATGGATGCTTTTGGAGAAAAAATTGAATATACATATACGGAAGATGAACGTTTATTGACAATTGCGGCTAAAGATTTATCAGTTGGAACGCAGGGAATCGTAGAAATCACTGACGAGGAAGGTAATGTTATTGGTTTCAGGCAGAGAAAAATAGAGGATGGAGGACAGTTAAAAGCAGCATTTATTCTTCCAGAAAAAATAAAAGGAAATATAAAAGTATGCGTGAGAGATGAAAAAGGAAGTTTTAAGGAAGTTCAGTTCGAAATCAAAGAAGGAGAAAATATTCTGGATAAATCTGCACTTCAAGAAACTATCAAAGCTGCTAAAGTTATAATTGAAGATGAAACTGCTGTTGGAAAATATACAAAAGATTCCTGGATGGATTTTTATAATGCATATATGGGAGCATTGGAACGTCTTGAAAGTAACAAAGGTACACAGGAAGAGGTAAATCAGAAGACAAATATTTTGACAGAGAAAATGAAGGCATTACAGCTATTAGTTGAAACAGAAAAATTTAATCCTTCTCAATCTAATTTAGAGAGTATGTATCAAATTTATCGTGCAGATGGTACAAAAGATGGCGGAAATCGTGATGGAAAAGGTGGAGATCAGTGGCAGGTAAGAGCATCACAAATAGATGCAACAATACCAGGTGCTTATGCGGAGTTTAAAGGCAATTATGTTACGTTTAAAATCAGTGGCGCTAATAAGCATGATTCTTCAGATTTTAAGGTTGTGATTACAGATGATGCGACAGGAGAAGTTGTTTCAGAAGAAGAGATTACGCAGTCAAAAAATGAGGGCGGTAATACGGTCCAGATTTATTCAAAGGAAGGCTTGTCAGGAAAACCGCAAACGATACGAGTATATCAAAACGGTGCGGAAGGAGAATATCTGGAGTTAAGAGAAATTGAATATACTGTAATGAAAGAAAATGCAGAGAAGATTCCTTCCTTAGAAAAAATTACAGTAACTACGCTGCCTAATACAGTAAAATATGTAGAAGGATTTGAAGGTGAAATCAGCCTTTTTGGAGGCCAGTTAACGGAAACATACAGTGATGGAAGTACAAATATAGTTCCAATGAACAGTACAATGTACCGAAATGGTTTTGATACAAGTAAAGTTGGTAAACAAACAATCACTGCTGAGCATCGAGGAAAATCTTTTGAAATTGAAATAGAAATTGAAAAAAAGGCTGTTGAAGTTAATAAGGAAATTTTAAAGGAAGTTGTGGCAAGAGCAGAAAAAGTAAAATTAAAGGATTATGTCAATGCCGGACAAGAAGAATTTGTAAAGGCTTTGGATGATGCAAGGTTAATTTTACAAAAAGAAGATGCTACACAGCAAGAGGTTGATGAAGTAAGTAAAAACCTGGAAAATGCAATGGAGTCATTAAAACGAAAAGCAGACAAGACAGAACTAAATGCAATCTTAGAAGAAATAAAAAGCATTGATTTCAGCCAGTATACGAAAGAATCTGTAGAAGTATTAGATAAGGTGTTAGTAAAAGCAAATAAAGTAATGGCAGATGAAAATTTATCTGTTGATAATCAAAAGCAGGTAGAAGATGTTGTGAAAGAGTTAAAAGTAGCAATAGAAAATCTGAAATTAAAAACGCCTGATACTGACGGAAGTGATAATACAGGAAGTAGGCCAAATAGTAATAAAGAAGACGGAAATCAGAACAATAGTAAGGCTGAAAGTCAAGCAGTAAAAACAGGAGATCAAGGAAACGTTTTGATGCAAGCAATATTAGTACTATTTGCAGCATTGAGCGCAGTATTGCTGGTGAAAAAAAGATATAATAAATAATATTAGTGATTCGAAGACGTAAAAGTTGTCTAGTTTGGTGGTTTTTTCGTGAAACTAAAAGAGAAAATCGGTAGTTGTTACGAAGTCAAAGAAATATTCAGAGAATTTTTGACCTTTTTGGAAATTTGCGGTATAATATCTCTCGTAGCAAAAAAACTTTAAAAAGATGCTGATTACTTGAGCGTTTTAGGAGGGAACAAGTTAATGGCAACGAAGAGAGCAGTAAAAAAAGCAGCAACAAAGGCAGCTAAAGCAGCCGAATTAAAGGCGGCTGAAGTTAAAGAAGTAAAGACAACTGAGGTTAAGGCAGAAGCAGTAAAACCTGCAGCAGAAATAAAGAAAGAAGATGTAAAACCTGTACAGAAAGCAATTGCAACAAAGAAAGATACTACAAAGGCAATTGAAACAAAGGCAGCAGTTCTTGTAGAAGAGACTCCGGCTGAGAAACCAGCAGCAAAGAAAGCAACTGTAAGAAAGGCAGCGGCTAAGAAACCAGCAGCGAAGAAAGCAGAAGTTAAGACAGAGATGTTCCTGCAGTTCGCTGGTAAAGAGTATACGGAAAAAGAAATCTTTCAGAAGGTGAAAGATGTTTGGACCAAAGAACTGAAAAATAAAGTTGGTGATATGAAGAGCGTTCAGATTTACTTGAAACCGGAAGAGTCTGCTGCGTATTATGTAGTGAACGGTGATACAACCGGTAAGATTGAGCTGTAATAAAAATTTTTAATTACATATTGTAGTTAAGGAAGTGCATCCGGAGGAAATTTATTTTCTTCCGGATGTATTTTTTTATCTTTATCTGCAAAAGTGCTGTAAAGAGTGATACAATAAGAGAAATGAAGAAAGAAGGTGCTTGTTATGGAGAGGCTGGAGCAGCAACTGAAGTTTATTGTAGAGATTGATAAGGTGAAAAATATATTTCGACAGACGTATTTGGCAGATGGAGAAAGAAAGGAAAATGATGCTGAACATTCCTGGCATATTGCACTTATGGCTTATCTTTTGCAGGAATACTCTGAGGAACCGGTAGATGTTCCAAAGGTGATGCTGATGGTATTAATTCACGATTTGGTAGAAATTGATGCCGGTGATACGTATGCTTATGATTCAGAAGGGGCGAAAACAAAACGAGAGAGAGAAGTGAAGGCGGCAGAGAGAATTTTTGGAATCTTACCAGAGGACCAGAGGGCGTATTTGCGGGAACTATGGGATGAATTTGAGGAATACGAGACTGCAGATGCGAAGTATGCACATCTTCTGGATAATTTCCAACCATTGCTTTTGAATGATGCAAGCAACGGGAAGAGTTGGAAAGAGCATGTAGTACAAAAAGAGCAGATTTACAAAAGAAACAAACGGATTCCTGAGACTTCAGAACAAGTATGGAAAAAGATGCAGGATATTATTCAAAAACATATAGACCTGGGACATGTAAAAGAAGGTGAATGAGATGTATGAACAGGAAGTACAGCGGTTACAGGAAATGATAGATGCCAGCAGGCGAATTGTATTTTTTGGCGGAGCGGGTGTGTCAACGGAGAGTAATATACCGGATTTTCGAAGCGCAGACGGAATCTATCATCATTCATTTAAAGTTCCACCAGAACAGGTGGTCAGTCATAGCTTTTTTATAAAGAATACAGAGACTTTTTATGAATTCTATAAAGAAAAGATGATGATATTAGATGCAAAACCGAATCCGGCGCATTTAAAACTGGCAGAGTTGGAGAAGGCAGGAAAGCTGACAGCTGTTGTCACACAGAATATCGATGGGCTTCATCAGGCGGCAGGAAGTAAAAAAGTTTATGAATTGCATGGAAGTATTATGAGAAATTATTGTATGCAATGCGGTGCTTTTTACAATGCGGAATATGTAAAGAATGCGAAAGGAATTCCTCACTGTGAACATTGTGGAGGAATTGTGAAACCAGATGTAGTGTTGTATGAAGAAGGACTGGACAGCGGGACAATTCAAGGGGCTGTACGGGAAATCAGTGAAGCGGATATGCTGATCATAGGTGGAACATCGCTGGCAGTTTATCCGGCGGCAAGTTTTATAGATTATTTTCAAGGAAAATATCTTGTGCTGATTAATAAGTCTCAGACGGGACGTTCGGTCCAGGACGGCTTGACTATTTCGGCGCCAATTGGAGAAATTTTAAGTAGAATACAGGTTCGTTAGTTTCTTTTCAAATGAGAAAAGAAAAAGCTCGGCAAAGACTTTTATAATCAAATCTTTTCCGAGCTTTTTGTGTAGTATAGCTGGATAATCAATCTCGGTGCAGTTTCATTCCCATCCAATTCTGCATATGCTCATACATTTTTTCGTCAGGTTCCAGTAAAATACAGGTCATTTTCTGATCCAAAAAAATCATTAATGCGTAAGTTTTTATATCTGTACATCCAGAAGTAAAATCATAAGTTTTTTCCGGATGATAAGACTGCAGACGTGGAGAATTTGCCGGAGCCATAATTTCGGCCTGTTGGATATCAAAAGAAAGCTGACGTTTTCTCTTTGATTGATTATATATAGCGTCTACATCCATATCATGATTCAGAAGAACATATTCATATTCTACATTTAGTCTTGGAAGTACAAAATAAAAGGCAAGTACACCCAATAAAACAGCTACAAAAATAGCTAGAAATCCGATGAAGGGCATGCCGAAGAATGCAACCGCAATAATAACAAAAACGACAAGAAAGCGTATGACAAAGTCGATCGGTTTCGCTTTCCGGGCTACAAGTTGTTCGTAATAAGCATCATTCATAATGTAAATTCCTTTCTACTACAATATTTTTATGGTTAATATCCCTTACAGCCAGTAAGGAATTA